>Ga0123353_10016171_pt1 | contig 10889 bp, 7 predicted proteins | sample TergutLab28metaG_3_FD_92763 | JGI IMG/M metagenome (GOLD analysis project Ga0123353, IMG submission 92763) | Labiotermes labralis P3 segment gut microbial communities from Petit-Saut dam, French Guiana - Lab288 P3 | ecosystem: Host-associated > Arthropoda: Insects > Digestive system > Gut ... | reverse complement strand
ATATAAAAAGGAAATGAAAGAACGAAATCAAACTGACGGTATGTTATTGTTTATCATTTTAAGACTGCGATCGGGCCTCGGGCGTAAGATTACTCACTCGGCTGGAATGGAAACCTCCCCCCCCCCCCCCCCAATCCCGACTCTAAGAGGCACATTCAACTTGATTCGACTCTGTTGGCGAGTGTTCTCCGTAACACATTCCTAGAGTCTCAGCTGAGTTGACCCATGACCACACAACCGCTCGGATTCTCACGAGTTCAAAGTGTTTTCTACTGCGATAAACCGCCACTAATTAATCATCCAATCATTACACTTTATTTTGAAAACATAAAGTACAGTTCAGGACCCAGGTTTGCGGCTGTGTAAAAAAAAAGGTAAGACAGGCATATCCATCTCACTCTTTCCCTACATTTCCCTAGCTTCTGCAGTCGCTGAGCTGAGGTCCGGACTGTACATCTGTCCTGTGTTAAGAATAGTGGTTAGATCCGCACGATATATTTCTGTATTTATATCCAGCCCACTGTCTCTGTAGCTGCCTGCGGATTCTGTTCGTACTCCCTGACATCTCCAGAAATTCTGAAGCTGTACCTTTACAGCAGTCAATGATAATATTCATAATGCGACCTTAGGGGTTATTACACCGTGTAATCCTGCACCTGGTTGCCAACACACTGTCCATTTATTCAGGGTAGACCATCCTGTGATTCTTCACGGTCATATAGCTCACTGTATTTGTTGATAAGCTAATGTTAATATCAGTGAAAGGTAAACACGGCAACGCTGTCCCTTTCCACACCATGAAGGCATACAGGTGGAGTGGAGACAGAGTTCCACTCATTCTTAACCTCGGCAATAGACGGAGAAGAGAGGTCAACTTCAAGCTCAGGCCGGTATAACCCCTGGAAAGATTGCCGACACCATTGAACAGTGGGCCCCAGTGACAGGCAGCACGGTTTTTAAAAGATAAAATCCCCTTACTTCTACCATGATTTGAACAACTTGCTAGCTCAGATTGTACACTTGGGGTGGCCAAAAGGCTTCTCGCGAGCAGCATGCAGTTTGGGCAAGTCACTGTTGCGGTTACACAAGTTACTATAACACTAACAATCATACAGTTCACATGCGAACGAGACTGGCCGTGAATGGAATTGTAAATGATTTTCTAATGAAATAAAACTCGTAACTAACTGAAACTAATTTTTTGGTGTCCATATCAGCAATAAATGCACTACATTACAAAATAAAGATTTTACAATTAAACTAGTATAACGCCGATATGTTTCGGCCCTTTATGGGCCATTTTCAGGGAGAGTACTTCTATATTTGTAAAAAAAAAGTAGATTATAAATAGATAAAACAAGTTAAAATAATATTAAAAATCCTTTGATGTGTGGCAGTTGGTGTTGTAGGTGCTTAAGTTTGATGAGGTATTCATTGTGAAATGAAGTTCATATATCGTACATAGAGTACTGTAAAAATGAACATATTTGGAGTGTTGCATGCCTGCGCACCCAGACTCCCAAGGGACATTTTGGGGCATCTTTACTCTACTTGATTGTTATATTCATCTCTTGTGTGGGCTGGGTAGCTCAGTCGGTATAGCGACTGACTCCGGGCTGGACGGTCCGGGATCGAATCCCGGTGAAGACGAGATTAGCCGTCCGTTCAGATCGGCCCTGGGGCCCACCCAGCTTCCTGTAAAATGGGTACCGGGTCTTTCCCGGGGCTAAAGTGCGGCCGGGGCGTGCTGCTGACCACTCACCCCCTTTTAGTGCCGCGGCCATGGAAGAGTAGAGCTATACCTCTACCCACCCTCTGGGCCACACCGGGCCTGTAACGAGATCACTTTACCTTTACCTTTATTTCTTGTATTAGACCCTTGCTGATATCATGTCTTGCATTGTGAACCTCGCCCTGTGTCACGCGCCAGTTTGGTTGTTGGCCACAGCGCTTGACGCACGGGACAAGGTACAAACAAATGACCTTTGTGCCAGAAGCATTGTGACTAGAATATTTAACTACTCTGCAATAGTGACATTTTCGCCTGATTTCTGCTGTAACACTTCACGCTGTAACGTTTACTGTTGGAGCTTGGGGCGCGAGACTGAACCCCGGTACGACAATAAAGCGACTCAGAATCCTATTGTTTTGGTCGTTCAACCACCATCTTGTCCCACACCTCCTACTCACCGCTCGACTAGGACTTGGGATCCAATATGAGCAGTTTGCGTATGTTCCAGTTGTAGAAACGATATGCTATCTACAAACTGTGGAGCAGCTGACTGAAATTAACTCACCATTAGTCTTTCAACAGACGACGGGGATGACACATCTTAGAAAGAGCAGCTTGTGTATCGTATCTACATTTCGAACATACACAAATGTATTAATGTTTACAATACTCTATTTACGATATACAAACTCCATTTCACTAGGAATACCTCACCTATAGCACCAACTGCAACACATCAAACGATGTTAATACCACTTTAACTAATTTTATCCATTTATAAACTACTTTTAGTGCAAAAATTGAAGTACGCTCCCTGAAGATGGCCCACAAAGAGCCGAAACTTGTCGAAGTCCAAGTGTTTCAATTGAAAAAAAAAACTTTATAATGTAATGTAGTGTTTTTGTTGGAGCTGTTCTGAAAATGAAACCAAATTATTGCAGTTCGATGAACGGAAATAAGAAGCAATCAAATAAGGTATAATGTTTTATTTAATTAATTCAGTGCTCTTGACTACGTTGCCTCCTAAAACTGAGATTACAGAAGGCTGTCTAGTTGGTCACCCTATAACATAGGTTTGAACGTGGCTGAAAGAGCATAAGATGAAATATGGTCGTTGTCAAATCGAAGGCAATTTACTGGAGTATAAAAATTTATATCATTAATTGATTAATGATATAAATCTCCAGGAAAGACAAAATTATGAATACTATTATTAAACAAAAAAATGAAGTTCTCTTTTGGATGATATTGAAACCAAACAACTTCAATGGTTTGGACATGTTCAAAGAATGGAAGAGGGGAGATTACCAAAAGAAGTTATGAAATGGAGCCCACCAGGAAGAAGAAAACGAGGTAGACCTAAACTTACCTAGGAGGAAGGGATTAGAGGACTGATGGGAGAAAAGGGATTAATGGAAGAAGAATGGAATGACAGAGGCAACTGGAGGAAGAAGATAATATAATTGTCAAATGGGCGCGGGAAGACGTTGAAAAATTGTACAACCTGCTAAATTAATGAATAAATAATTGATTAAACTTCTTTCAATTTTTTTTTCTGAAATGTTTATATATGTAATTACCTGACGGAACGCAGAAAGGCAAATAAAACTTCAGTCCAGACAACCATTCCTGTGTCTCTCTCTCTTATAAGTTAATAAATAACTATCGTATAAGTCCTAATGAATTCGTAATTCAGAATAACCTTCTCCTCCCACCCATGGTATAAATACAACGTTACATGAAGTAAGAAACAATCAACCTGTTTTCTACGCAGTCCGGACATTGTGAAAAGCACCAATGTCCATGAACACCGGGAGTCAAGTCCCATGCCCTCCACTTCACTGACTCAGAGATCACAGTTCGCATATATTAACACCGTAGGCACGGAAAGAAACCCGACCGGTCACCATGAGTCAGCTCTATCGTCGTTCTCGTAAGCTGCATTACCACATAATGATTCCATTACAAATAGTTAGGCTGAGTTCAAGGATAGTCATTGTGATTGCCAGGAGTCTATTGGCGGGCGGCGCACCACACCTAACAAAGGCCAGATATTTAATAATTTGTTCTTGTAACTGCTTCTGACAAGAATTTCCGTTTAGAATTTACGGTACGTGACATTCACACGTAAGCAAAAATTGATGAAATTCGGCTACATTAATTGTCACGTGTCAATAAGCCTAAAGTTTGGTCCTATTTTGCGATAATTCAGTTTCACACAAACAATTCTGATCTTTTAATCTTTAAAGCATAACATATTCTACGATAATTCTGCATCACACAAAAAACTCTGATCATTTAACCTTTAAAGCATAATCTATTCTACGATAATTCTGCATCACACAAAAAACTCTGATCATTTAACCTTTAAAGCATAATCTATTCTACGATAATTCTGCATAACACAAAAACTCTGATCCTTTAAACCTTCAAAGCATAACCTATTCTACGATAATTCTGCATCACACAAAAAACCCTGATCATTTAACCTTTAAAGCATAATCTATTCTACGATAATTCTGCATCACACAAAAAACTCTGATCATTTAAACTTTAAAGCATAATCTCTTCTACGATAATTCTGCATCACACAAAAAATCTGATCCTTTAGACCTTGAAACCCTAACGGCTACTCTATGCACCACCAAGTTCGACACAAAAATTCTGCGTCCTGGCCACACAGTGTATTTATGTGATCTGTATGACTCTCACTCTATACACCAATTATTTCCCTATACAGGACTGAATGAGTGGGTTTTAAGCGTGTTCGCAAAATTACGAAAAGTGACTATTAACATCGTTATGTGAGTTTGTATGTCTGTCCGTCTGCATGGAGCAAGTGGGTTCCAAATGGACGGATTTTTATTAAATTTAATATCTGTGCATTTTGCGAAAATCTGCCGGCGAAATTCAAATTGCATTAAAATCTCAGAAGAATAACAAGCAATGTGCATGAAGACCCAACTGCATTTATAAGAATATCTCGCGTCATTCTTCGTAGAATAACAAGTGTTTCAGACAGAACTTTTGGAGAAAATCAAAACGCGTGTTTTAAGTGCAATAAACGTTTCCCGAAAATCGTGCCCTTTGTGGAATAACGTGGAAAAATAGGGCAGTGCCGGACAGGCCACAACTGACAATACGGCGCATGCGTATTGTATGATGGATAACTAAGGCTAAAACACAAACTCAGAATATGTACTACTTACTGCTTCTCCACTACAACAAAGGTTGCACGAACGCGTCTCAATGTTGCCTTATACGTACTTTGCCTGTCCTGTTATAACCCAGATACTGTGTGTTTACTGCGCGGTACACTCTGTATCTTTGTATATGTTTAAAGTAACTGTATTCTTCAAATGTTTAACAATGATTTTTGTGGAGTGGAGTTACGGTGAAGTTATTGGGGGTAAAAGTAAAATGCACTTTAGGGTTACCTTACACTGTGTGTGTGTGTGTGTGTGTGTGTGCGCGCGCGTGCGCGTGCGCGTGCGTGTGCGTGTGCGTGTGCGCGTGTGTGTGTGCGTGCGTGCGTGTGTGTGTGTGTGCGTGCGTGCGTGTGTGTGTGTGTGTTTTGTAATGTGTGTGTGTGTGTGTGTGTGTGTGTGGTTTTGGCAGTGTGTGGGTGTGTGTAAGTGTGTGTTTTGTACTGTGTGGGTGTGTGTGTGTGTGTGGGGGTTTTGTAATGTGTGGGTGTGTGTATATGTGGGTTTGGTAATGTGTGGGTGTGTGTAGGTGTGGGTTTTGTACTGTGTGGATGTGTGTGTGTGTGTGTGTGTTTTGTAATGTGTGGGTGTGTGTACGTGTGTGTTTTGTAATGTGTGGGTGTGTGTACGTTTGGGTTTTGTAATATGTGGGTGTGTGTATGTGTGGGTTTGTTAATGTGTGGGTGTTTTGGCAATATGTGTACTTTTATTTACTGTGTTTTGTATTGTTTCGTTTATGTATATTTATTCTTATTTGTTACTAGTGTAAGGACTACTGCCACAGAGTGAAAACTCAATTGCAGTAAATAATCGCCTTCATGTGAGTGTCGCTGTGTGTCACACAGGTCACCACCAGTTTTCTACGTTCAGTCTCAAGGCGCGATACCCTCAGTGTGTGTGTTTGTGTGTGTGCGCGCGCGCTTCTGTTCCAAATAGATGGCATGCTGTAGCTTTGACATAAGAAGCAAAAAAAAACTTTATATAACATCTATCAATATTTTCAGTCACAACCATAACACACTTCGCGAACAATTTTATTGCGTCACAACTAGTTTCGACCCCCCAACCCGGGTCACCATCAGGCCATGATACAAGAATATGAAAGTACACCCGGAACTAAACAGCATAAGTTTCTATCTCCCATTTTTTACTTACAAAAAATATATTAAAATGTATGAAAAGTGTACAAGTGTAATATCAATTACAATGAGCCTAAGGACGTTCAAAAATATCAACTCTTTTTGTTTTTTAAACACCGTTCTTTGAAATACGAATTACAAGTTTTTTTTGAAGTAGAGATCGTATATTTTTTTGCAAGAAAGCTCCTTCCGTCTCTCCCAAGACAGCAATAAACTGGCCGGCCAGCAAGGCAGCTTATAAAACAGCCAACCATGCACCTTTCACCCCATTAGGCCATCCATTCATTCCTCAATCCATCCATCCACCCATTCACCCCTTTCGGCAATCAATCGATAGATCGATCGATCGATCGAGCGGTCCATCCGTCCATCCAGCCAAACAGCCAGGCTGCCAAATCGCTGACCATTGTCCAGCTTTCTTAAACCAAAAATATATTTTCTTCCATACGAAATATGAGAGTTATGACAGGACTTTTTTTTCCCCAAATTAGACATTACAATACACGATACACGTAATATAATCTGAAGACATTAATTTGAACCACATGAAGGTAAATTTAACCTTTTGGCGCCGGAATTATTTTTTTTAATTTTAGCACATCCTGTATATAAAATGTGAATAATGCAGGAAACAAATACGTTAGAATTATAAAACAAACTGCATTTTGAAGAGAAAAAAACGGAGAGTATACACCATGTTTAAAATATTCAGTACTTATATCTGTTGAATAAATATAAAAAATGTAACTTTAGAGGTTAGCGGTGCGGTACGACCACTATAGTTGACATTAGGCGTCAAAATTGTTAACTATAACACAGAAATGTCTGTCCCGAAAATCCTCAGACCTTGTGGTACTATAATTGCGGCCTTGTCGAGAGATGTGATGGTTAAGACTGATAAATTAGAGGGGATTAATGGAAAGCAGTAGAGGGAAGGAAACATTTTAGGACACCCATTAATTAATTTTCTGTTACTCATCTAATAGCCTTAGATAATTTCGAAATGACTGTACAAATCGTAAACTAATTAAGTATCACCTTGAATTACATAGAATTTGTCTGTCACATTGCAGTATCTATAATTAATTACAGGTTACAGTCTTTTGGGTTTCGGCACCGTGCAGGATCGTGACTTCAGACACGCATTTCGTGCGAACGTGCTGCCCCCCCATACAGTCTGAAGCTCCAGTTCTGCCTGAATGCAATTACATCATTCCGAAGATGGAGGCAAGTTGTACCTCCGAAGCGTATAACGTGCTTTGCGAAGAGTTTGTGTAACCAATCTTGCAGTGGAAGAGCAATGAGTATTACATAGTCTGAATGTGTGTTTGTAGCCTTAGGTATCCAGCATGCAATGCGCATGCGTCACATTCTCATGTGTGAACTGCCTGTCTGTTTAATATATTTCAACATTATCTGATAAACGGCACGATTTTCACAAAAAAAAATATTCACACAAAATGCGTACTTTCTACAACTTTAGTCTGAAACACTTCTAATTCGAAGGAGAATTAAGCGAGGTATGATCATAAATGGGGACCGCGGTAGCACAGTGATTAAGGTGCTGTGCTACAAATCGGAAGGTCACTGGTTCAATTCCAGACGGTGTCACTGTAATTTTTCATTGATATAATCCTTCCGATCGCACTGCGGCCCTGGGGTCGAATCAGCCTCTAACAGAAATGAGTACCAGGAGTATTTCCTGGGGGTAAAAGCGGCCGGTGCGTAAAGCTGACAACTTTACCACCATCCTGTGCTATTGTCACGTAATCTGGGAACCCTATCTTCCTGGAACTGTCTGGGCAACTCAGGCCTGCAATGGTATTGATTTACCTTATGACCATAAATGCATGTTGGTCTTCATGTAAAGTACCCGGTATTCTTGTCAGAGTTTAATAAAACTTGAATTTTCTCAACAGATTTTCAAAAAATACATAGATATAAACTTGCATGAAAATCCGTCCAGTGAGAGCCTAGTTGCTCCATGCGGGCAGGCGGGCGGACGGACAGACAGACAGACATGATGAAGCCAACAGTCGCTTTTTGCAATTTTGTGAGCACTCCAAGAAGTTTGTTTTTCATCGAAATACATGTCATACCCTTCCTTTGTAATTGGGTAACACGCGGGTTGGTTTGTGATTGAGTCACACTCGCGTTAGCATGTGCGTAACGACGGTAAAGATACAGCCTGTTTGTGAGTGGTGTCACACGTAACATTCGGGTTCCCACATTTAAAGTACAGTTTGGTTTGTGAGTGATGGAGTCGCACACGGATTTTGCATGGTTCCTAGCTGTGCTGAGTAAAGGATGACAGCCCAACATTCCTTTCCTCCTCTGAGTCTTCGTGACCAGTTACAGGAAAGCTTTACCTTTACAGTCGGGTATGCTACAACGAACGATCCTACAAAGAACGAATGCTACAACGAACACTTTTTATCAATAAAATCGCGATGCTACAAAGAAAACGTGCTACAACAAACTCTGAGGAATACTATCGGCCGACGTAACACGCGCGTGCGCATGACGTGTCGGGCCTTCCCGCTTTGGTTAGATCGTCAGTCATCATCTTTGTTATCGTTTGTAAGGCTCAGTTATCAGTTTAGTTCAGTTATGTGCTTATTTTCGCCTTTAGCATTGTTAAATAAATTAATTTATATTATTTTTACAAGTATTTTTGATTGTATATTACATTTTTCTTGTTCAAGTGATTGTGTTGGATGGTAACTTTGGTCTAGGCTGTGGGCCTGGAATGGATTACCCCTTAAATACATACTTCAATGTGTGCTAGAACGGACATATGCTATAACGAACGAGGTTCTAGAAGCAATTACGTTCGTACTAGCATACCACACTGTACGACAGTTCGTTTTGTGAGTGGCGTCACAACTTGGAGCAAAGTAAGAGGAAAGTATTAAAAAGGAGTGAAGTATCTCTGATGCCTTCTTCGTTTACCAGAATTTTATTTTACGTACTGCTGGGTAAATGTGGAAACTGTTTGTCAAAAAAGGCATTTATACACAGTGTATATGTAATGACATCAGTTGGTTGAGGTCAAATGCGAGAAGAATTCTACCTATTTTTCGGCTGTAGTATATACTGAATTGCGATACATTACAATAACAATGGCTTAGTACAGACTTAACCCTTATCCTGCTAACGTGGAGAATATGGTGAGTTCCTAAAAATGCCAGCAAGTGGCAGATGGGATTTAATTCCGTATTTAAAGAGTTAAATGTGAATTTCGCCTACATTGCTCGCCACAGCAATCAGCACAACAGGTACCAAGTACACAATGTAGCCCTGTCAAGAACGAATAACCTTCATGTTTAGGTCCGATGGTTGGCTGTGTGAATCAGCACGTCCTCTCCTGTCCTGTTTTCCCTAATACAAATTCTATTCCGTCTTCGTCACAACTGACGTGACATTGTCTGTACGTAATCTATAAACGCCAGCAAGACACCAGTAATTAACAACCGTGCCCTCAGATCTGGGGTACGCGGTGACGCAGTTGGTTGAGGCACTGCGATACAAGCCGGAAGGTCGCGGGTTCAATTGTCATTGAAATTTTTCATTTACATAGTCTTTCCGGTCACACTGTAGTCCTGGGGTCGACTCGGCCTCTAACAAAAATGAGTACCAGCGGTATCTCCTAGGGAGTAAAAGCGGCCGGTGCGTAGGGCTAACAACCTTACCACATTCGTGTGCCGACTGTCATGAAATTTGCGTGCCTCAACCTCCTGTAGCCCTCAGGGCCTGTCCAGGGTTTCCTTTACCTTTCACCTTCGGATCTGGTGCTCGGTGCTGTTTTAATAGGGCTGTAGAATGTAACAGAGCTTTATGAATTCATACGAATAAATGCATATTTTTAATAATATAAACAAAGAACTAGATTAGATGCAACAATGACAGTTTATTAATAACTTCAATCAGCTCGACATATTTCGGGCGATTTCGCCCATCCTCAGGAACACTAGACTGTGTTTACAGCTTGTGGTATAATGCACCGACAATGCTGCCGGCTGGTAACATCCATGTCACCAGCCGGCACACAGTCTAGTGTTCCTGGGGATGGGCGAAACTATCGCCCGAAATATGTCGAGCTGATTGAAGTTATTAATAAACTGTAACTCTTGCATCTAGTTGGTTGTTAATATTATTGTGTCAACGATGCACGGTCACACTAACAACATATTCTTTAATTAGTATAAACATTAAATGAAGGTCTCTCAACATTTGAAGCGTCTGCGGGGCAAACACAACCGACATTAATAATTTCTGCTCTATACACACCTTATTTAACGATAAGAAATTTTTTAACAATTACGTAACAGTAAGTTTAAAAACACGCATAGTTGTGCCTTTTATATGTAACCAACGTCAACAACGAAGCTGCCACAGACAAAGGAACCCATAAATAACAGCTTCGCAGCGGCATTTGGTATTTTGAGAATTCGTAGTGTCCCGTAAAAAAAAAATAATTTTATTTCATTTTATTTTCAATATGCTATTACAGTTAGCATTTAGTATGCTGGGAAATTAATTTGTTTTATAGGGATAATTTCCCACTATATAGAGTTGTGAGATGGGCTGGGCATGTGACGCGTATGGGTGAGGAGAGGGGGGTGTATAGGGTCTTGGTGGGGAAACCGGATTGAAAGAGACCACTGGGGAGACCTAGGCGTAGATGGCTGGATAATATTAGGATGGATCTCCAGGAGGTGGGATGTGGGTATATGGACTGGATTGGGCTGGCCCAGGATAGAGACAGTTGGCGGACGCTTGTGAGTGCGGTAATGAACCTTCGGGTTCCGT
>Ga0123353_10016170_pt1 | contig 10889 bp, 10 predicted proteins | sample TergutLab28metaG_3_FD_92763 | JGI IMG/M metagenome (GOLD analysis project Ga0123353, IMG submission 92763) | Labiotermes labralis P3 segment gut microbial communities from Petit-Saut dam, French Guiana - Lab288 P3 | ecosystem: Host-associated > Arthropoda: Insects > Digestive system > Gut ... | reverse complement strand
GCAAAAAACAGGCTGAATCCCAGCCAAAAGGCAGCCTGACCTACCACAAGTGCGTCCATGTAGGGACTGGCGATTGCCACCGCCTGAATGCCAACTGCTGCCACAAACCAGCTGGGATAGACGTTGGTCAGCTGAAACCTGAGGACAAAACGTTTCACAAAACATGCCATGATACACAGTTGAATGACCGCTGCTGTAGCCCAGATGACCTTTGCTGCTGCTGGTGCATAGGGCTGCAGGTACAGACTGAGCATAATAGTCGCCATGGTCGAGGTGGGCAGCACACTTAAAACGACAGGACTGCGCACATCCTCACGTACACCTTTGGGGTCAGTGACGATACGTGCAATAAACAGCAGCAAGGCAAGCAGAGCAAGTGCACCAAAGCCATAGCGAAGGTAGGTGCTCGCTGGCTCTGCAAACAAGCCACCGTGATAGGCAATCAAATTGCCCAGCGACGCCAGCGCAAGCGCCAGACCACTGATGGCAAGCGGTATATGTCGGAAAAAATTCATACCCCCTAGTGTACGTTATCCGAATCTTCCTGTGATATAGTTTTCCGTTCGCTGGTCACTGGGCTGGGTAAACATAGTCGTGGTATCGGTGACTTCAATCAGCTGCGCGGGTTCATCAATGGACTCTCTCAGCAAAAAAGCGGTGGTATCACTGATGCGCGATGCCTGTTGCATGTTGTGGGTCACAATGACAATGGTCACGCTCTCTTTCAGTTGCTCGACCGTGCTTTCAATCATGCCGGTCGATATGGGATCAAGTGCCGAACAAGGCTCGTCCATTAACAGTACGCCCGGTTTAGTTGCCAGCGCGCGCGCAATACACAGACGCTGCTGCTGACCACCTGATAGCTCGAAGGCGTGTTTTTTCAAGCTGTTTTTGACCTCGTCGTAAAGAGCTGCTTTTTTCAGGCTGTCGATGACGAGTTCGTCCAGTTGTTCGCGCTTGCGAATACCTTGGGTACGTGGTCCAAAGGCAACGTTGTCATAAATCGACAGCGGAAAGGGGTTGGGACGCTGAAAAACCTGTCCCACATACATGCGCAAGGACACTGAATCGACCGATTTTGCATTGATATCGCTGCCGTTTAGGGCAATAAGACCCTCGACTTTTACGTTATCAAGGGCATCGTTCATGCGATTAAAGCAACGAAGCAGCGTTGACTTGCCGCAGCCAGATGGTCCAATCAGGGCAGTGACCCTGCGTGGCTCGATGTAAAAGCTCACCCCGGTCAAAGCCGCCTCGCTGCCATAAGACACAGACAGATTGGAAATGTCAAAGCTACCTGCTGGTTCTGTCGTTACCACTGTAGTTTTCTCCTTTTGTATGATCGCCAGGTTGCGATGCCGGCGTTGGTGATGCTTAGCATTCCCGTCAGCACTAAAGCTGTTCCCCACACAATATGAGGAGCCGGTGTCGTTGGCTGCGTTGCCATAATGTACAAGTGGTAGGGCAAGGCCATTGATGGCTGCGTAACATTAGTTGCGACAGGGGCAAAAAAGGCAACGCCGGTAAACAGTATGGGAGCCGTCTCTGCTGCAGCGCGCGACAGCCCCAGGATGGCACCCGTGATGATGCCTGGCAAAGCAGTCGGCAGCACAATTTTCCCCAAGGTTCGAGCGCGCGTACACCCCAGTGCCATCGCTGCCTGCCGCTGTTCTTTGGGGATCTGGCGCAGTGCTTCTTCGGTTGCCGTAATAACAACGGGCAGGGTAACACAAGACAGGGTCAGTCCCATAGCAAGCAGCGATTTCCCAAAGCCAAGGGCAAGAGAAAAGGCCGCATAGCCAAATAGTCCGTAAACAACCGAAGGAACACCTGCCATGTTTGCAATAGCAATGCGCAGCATACGCACGGGTCGGCTTTGTCCGGCAATCTCTGCCAGATAAATGCCAGTGGCAATACCTACGGGCAGGGCAAAAGCACTGACCAGCCCAATCAACCACAAAGTTCCAACAATCGCCGGCCAAATACCACCTGCTGTCATACGGTCTTTGGGTGCATCAAAGATAAAGGACCACGACAGCGACCCTACGCCCCTGATAAATAAGTAGCCGAGCAAAAACACGACCAGCACAACAACACCCACGCAACAGATAGCAGTAAAGCTGCGCACAATAGCTTCGATTCTGCGGGCGCGCTTGCTGCAGTAGCTGCTAAAAGTAACAACTTCTTTGCTGCGTGCAGGTCGCGTCTTTGTTGGTGTTCTGGTCATCTGCTCCACTTCTTTCTGCTGCGCTCTAACACCAGATCAGCGATAAGGTTAATGACAAAGGTAATAACAAACAGCACCAATCCCAGGGTAAAAAGGACGGAAAAGTGCAGGCCGCCGCGCACAACCTCGCCGGTTTCTTGGGCGATGGTGCCCGTCATGGTTCGTGCTGCCTCAAGGGGACTGGTGGGGATGATGCCTGCGTTTCCGGCAAGCATCAATACCACCATGGTCTCGCCAATCGCACGTCCCAAGCCCAGCATAACGGCAGCAAAAACGCCACTGCTTGCTGCGGGTAGCACCACCTTGTAAGCCGTTTGCCAGCGCGTGTTGCCCAGCGCAAATGACCCCTGGCGCAGCTCGCGCGGAACCGAGCGCAGCGCGTCCTCTGAAATCGAAATAATCGTTGGCAGACAGACAATGCCAACCACCAGACCGGCACTTAGTCCAATAAGCCCCGAATCAACGGGCAGGTGTTCACGGATGAGGGGGACCAACACCGAAAGCCCAATCAGTCCAAAGACCACCGAGGGAATGGTCGCCATAAACTCGATGACAGCTTTTGCGACCTCGCGAAAACGGGTCGAGGCAAATTCTGACAGATAAATAGCAGCAAATACACCAACAGGAACACAGGTGCTTAGCGCGACTATTGTCACCCAAGCAGACCCTATTTGTGCTGGCAAAAAGCCAAAGCGTGCATTAGACGAGGTAGGGAACCAATCGCTGCCTGCGATCATCGACCAGATCCCTACTTCATCTAATGCACGCAATGAGCTGTGAACTAAAAAGCCCGCAATCGCAATGAGGACAAAGATGGCTGTCCATCCCAGCACAGTGATGACCAGCGTAGCAGCCGCATCACAGGTACGGGCAGTTCTTGTTTTCGCAGGAGTATTCATTTACTGTATGCAGCAGCTAGTTAATCGGCACAAAGCCCTCGTCAACTACAATGCTTTGCCCCTGCGCACCCTGCACCCAGTCTAGAAATGCCTTTGCCAGACCAGTCGGAGTACCATCGCTGTTCATCAGCAGCTTACGAGCAAGTCCATAACTGCCATCGTTTACCGCTTCTGCTGTCGCTGCCACACCGTCTATGGCAAGGACTGTCACGTCATCTACTATATAGCCCATGCCAACATAGCCAATGGCTGCAGGATTATTGCGTACCTCATCGACAATCGCCTGATTTGACTGCAGATTGCGCATGGTCTGGGCGTACTCATTATCTTTGCCCACAACTGCCTCGAGGAAGAACTCGTAGGTTCCCGATGCTGTATCACGACCCAGCAAAACAATGCTACCTGGCGTACCGCCCAGCTGCGACCAGTCGCTAATCTCGCCACGATAGATTTTGCCCAAGTCATCGGTGCTGATGTCGGTGATGCCAACAGCAGGATTAACAATAACGCCAATGCCGTCATTTGCTACGGTGTTTTCGACAATGTCAACACCAACAGCTGCACCCTCGGCAAACTCGTCCTCTTTTACGTCACGACTTGCCAGCGCAAAGTCAACAGTACCATTGATAAGCGAAGCAATGCCCGCGCCAGACCCACCGCCGCGAATTGTCAGCATGACCTCGGGATTTTCATCCATGAACTGTTCTGCCCAGGCCTGCGCCAGGTTAACCATGGTGTCAGAGCCTTCGATGGTCAGCATGCCGCTGAGTGCCACGTCGTCTGTGTCGCTAGCTGCCGGTGCTGTATCTTCTGCAGTATCTGCACTGCAAGCTGCCACGAGAAAAACGCTCGCAAGCAACAGGGCAACAGCAAGCAATACAGCTGCTGTTTTGGACCTACTCTTCCGCTGAAATGTTTTCATTGTATGCGTGCCTTTCTGTTCGAAAATTCTGTGCCGACCTTAGCTGTCGCACGCTGTAAATTGTCGAATAAAAAGGGTCGCTAAGTGTTAGCTGCAGGTAAACTAGTGGGCAGCTTTGTAAAATAATTGTTAAACGCAGCTGTGAGAGCATTTTTTGCTGGTGAAAGACCCCCTGTCATGAGATTATAGTGACATGGAGAAGCCCGCAGACCACAACTCGAGCGCGCAACAGACCGCACATGGCATTCTGGCGTACCGCATTTTAGTGATAGAGGACGACTTTGCGATTCGCAACAGCGTCGAATTTGCGCTGCGACGTGCAGGATATGAGGTCAAAGCGCTGGACAGTGGCCAAGAGGCGGTTCAGACGGTGCGTAGTTTTAACCCCGACTTGGTCTTGCTTGACATTATGCTGCCGCACAAAAGTGGTCACGAAATTTGTGAAGAACTGCGGGACAGTGACATCGACCTTGCCATCATTATGATGAGTGCGCTCGGTGAGACCAGTGACCGTATTGCCGGCTTGCGTCTGGGTGCTGACGACTATGTCAGCAAACCCTTTTCGCTGGACGAATTGCTCGAGCGCGTACGGGCAAACCTGCGGCGAAGCAGCCGCTCTGCTGCTGACAGCAATAAAGAAACAGGTCGCGTGCTGTGCTTTGCCGCAACAGGCAAGGTGGCAGATGCTGCCGATGAAAATGCTGCTGCTGACCTGCTGGTCATCGACCCTGTTAAGCGCAAGGTCACTCTAAGGGGCAGTGACATTGCCCTGCGTGCCAAAGAGTTCGCACTGCTGTATGCACTAGCAAGCAGACCAGGCGAAGTACTCAGTCGCAGGCAGCTTTCTGAAGAAGTATGGGGACAGGACCACTTATCTTCATCGCGTACTATTGACGTTCATATTCGTCGTCTGCGTGCCTTGCTGTCGCAGCAGGGTGCCCCTGACTATCTGCATACGATTCATGGTGTTGGCTATCGCTTTGATGCTGCAGAAAAGGACTAGCAAAATGCGTCTTTTCAAGTGGCACCTAGTACCCAAAGACGAGCTGCAAAAACTGCAGGCACTTAGTCAGCATGACCCCCATGCAGCTGCCCCCGAGCGCAGCCGCTTTAACAATCCTGATCTGGCAGCACTTGCCAGCAACTACCTGCATACTCGGGCAGTTCTGCAGGCAGAAATTCGGCAGCTGCAGACCCAATTGGCACAACAGAGCAGTAATGGAATAAGCTCTGCCGCCCTAGCAACAGAGCAGGCTGACGCCGAAGCCCAGCGTACAGCAGCACGGCTTGAACATATGCGCAGCGATTTTGTGGCTGCCGCAAGCCACGAACTAAAGACGCCCCTTGCTGGCATCGAGGCCTTGTCTGACGCGCTGCAGATGGCGCTGCAGGACGACAACCCTCAGACGGCTGCCACCTTTGCCCAGCACATCACAGCAGAAATCGACAAGATGCGCCGCCTGACAGAGAGCCTGCTTGACCTGTCGCGCTTTGACGAAAACCCTGACGCTGATAGCATCAGCAACCTGCAAAGTAGCATTGAAAGTGCTGTCATCATGCCCCGCCGCACAGCAGCGACCAAAAACATCGAGTTGGCCGTCCATATTGATGTGCCGCAGACAGATGCCCCGCTGGCAAAGGTCTCGCCCACCGATGCCAGTATCATACTGGACAATCTGCTTGACAACGCCTTGCACTACACCGACACGGGGCGCATCGATGTGCAACTAGCCTTGAGTTCTGACGAAAAAAGCTGGCTGCTAGTTGTCCGCGACACGGGCATTGGGGTGGCAGAGGTTGACCAGCACCGCATTTTTGACCGTTTCTTTCGCGCAGAATGTGCCCGCAACCACAACCCCGCAGGAAGTGGGCTAGGACTAGCACTGGTGAAAAAAGCGGTTGAACGCTGGCAGGGCAGCATCGAACTGCAATCAGAACAGGGACGTGGTTCAAGCTTTACGCTTACCCTACCCCGTGCCTAGTGTTACCTGCTGGCAAATGACCGTTGTTTAGCAGACAGCAACACCGGCGAGCAGTCGTGTTACTATCGTGTAATGGAAAAACTCTCTGTAGGACAAACTGCTGTTATTTGTCGTGAATCAGCACGGCGTGGTGTCGTGCGCATCACCTTTTTGACCTTGCTGTCAAACATTGTGCTGACGGCAGTAAAGGGCATCGCTGGTATGCTGGCGGGTTCTGCCGCGCTGATTTCTGATGCAGCAAACAGTGCCAGTGACGTTTTTTACGGCATTATCGTCCTGCTGGGGGTGCGTATTGCCGGGCGCGAGGCTGACGAAGACCACCCTTACGGCTACGAACGCTTTGAGAGTCTGGTCACGATGCTTTTGGGTGCTGTGGTGACTCTGGCGGGTCTTTTCATTGGATTTGATGGCATACAAAAGGTGTGGCAGGGAGCAACCTATGGTCTAGAGCCCCCCAACCCCACGGCTTTGTGGGTAGCAGCAGGGGTCATCGCCTTTAAGCTGTTCATGACACTGTTTACCCGCGCACGGGCGAAACGCTACAAAAGTGATGTCTTGGCAGCGGCTGCCGCCGACCACGGGTCAGATGCTTTGGCGACCTCTGGCGTGTTCATTGGTATTGCTGCAGCACAAATGGGTCTGCCTATCATGGACCCCATAGCAAGTCTGGTCATTGCTCTTCTCATCATCAGAACAGGTGTCAGCATCATCAGCAATGCCGTTGGGCAAGTCACCGACAAAAGCGCTGGTCATGAATTTGAAAATGCCATTCGAGCAATTATTGCAGAGAACGACCAGGTCGTAGACATCGACAAACTGTTGACGCGCGTCTTTGGCGACCGTATTTACGTTGACGTCGAGATTAGCCTGCCGGGTGACTATTCGATTCACGACGCACACGCCATTGGCGACGACATCCACAACGAGATCGAAACGCGCATGCCTGAGGTTAAGCACTGTATGGTGCACATTAATCCAGCTTAGTCAGAGCGCACCAGACGGCCAGACTCGGCGTCGTTTGAAAAATCAAAAATACACGAGTAGCTTGAGTCACGCTTAGCATTTTTGATTTTTCAAGCCTCCTTGATTCTGACCGCCTGGACGCACTCTTGCTGGTTAGACTCGCTGGTTAGGCACCCAATAAGATGGCAGGAATTACATGGATACCATCCGAGCGAGTGTAAGCATTTTGCCCTGCAGTGATAATAATGCGTGCGATATTGTAATCGGGGTATTTTTTTGCAAGCCAGTTTAGATGTTTTACATCATCACTATCTACAGAAGCTGATGACTTAACTTCAACTGCCACTATCGCATTGTCCCCCTCGACAATAAAATCGATTTCGCGGTCCCCATTAGCTGTTCTAAAGTGAGAGAGCTCTGCATTGTTAACGTGTGAATAGGTTTGCAGGCTGAGTGCAACCAGAGCCTCAAAGAATCGACCGATTGTCCCCTCTTTTCTTACCTTCTTTTCAGATATAGCCTTTATTAGGGGATGTCTAGCTCCCCTGATTAGCTGTTGGGCATCTATGCGCAGAAGTCTTGCAGACATGCAGAAACCTTTCTTGAGGTGTTTGCTATTGCCCAATTTTCATGGTTTATAATACCCGAATTTCATATATTTTACTACCCAATTTTCATGGTAAGTTGATTGTCCGTTGATTATCATCTCAAGTGCAGGTGACGTTTCAATCAACCTTCTTGATTCCAGCGCAATGTCCTCTGTTCTTCTGCCATATTTTCAGGCGGAGTACGTCCAGCACTGCAACAAAGTCGTTTATGCTTAGTCAGATGGCGGTGTCAGGTTACCCCTGCTGACACTGATGCGGACGTGATCGCTCATGTTAAGGAACTGTGCGTACTTTGACATGGCTACTATAGTTCCTCTGGGCTCTGCCGAGTCAACATAGACTATCTGGTAGCTGATGTTTGCTCCCTGCGAGCTAAAGTTGTAGAAGTATTCTGCTAAAGTACGCTCTGATTCACCCATCAGATTGTCAATGTAGGGACGACCGAGTGAATAGATGACTACTATCTGCACGCTGTCAGCAAGTATTTCTGTTCCGGCACGTTCTGACTGTGATATAACTCTGCCAAAAGGGATGGTCGCACTGTATCTGCGGCGTGTCTCGACCAAAAGTCCTGAGATGCTTGTTGCCTCTTCCATAGTCAGGTTGTTGAAGTTAGGTACTATGACAAAGCGTCCTAGCGATACGGTAATTATCAGCTCATCGTTTTTGGCAATGCGCGTACCTGCCTCGATACTTTGAGCAATGACTTGTCCTGCTGCAAGACTTTCTGAGGATTCTTCAACAAAGACAGGCTTTACACCATGCTCTTTAGCCCAAGCCTCTACTTCATGCTTTGTCTGTTCGATAAAGTTTGGTACTACTATGTTTGCTTCAAAGGTTTCAGCCCCCTTTGACATATAAATCAGCAGTCCGTCTTTTCGCAGGTAGTTCTCCTCACTGACAAAGCTGCTGGTAAACTCCAGCCTGATAAAGTGCCCCTTTTCTACCTCATCGCTGTATTCTTCGTTGATGTTAGCATTCAGTGCTTTAACTTCTTGGCGCCAGTCGCGTACTTCTGCTGTTGTCATGCTTGCAAAATCAGGTAAGATGATGCGCTCATCAGGATCTGGTCCCTTACTGACATGCAGGCGCAGTACTGACCCTCTTTGCAGGCTGGTTTGTGCTGCTCTATCTTGCTTTGTCACAATGCCCTGGTCAAACTCGACAGAAAACTCTTCTGTTACCTCTATAGTAATGCGATGAGAAAGTCCCCACGTTCTGGCTTCTGCAACAGGAGAGCCTACAAAGTCTTTGACTTCAACACGATTGGCAAAGTAAAAGATTGCTGCAGTTAGCAGACAGAGGGCACCGACAGAGCCCGCAATAATGCCGTAGCGAATTACTTTGCGCTTGTGGTGTTTGTCATCACGCTCAACTTTGTGTGCTGCACCAGCAATCTTTTGACCTGTGTTGCTAGATCTTGTGCGTGTTCTTTTAGGAACTGCAGCATCGTCATCAGCTTCTGCTGCCAGAACATCGTCAGAGCAGTGCTGGTCGTCTACTTCTTCAGCACGCAGGTAGTTACTGCTGGTAAATTGCGTGAGAAAATCACTCATCTAACGACAGCTTTCCCTTGTACAGACGATAGCTGACATCACTTTGTGCTGCTATCTGCATTGAGTGAGTAACAACAATCACGCACTTGTTATGTTCATGTGCTAGCTTCTTAAAGATGTCTATCAGTTCGTTTTCTACTTCTTCGTTAACGTTTCCTGTTGGCTCGTCAGCTAGTATCAAATCTACGTTTGTTGCAAGCGCTCGTGCTATAGCAACTCTTTGTTGCTCACCACCAGATAGTTTGTTAACTGTTCTTTCTGCTTTTTCTTTGGTAATGCCTAGGTAGTCCAGTAGGTTATAGGCTACTTCTTTCTTGTTGGCAGGAAGCTCATTTTCTGTAATGCCCATGGCAACCAGTACGTTTTCTACTGCTGTCATATAACGAATCAAGTTATAGGACTGAAAGATAATACCTACTTTGTTTCTGCGGTACTTTTCAAAACCACTACTTGTTAAAGTCTGTCCTTCAAAAAGTATCTCTCCTGACTCGGGACTGTCAAGTGCAGCTAAAAGAGCAAGCAGTGTTGTTTTACCACTGCCTGATTCTCCTAGTATGGTGTAAAACGTACCTTTTTCAAATTGTGCAGATACACTGCTTAAGATGTAACGTCTGCTGTCACCGTCTTGGTAGTAGTAGTTGATACCTTCAACTTTAAGAAAGCTCATAATCTCTCATCCCCCCTACATCATTATTTTTCGTGGGTTTAGCCGTAGTATGTATAACATAGGAACAATGGTAGCTACTATTACCGTTCCTATGCTTACGGCAAAAAAGGTGAGGATGGTTGCTGTGTCAAGTGAGGTGTCATAGCTTGCTAGTACATCATCAGCAGAAACATTGTTGCTAAAGCCTAAATAATCTAGCGTATTGAAGTACATATACTCGTCACCAGATTGCGTAGCAACAAGATTAGTCCTTAGCATGCTCTCAGAAATGCCAGTAGCAAAAAGATTCCCCACAAACAGCGACAAGGCAATTGCCAACACAGCAATTGCAAGTACTTCAAACATCATTTGCAATACTATCTTTCTCCGCTTCTCGCCTAATGCTAGCAAAGTGCCTATTTCATGTTTGCGATTATGCAGGGAAAGTGTGATTAGCAAGCTTAGGATGAGTACAGCAACTATTGCAATAGCCCACATTGCAGTAGTTGCCAGGTTACTCAAAGGTTCCATAGATGAGGTTATGTTTGTGTATGAGTCAGTAGCATTGACAACTGTGTAGAAGTCAGGGAGCATTTTTTCTGCCTCCTGCCTGAAGCTGTTCATCTCCGCAAAATCATGGAGCAAGTAAATGTTCTCATACAGTAGCAAATCTTCAGTGTTCTCCTGCCAGTACCTCACGTCTGGCTCCATTTCGCCCATTTGTGCAAGCTGGAAAAGATTGGCTTGAGCAGAGACAGCATTTGGTACGTAAATTCGATTTTCTGCTTGATTCTGAAATATGCCATCCATAAACTCGCTGCCAGTGTTATAGTCCACCAACGAGGTAAAAATTCCCACTATTTCAAAATCGTAGGACTGTCGTGCAAAAATATTATCTTCTGTGTAAAGGTCTGAACCAGATGACTCGTGCCCACGCTTATCCCAGGCAATGTTTTGCAGGGTAACGATAGAGCCAACAGCTAGATTGTTAACCTGAGCAAAGGACTCAGAAACCATAGCAACCAAGCTTAAGCTACCTACTTCTTCTGCTGAGAGCGTTCGTCCATAAGTTATCTCGATAAGATT
>Ga0123353_10016169_pt1 | contig 10890 bp, 10 predicted proteins | sample TergutLab28metaG_3_FD_92763 | JGI IMG/M metagenome (GOLD analysis project Ga0123353, IMG submission 92763) | Labiotermes labralis P3 segment gut microbial communities from Petit-Saut dam, French Guiana - Lab288 P3 | ecosystem: Host-associated > Arthropoda: Insects > Digestive system > Gut ... | reverse complement strand
GATCTATGGCAGGGCGTCACATCCTAAACCCGCGGCGTCCGAACATGTGGCTCACGCGACATATTTAGCAAAAGACTGCAGAAGTTGCTGGTACACTTGAACTAGTCGAGTAGGGCCCTGCGCACCGATTTTATACTGCCGCTAAAATATTCACAATTTTTAATAACGCACTATACTTCACAGCTGTCAATGATAAATTCATTGTCTCACTGTGGGCCCTCACGTTGAGAGGAGAACATGGGTTTTCGAAAACAGGGTGCTGAGGTACATACGGCCGAAGAGCAAGTAACAGGAGGCTGGGGAAAGCAGCATAATGAGGTTCATTGATTTGTTTCATTGTTATGTGCTATTATAAAGGTGACCAAATTTAGGGAAGATGAGACTGGCGGGGGAATGTGGCATGCATGGAGGAAGAAGAGAAAATTCGTACAGGGTCTTTATGGGGAATCCTGAAGGAAAGAACTCACTTGGAAGACCTGGGCGTTGATGGGAAGATGATCTAATGGATTTCAAATGCAACATGCAGTGTATTCATCTTGCTGAGGACAGGGACAAGTGGTGGGCTGTTGTGAACACGGCAGTGTACCGTCGGATTCCTTAAAGTGTGGGGAATTTCTTGCCTAGCTTCAGACTAACGAATGACTTTGCTCCATACAATTAGTGGCCCACTACGGAAAACAGTTGGACGCTCTTGCTGTATGAAGTCTCCCCGTCCTCCTGTTGACTTCCCGCAGGTGTCGGCAGTAAATGCGAGCGCCCACAGTGCAGTCTTCGGCCAGACTGCTCTGTCGTCGTTTAGCCGTGCAGGTTGAGGATAAACTTGGCGGTGTTCCATAGTGTTTATGTTATGTGACCGTGTGTTGTTATTTCCGTACTCTGTTGCATGTGGGATCGGAGTGACGATTTTCCTGTTAAGAGGTGCATTCTTTGCACTTGTAAATTATTTTCCTGAATCGTAACAGGATCTTCTAATCCATATGGGATTTTGAATGTTGGCAAATAATCGTTAATAAACGTCATCTGCAACAGTGCTTTGTGTTCGGATATAGTCATGAAGCTCTAAAATAAACTGGCAAGAAGTTACCCTCCACCCTTGGTTGGTGCGTCCACCAGCAAGTTTGTTACTGACTCTTTTTTTGAAGTCTTCAAAAGACAGTTTGAAGCACTTTCCTGTTCATCGATCTCCGTTATCCGAAAGATCATTGCTTCGTTAGAAGGTTACCATGCTTTGCCTGGTTGTCCTACAGTATTAAGGCGAATGCGGTTATGGTGGAATGATTCTGACAAGGGAAACCCGAAATATTTGGAGAAAAGCGCGCTTTAGTGCCACTTCCTTCAACTCATAATTTTATCTGGCCCGGTATCGAACTCGGCCTTCCGCGGTCAGGGGCCGGCGACTCACCTGAACCATGGCACGGCCCGTGAATATGGAAATCTAAATAATTCTTACCTCGCGGAAAACCGTGTACTGCAGTTAATGCCGTTGGACGTAACCGTTTTTTGGTCTTAGAATTGTATGAAACATCAGAATTAGGCGTTTTTAATGTTCTTACAGTAACCGTTGCCTTGAAAGAGCTAAACGCCGAGGAGATGGCGATGTATATCGTGATCCTTGTCACATACGTTATTCGGCGTAGGCACGTACAAGTAGGTCAGTGGAGTGGTCGTCAGAGGTAATGCCTGTCCTAATTACTATTTGTTTCGTAGAACAAGACACTTTTTTGTTTCGGCGGTCTGTCTTTTTCTGTGTCTCCGGCAGCAGGGTCTTGAAAGCTTGAGGCCATGTCCGGCAACTGGCACTCTTTTGAGATTTACACGGCTGAAGAGTCAGAACGATTTCTGCCGACTCCTGCGACTTGTATGAGAGATGTTCCAGGTTACAAGGTACAAAGAATGCTTCTGACTGCTTATTTACCATTTGGGTCTGTAGCAACGTAGTTGTGGACTGGCTTCAGCTGGTTGGGGATTGCCTTGTGAACATGATAGTGAAATGCGCTGACTTCACTAAAGGCGGGCCTTTTTTTTGACAAGGGTGTCTACTGTCAGCTTCTCAAGGAGGTGTCAGCTTTGCAGTATTATGAGCCATATAGCCTTTTTCTGTACTCTTTTGTTGGAAGGAGCGAGGTTCGTGATAACAAAACACCATTGTGTGTTCAGAACGTAGGTCTATCGATTTTCTCTGTGTTTATGTATTTTTTGCAGGCCAGATGGCGCTTGTTCGACCAGAATTTGCGCAACATTGTGCTCGTATATGTAGGACAGAAAGCGACGTTGAGGAAGTGAAGGTTTTGGAATATGAAATATTACTGTAACAGGCTGTTCTGTTATATATGGGTCGTGCGTGTGTGGGGGGAGGGGGTCATGTATAATTAACTCCATATAACCTATGTCATGACGACCTGTTTCTATTGTTTACTACATCTGAATACACCTCACTTCGAGCTGACACCCAGCTTCGCTCCAGTGTACTTGCGTGCTTGGTAGCGATTAGAATGAAGCTAGATGACGACGATACCGGGGACATTGGACTTGCAGGATTTCGCAGTAGGCCACGTGCACGTATACGCGCTCACAAGACCTGACGTTTGTGCGTGTCCTGACACCGGTTGTTACGGAGACACATAATTGGGTCGATACAGCAGTTACCTGTAGTCTTGCGTAGGATATGGGAAACCCTTGTTTTATATAACGAATGTCGTTTGTGGCTTACCGCCGCTACTTTGCCGCTCCTGTGGATGGTCGGTTGAGTGGTGTGCGTTGGTACGACAGCAAGTGAAACGATACTCTGTTTTTCAGATAAAGTAATGACATTACATTCCGGTATCTTTCGCTGGAACCGAAATTCCACTGTGTTGTAAACGTTTGCCGTGTTGCCTTGGGCACAGTTTTCTGTCAGTATTGTGACAGGGCTGTACGACCGGGATCGATTCTTGTCACTGGCAATAATCTGTTTCTCGCCCACACCTGTACAGCGGGAACGAGGAGATCTTTCTGTCGGAATATATGAGCCAGATTGAGGTACCTCGCTCACGGGCCGAGATTAGGAATGCATTGCGCCTTACCTCCACTTCCCCATGCATCTTAATGTGGGGTAATTTATTAAGTAGAGTAACGGATTTCCCTTTGCCTTTCCCTTCACTCCTCCACCCTTCTCATCCCTTTTCTCCCCACACTTCTTTGAAAACATTTTTCGAAGTTGCCGTATGAGTTATTACAAGGGCCAACCGACCAATGCTGCCAAGGGCAGTAATATTCTGAGACTCAGAGAAGTCTCTAAATGCCCTATGTGGACGAAATGCCGAGTTTTTACTGTTAAACTGTGTGGCACATTTAGTTACACTTTTGCTGTAAAGGGTTAACTTTTTAAATTCAGTGATGTGCCTTTACGTACGTGGCGACCGAATGGGGTCCTATGAATTTCTGTCGTCATTCGTCATTTTAGAAGCGCCTTTTCTTACTTTGAATCGTCTAACCATAACGTGTTCTTTTGTCGGCGATGCAGGTGGTTGGAATTTGAAATCTGCGTTTACGCCATTTATACGTTTGGGGCGTGGTGCTAGACAGGGGTTACTTTCGTCTTTGCTACTGTATCCTAACTAGTTTGTTAACATTCGTATTCAGACGTCATTCGCCAACGGACCTGGCTTGCCACCATTGTTAAACCTGTATGAGAGGTCAGATTGTCCCTGCTCCTTATTAAGCAGTACGCCTTGAGGGGATATGGGGGAGTGCAGGCAGGCTATAACTCCATTCCTCATTAGATGGAGGTTAGAGATCAGCTTGACGCCGCTCCGGTTGCTTTACCCCCAGGAAATGGGCTTTCTTTACTCATTGAATTGGAGGCTTGTTGGCCCTCAGAATAGGTCTGGGACCAATCGGAGAAGAGAAAATATGCCCGCTCGGAATCGAACCATGATTTCTTAATCGTTCAGTCCGTGTCGTATTCACTACCTCGTATACTGCCTGATGTGCCCCGGCACTTTCGACACTTACGGGAATGGCTTATGAGGATCTGAATGTGATAAGTAAGATGGGGCTGATGTGATGCGTATGGTGAGTTTTGTGGTAACGGTTTCCGGAACGACTACTCGTGGAAGCCTTTTAACTTTGGACTTTTTCTGTTCCTTCTGCAGTGAAATACTTTTATATACCCCTGGTATAAACCCTTGACATAGTTTTCTAATTCAGACTTGATGAATACAAAAGCGCTGCATTTCTTTTTGTGGCCGTGCGTAGGTTCACATGTTGTGGATATTCGCTGCGCAATTGAACGTATTTCGTTCCAAGATTTCAGGTTCTGACAGCGGTGTTGCAGAAAATTCTGTTCTTCCGGGTTGTTATGCCGTGTCGACTGGTAAATCTTTATTTGTTTTGATGATTACCAAATTATGAAGAGCACCAGGTTGAAGAAAATGTGTATGAAGAGGCGTTCCCTAACTTGCGTTCAACATCAGACGTAATTAACGACGATCAAATAAAAGGATGGTACAGAGGGTCATACAAAAAGGACCTAGCCAGACACACTTGTGCGCGGTTTTCTTTGGAGAACACCTTCTGGAAGGATAATGTGTCATTGGACCTTAAACAGGGTCGGAAGTTGTGGACTGGGTTCAAGTCGGCATTGTGACTGGGCTGCCAGCTAATTCCGACAGAGGCAAGTGATTTTTCTCCTCCACAGCGTCCAGACCGGCTCTGGGGCTCACCCATCCTCGTGTCCCATGTGTACCGGACGATTCCTTTCCGGGGAATAAAGCGACCGGAGCGTGAAGTTGAACGTTCACCTGTAGCCAGTGCCGAGGTTACGAGCGAGTGGATCTGTACCTCTTCTCCCCCGTACCTACCGTCACGACGTGGACAGGGTCATCTTAACCCTATACCCGTGCTGGGCATGGCTCAAGGGCAGGTCCTGTGACCCCAATATCACACTTTGGATTTCCTAAGCGGCGGGGAATTGTTTGTATAGCCCAGCGACTAATAGCTTGTCAAGGGAGAAGATATTTAGCCAGAGGCGTACCACTTTATGGTGGACATTGCCCATTGAGGCAGGGTGGACAAATTTTCGCAAAATATAAGAGCCACCTAAACATTCTATGCGCCGGGAGGGTGACGTGATGCAAATTCCATAATGAGGAACCACATACATTGGGCGCCACTTCGACCTGGCGTCCGGGATTTCTGCACCATTGTATTGAGGCGTGTAATGTGCACAACGTTTCGGTGTTTGACTTGACTCCCGTATTTGTTTCGTTGGTTGTCGTTGGGTTATCCTAACAGTATTTTTCCCCCCGTTATTGATGTTGGTAGTGCCTGTTGATAAAAACCTTCTTCATCATCATCACGGCTGTACAGCCCTGTTTGAGCCTTGACCTTCTCAAGCTAATGTCGCCAGCGACCTATATCCTGGGCAACCCCCCTTCCAATTTCTTAACCAAGTTTCCTTGCGTCCTCCTCAGCCCCGTCAGTCCATCTTGATTTCGTTCGCCCACGTCTTCGTTGACCTCCATGGTTTGTCCACAGTATCTTTTTAGGTAATTCGTTTTCACCCATTCTCACAACTTGACCCTCCCGCCCCAGTCTACTGGATTTTATTACTATATTTTTGGTCCATTGTAAAGATCTTCTAATTCTCTATTGTATCTTCCGCCATTTCCCTCCTTCGCATGTTGAACCATTTGATACAAAACTTGGATATAGAAAATAGAAAAAAATGCCCGTGCGAACGCCGTGAAGGCATAGATGAGATAAGGTATAGCTTCACTCCGCATCGGATGGAGGCTAGTGGTCACCTTCACGCCCCAGCCGACATACTGCAGAGTGGAAGACTCCCAGTATCCATTGAATGGGAGACTAGGCGAGTCCCATTGCCAATCTGAACGTCTTGGAGAATAAAAAAATTATTACTCGTGCCGGGAATCGAACCCTGTATTGTACAGCCAGGTCAGTATACGCCGTACGCTGTCCCGGACTTTACAGAGCCTCGGACCTTTGAAGACTGGGCTAGTATGTTAACCGAGTCCGTCCCACCGCTTGTCTTGTTTCGTATTGTGCCTGTGTACGAACACGTGTCACAAATTGTGGATTCAGCCTGTAAGTACCCCCGTCTGCTGAAGATAAGGCATGACGGTTTCATGGTGAAGAGCTTTTCGGATCGTACATTTGGTACGTACTGCAGTTAAAGAAGAACACTATTCAGGCGTTCCGCAGACACAATAGTTACCTGCGCGAGAGTAGCTGTGAATCTCTTGGACAGATATACTTTTGGGATAATATTTTTGCGAAGTATGGGATAAAAACATGGCCGTGCGAAAACTTTCCCGAGCTTTCGGTCTAATGGCGATAAAGCACTGGGCGTAGGAGTGCGAACGTCGGGTGTGCGGACTGACCATAAAATTACCTACACACCATGCATTTTGTAAGCGTGATTTTGGGCTTCCACCGCGGTGTAAATGAGATCTTCGCTCTTCTGGGATGTTACGCAGCGTAGGTTGAGTGTTAACGACATTTCGAGACAATCTGTCGGCCCCATCTTCAAGTGTCAAGATGGCACCGACGTGCTATCCCGAAACGTCGGCAACTGCCAATTACACATCTTGACATCCCAGAAGAGTGAAAATAATATTATTCTGTAAGTTAACAATTACGCTGATGGCCACGCCCCCAGAGTTTTGGTTGTATTCGACCAGTTGAACGTGCACATAATGTGTGGTTAGTCGGTGTGTTCGTTAGAGAAATGTGTATGTAAGCTGGAGGAAAGTCGATTTAATGAGTTATGCTTGGAACTCGTTATTTTCCGTTTTCTGTGTGGTACAATGCATAGATTTTCTCGTTTTGCTGTATTTCGGAATTTAGACGTTGGACGGAATAATACAGCAAGTAATAAATCTTTTGGGCATGGGGTTCTGATGAAATTGAACTGGATTTAGTGAGCGACCTTTTCTCCTCAGACTTATATTCATGTTCGCTTTTCTTTGAATCAATTTGTGACGAGAACATGGCGTGTAGAAGAAGTGTTGCAGCCGCAAGATAGTCGCCTTCGCCATGTAGTGTTTGTGGCAGTGGTCTGGTTTCTATTTAAATCTCACTTGATGATGCTGCGTTAGCATTGCTGTGGGAATAAGGAAAAGTGCAAGTAGGCCGGTTTGACCGGATGGTCTGGTAGGATGCTGTATGATGTGATGACTCAGGGCTCTCGTCCGTCCGACAAGCCAGACGACCTTGCGCACCCACGTGCCAGCCGCTACAGGCGACGCCCTCCACCTCTTCACTCTGTGATTGTTGCTCCTAAGGCCCATGCCGCCACCTACCCATGCATCTCATTCACTGAAACATGGGCGGGTCGATTTCAGATGCAAATTCTTGCGTAAGGGGGTTTGGGTTTGTTATTGTTTGTAGAATGTTTTGAGGCCATGCACTCCGGGCTGTCTCCAATAGCCGTGGTAGGTGGCAGCTGGAATGCATTTAAGATACGCTATTCAGTGACTGGTACAACAGACGTACTGCAGGGACGCTGATGTTTCGATGGCCGGTATATAATTGTGTGCGTGCGTTCTCTGGTAGAGATGTTTGAAATTTGTTCAGGCTAATGGATTAGGAGAATGCTTTGGTTAATGGATTGATGGTTGGATTTATAAAGTTAATGTGCGTTGGTTATTAACAGTTGGCACATTGCGGACTTGATATCCGCCTCAGTGGGCTGCACCTCAAAACTGCGTGTGTATAAGCTGTGTGGTCACTTTCTCTTCTTTTTCTTCTTCGCTGCTTCTCTTCTTCTTTCCTCATTCTCCTTTTTCTCCTAAACATGAGGCTTGTGAAACTGCAGTCATCTGATCCAAATTTTTCCAACGGCTTTTTAAAAGTAAAAAATAATTTCGTACTGTATTTCGAGAGTGACGTTTCATTTTATATCAGACAGTGACCAAGTGGTCATGACTCAATTATCGTGTGCTCTTTTGTGAAACAGGAAGCCGAGTTCAAAAGTTGATGCACTTCATCTTACACACCGAATTTTCTGAAATTGCCTCTATGAGTCACTACTTACACAACTTTTACATTCGTGGTTCCGTGCATCATTACAATTGTTCCAAAAATGAACACCAACAAGATGACACTTAAGGACTGTCCTTTATTTCACGGTTATTCGTCCTTTACTCTACATGTTTCGAGCTTCAGGGAGCTCATCATCAGGAGTTCACTTTTTCTACACTGTACAGGCAGTCTCTGGCATACTGTATAATCTGATGATGAGCTCCCTGAAGCTCGAAACATGTAGAGTAAAGGACGACTAACCGTGAAATAAAGGATAGTCCATAAGTGTCATCTTGTTGGTGTTTATTTTGGAACAATACTTAAACAATCTTTCCCATAACGCGTGCGTTAATGGTATACAGAGAGATGCATACATCTCGGGCGCCAGAATCTTGTTCGGTGGCACACGGTATTTGTGGATCCTCAGTATGGAACCTGCTTCGTGTCACTTTCCTGGCGCCTGGAAAATTTTTGGACCCTTGGTGTACCGTATAGAATTCGAGGTCCTCACGCTGGTAACTATGAAGAATTGTGTTTGTGTGGTTGAGTGGATACGTTCTGAGGTTCATTGGATTAGCATTCTGACGATTCGTTGGCATTTAACGTGGTGGTTTTTGTGGCCAGCTACCATGAAATTTTCCTACGTCTGTCAAGGTCTGAACTGTAATTGGTCAGCATGTGCTTACACCTGCTTTGTCCTCGTGCGGGAGAAAATTATGCCCCCTGCTGACAATTTTGAATAACGACAAGGCGGTGTGTTTGAACAGCTTATAATTGGGTTGCACCTGTTGTCCCTGTGCCGCTGAGAAGAGGGCTTGACACTGCTGTAAATGCTGCCGCTTGGTGGCAGTGTGTTACGTTGCATTCACGAATATGACCGTTCATGGCACGCGTTCCACTGTAACGTTTAGACTGTATCAGGGGCCATTGAACGTCATGTCAAATTTGTACCGGTACTTCTCTGTATGAGTGGCTGGGATTGATCATTCGGTGTAGTGACGAGCCTACGGGCAAGGCGGCCCGGGGTATCATGGTTCGATTCGTGATAGAGGCGAGACGCCCAAACCGGTTTTGCATTCCACGCAGCCGTGTCTTCAGTGCAGTTCTGTCTGGAGGGTCCGGTGCATGAAGCTGTCACCACTGGCCTCCATTTATTCCGATGCGTGGAGTTGTACCTCCACTGTCTCGTATGCCTTCTTGGCGTTCGCAAGGAAAACTTTATTTTTACCGGCTTCGGTGTGTTGAGTAAATAATTAAAAAATTTTGAAGAAACAGTACGCGGACGACTAAAGGCTTGGTGTGAGTTAGAGGGAAAAAGGAAGGGATCTCTAGTTGTAGGTCTAGGGTGTGCATAACAAAAGCTGTAACTGTCGGACCAACTGCGTGAAATAGCTGGCCAAGGATTTACCCGTCTCGCACAGAACCCGAAAATGTATTCTGATAATCGCAAGAGCCCCCATTTACTTTCGATTTTCAGCTAGACGAATCTTGTACACACTCCCTGATCCTGTGTCTGAAACAGCCATCATTCTCCCATGTTCGCCTAGGTCTTCAATGTCGTTCTTATACCCTTAAGGTTGTCGTACTAAAATTCTGTATGCGTTTCTTCTACTTTCTCCAAAGCGTGCCACTTTTCTCGCCACTTTTATTACCTTCCTTCTGATGAGTAATATACTGTTTCGTGAAGAGTGTATGTATGGATTTTAAGCGGAACGTTAGTTTCATCCTGCCCAAGATCTTGAGCACAAGCAGAATTTTGGACTATATGGTCAATTTTCATGCATAAATAGACGGTGGGTTGTTATCTCAGAGATAGTGAATGGTGTCATGACTTGAACATCGCACGACTGCGTTAAAATGCGGTTTCGACCGGAAGTTCTCATGATGAGCCTTCGGTTTCCATATAAAAAGCAGATTTTTTTCCTCCTAGCTGAATTACTTAGGTGCTGATTGACTTAGCAGCTGAGTGACGTAGGTCTTGGGCGTCCAACTTTTTTTCCCCGGAAAAGGGCCACAACTGTCCTTGTGGGCTGGACTGCGGGCCGCACATGTAAAAATCACACACACACGTATGTATAGTTTACTAATGTGGCCGCGGGACGCATAACACATTCTGGCGGTACGCGGAGTGGAACTCATGACTCAACTGCTGAAGAAGGCGCTACATGAAATATGTTTGCCCCGGTTGGCTAATTGGAAGTGCGCAAGAGTCCAAACTACTGAATAGTCTCCGGATGTACATTGTTTCCTTCGTGTGCTCAGAAATATATGTTTATTGTGCTGAGGATGTAGGGCTGATCGTTTCATAGAACAGGCAGATAAATTTATCTGTGCGAGTTGAAAAGTAACATAGTGCATTGCGTGGGCTATGTCATATGTACGCAATTTGTCTGTGTTTGTTAAGGCCGCAAGGTGTAGGATCGTCACCTGCGTCCCCGCCATGGTGTTTCTGCCTGCAGGCCCGTGTCCGTCTCAGAGATCCCAATCCGACGCGTGTAAATGGACGACAGTTTGACATGTGCCACCCGTGTACGTAATCGTCCAAATACTTTATTGTTTATTTAATTGGCTGTTCGGTATTTGCGTAGGAGAAAAAAGTGTGAAAATGCACCAGATACGGATCTTCATATCTTTTGACACGATTTCTGAAATGCGCATGCGGGTTGTTTACGTGTCGTTGGCAGTGGATGTACTGAAAAGGAATAAAACCCATTTGATCTCCCAGGGACAGGAGAGATTTGGTCGGCGGGGGGGGGGGGGAGAGAATACCTTTCAAGCTGAAGAGATGTTAGAGAACCCTATTGGTCCGTGTTTTTAGGGGGCCCGGGTACACATTACACCACGACTGTTTCTGTTTGCATATTT
>Ga0123353_10016168_pt1 | contig 10891 bp, 9 predicted proteins | sample TergutLab28metaG_3_FD_92763 | JGI IMG/M metagenome (GOLD analysis project Ga0123353, IMG submission 92763) | Labiotermes labralis P3 segment gut microbial communities from Petit-Saut dam, French Guiana - Lab288 P3 | ecosystem: Host-associated > Arthropoda: Insects > Digestive system > Gut ... | reverse complement strand
CAAGAAATTCCCCGCATTTCACGGAACCCGAAGGTTCATTACCGCACTCACAAGCGTCCGCCACCTGTCCCTATCCTGGGCCAACCCAATCCAGTCCACATACCCACATCCAACTTCCTGGACATCCATCCTAATATTATCCACCCATCTACGCCTAGGTCTCCCCAGTGGTCTCTTTCCCTCCGGTTTCCCCACCAAGACCCTATACGCCACTCTATCCTCCCCCATACGCGCCACATGCCCAGCCCATCTCATTCTTCTCGATTTTATCACCCGCACAATATTGGGTGAGGCGTACAGATCATTTAGCTCCTCGTTATGCAGTCTCCTCCATTCCCCCGTTACCTCGTCCCTCCTAGGAAAAGACAAGGATATGCAGTTATAACCCCACGTTACATTAACTTATTACTAATTGCTCCGTCACCTTTAGTACCCACTCAGACTTCGGAGTACGAATATGGCGAGGCTGAATTCAGGCAGCTCGTACGATTCTGACAGCCACATGATTAGCTACATGTAACCTTACTTAAAAGAAGTTCTGTAAAAATATTGACAAATTAAGCGATTAACTAGAATTGCGACAGGTTTAAATCGTACATAAAACCAATATAAAATGCACCAGTCCATGAAAAGGCTTCACGATATGTTTGTTTACAGGCCAATTCAAATTATTCACTTCAGGTTATCTACTATTGAAAATATTCATGTTTGCACCGTGCATCAATGATAATTAAACACTTTATTATCCAACTAATACACAATATATAATATGTAGATACGATTAAATTTATAAAATATTTAAAAGTGCTCCAACATGTTTCGGATCACAGAAGATCCATCATCAGGGAGCCTTGTACAGTGCTTGGCTACAAATTACAAGAATGATTCTATCGTGTCCGTTGACATGGACAAGGTCAGTGTTATGGCAGCATAATCTGACCGCCCTTGTTTTATCTAATTACAGTCACAATATGCTGCCATAACACCGACCTTGTCTATGTCAACGGACACGATAGAATCATTCTTGGAATTTTTAGCCAAACACTGTACAAGGCTCCCTGATGATGGATCCTCTGTGATCCGAAACATGTTGGCGCACTTTTAAATATTTTATAATTTTAATTTTATCTACATATTATATATCATGCATTAGTTGGATAATAAAATGTTTGATTACTATTGGAAAGTTTAAAGCACCTGCTGAAAAATTAATATACTCCATAATTTCCCACGCAGTGTTCTTACGTAGAGTCCAGTTGAAACGTGATGGCACACGGTGACGCACGGGCGGGGAAGTGAAGTGGAAACTGCCGAATGGAGTGTGTAGCCAGTACCCTTCACACCACCTCTGGAACATGGTGTATCTAGCATTACTACCATTACTACCGCTGATGCGCACAACTCAACTGCAAGTAGTCGACTGAACTAACGACCCTGCCGATTTTCATGGACACGTCCGTTTCGCCGAAAGACAAAATCTGGTTTCTGCGCGAGTGCCATCACATTTCAAAAGCAGTCTACCTCACAATCAGTACCAGTTAGTACCGTACAAAAACGTAAAATGATTTTTCTCTACAATGGACACAGACTTTTTATTATTATCATAACAATGTTATGAAACAAATAAAGACAAATTGTTTTCTGTGAGGTTAGACCTGAATTTTAATGGGCTAAATAATGTAGAAGAACATCAGATACAGAGGTTTACAAGGGTTTCCTGTTTTCAAGGAAATACTGAAATGTTTCCCAATTTTCAAGCAGTTGCTTCATGCTTCTTATGGAACCCCCCACTCCTGACCATCGAAATCAAACCGCTTTCCATAAAGGGCGCCAAATTACATTTTCAAAATATGTATGCCACCATTCACCATTAAACCAAATTTCCACTCCCCTTCTCTAATGGTGCCAATTCCTACCATTCTGATGTCTTCCTTTTCATAAAACTCCGAAGTCTGAAAAACTTCCAACAATGTCACACTCTTTTCCCTCCTTCACCGACCGAAATAATGTCTCCTACTTCTCTCACGACTTTCCTCTTCATTTATTCTTCTACTGCTATTTCTTACTTCCTTCCCTGCAGTCTTCAAAGGTTTGTGCCGCCTGTATCACTGTGTAGAGCATCTTGTTATTTAACGTGACTGTATTTGGTACTTAAAAGTGGTTCGCTAGTTCAGATCATGTTCTTGTTACCGGAGAAGGGGGGGTGGATCTGATACTGATTCCGAGAGAACTGCCGTCAAGCTTTGGAACTCTTCGCAGCCAAGTTGACTGTTTTAAATTGCATTCGACATCCATATGTCAAGTGCGACTGGATCATTTATCAAGATGGCGGACGACGGGTTTTCCCCTTTCCTTTCGGGTGGGTGGGATAGCGAAGAAGGAAAGAGATTCTCGTACTCAGTGGACCTGCAGGAACGATCAATTCTATATCGGTTCACGATCGCTCGCCCGAGCAAGGGATTGGAAGGCTATAGGAGCAGCTGTGCTGTAAATTAAATATCTGTTCCAATGCCGTCCCACGAATCCGTAGACCTCTCCGAAACATGGTGGTATAGCTGCGCGAGCTTTGACCGGTGTAGCAGACGGCAGATGCGTGTTCAGCTACATTCTACGCTTCTGCTAACAGAACTGTTTCTACCTTATCTGTAGAGAAAAATCACAGTACGGATATCAAGGAGTTGAGTGCCCCTCTTCTTCTTTTTCCTCTTCTTCTTCTTCTTCTTCTTCTTCTTCCTCCTCCTCCTCCTCCTCCTCCTCCTTCTCTTCTCCTCCTCCTCTTCTTCTCCTCCTCTTCTTCTCCTCCTCCTCCACCTCCTCATTCTTCTCCTCCTTCCTCCTCCTCTTCTTCCTCTTCTTCTTCTTCTTCTTTCTCTTCTTCTCCTCCTCCTCCTCCTCCTCCTCCTCATTCTTCTTCTCCTTATTTTTCTTCTCCTTCTTTTCTTCTTCTTCTTTTTCATATGGCTCTTCGGTCGGTTTCCTGACCATGGCCTTTTCTTTCTCTACTCACCCCTGTGTCTTGCGGCTGCCCTTCAGTTTTTCGTATTGGGCAATTTGGTGCCGTCTACCCACACTGCGTCTTTCCTTCTGTTCCTCGGCTTTCCGGCGGTCCTTCTTCCTCCACGATTTTCCTTCCTGTATCGTTTCTGGGATTCTGTTGTCGATCGTCCTTCCTACACACCCAGTCTACTGTGAACTTTGAACATCCACGGGCTTTAACAGTTTCATGTTTGCGTACCGTCCGTGCAGGTATTCATTACACCGCATGCAGCTGAGCCTAATACTGGCTACTGCTTTCTATCAGAGTGGGGCCCAAGTCAAGGGACGAATGCTGGCTTAACTGAATAGGGTAGATCCTTAGAACGTTCCGTCAATTAAATTTTATGACAGTAGCTTGATTAAGCACACAGTCTCCTTTCAGATCCTTTCCAATTCAGCCCACCACTCTAGCGTCTTTCCATTTGACGCCATATGTCCTTATCACATATAAATGAGAAGTATAATTTACCTGAACCAAGAACATAAACCAAGCTTTGCCTAATCCTAGTAATTAATCAACTTGGTGCACAAAATCTTGTTTTATAATAAGTTTATTAAATTGTGCTCGAAACATGTAGAGGCATTTAATAAACTTAATATAAAACAAGAATTTGTGCACCAAGTTGGTTAATTACTAGTATTATACTGAGATGCACGGCCAGCAAAACATCTAAGCTTTGTCTTTTCAGTACAGCTATTAACTGTGGACCGGAAGAGCTCAGTCGGTATAGTGACTCGCTTCGGATTGGAAGGTCCGGAGACCGAATCCCGGTAGTGGGGTGGAGATTTTCCACACATATCCAGACCGGCCCTGGGGCCCACCCAGCCTCCAGTACAATAGTTACCGGGTCTTCTTCCTGGAGGTAAAGCGGCCAGAACGTGGCTTTGACCACCCACCCAGTTCTAGCGCCGAGGTTAAAGAAAGAGTAGAACTGTACCTGTACTCCAAATGTACCTTTTTTTATTAGCGTCTTATCAGAACTGGAAAGTTCAGTATCTCTAGTACCGAACTTGTTTCTGGAAACAACTATCAGCTAGAGGGACCATCTTCCGTTCTTGTACTGCAAGACTCATCTTAAAGTTGGCCATCTTCTCTCATCTTCACTGGGTAATTCAAAGTAGAATTGTCCTAAGGCAGGGCTGACAAACCTGTGTCCGCGTGTCCAAAATGACACGCGGACAGATTTCATTGGCCAGAGGCATTCACTGCTCTCCCAATTTTTTTATTCTTTGCTCGACCAGCGTCTCTGTATTATGACGAATATGAAAATATAACACACACACACACATATACACATACACGCACATTGGATATTTATCGTTGGAGTGCCGGCCTGGCCTTGACTTGGCAAATATGTGACACTGGACAAAACATTTTACAATCTTCTTTTCAAATTGTAAGTATGGGAAGCCCCAATTACTTCCATATTTTCTTCCATTCCGCATTCTTAGGGGAGGCCTTTATTAGAAATATAATAATTATATTATGCATTAATTATATTATAATATGCATTAATTATTTTAATAAAGCAGTAATTAATAATTATTGAAGACGCCAAGACTTTATTTTGCTCTTCAAAATTCCCATGAACACGCGGCAGAATTTCTTCGAATTTTTATCAATAATTTTTATTAATAAATTGGACACGAGCCCTCAAAACGTTTCACAAGCTCTCTCGTACGGTTGTCGCAAATAAAAGACTTACTAATTTCTGCTCCTACTTATTACCATTTTATTAACCTTCTGACGCCGGAATTATTTTTTTAATTTTAGCACACCCTGTATATAAAATGTGAATGAAACAGGAACCAAATACGTTAAAATTATGAAATAAACTGAATTTTGAAGAAAAAAAACGGAGAGTATACACCGTGTTTGAAATATTCGGTACCTATATTTGTTGTATAAATATATAAAATGTAACTTTAGAGGTTAGCGGTGCGGTACGACCACTATAGTTGACATTAGGCGTCTAAAGGTTAACTCCGATTTAAAAAAATAGAGCCTTTTAAACCGATGTACTGCTGATCGTCTCAGCTGTAAGCCTCATTCAGCTTCGCCTTGTTCTGTGAATTCTGTGTAAAGGTTCAGTTTGCACACCACAGTTCGCTTCATTTACACCTTGCATTACACGAGAGAGACGATAGCTTTGTGAAATTCATAAGATATAAAGGTTATAAACGCACTGTTTGGGCAAAACGTACGATTTTAGGAGCCTTCGAAAAAACTGCGAAAAGCGACTATTAGCTTCGCCATGTCTGTCCTTTCGCCCGTCCGTCCGTCCGTCCGTAGTTCTGCATGGAATAACTCGGCTCCCACTGCACGGATTTTGATGCCAATTTATATTAGAGTATTTTTCGAAAACATGTTCCGAAAATTCAAGTTTCATTGAAATCGGACAAGAATAACGGTTACTTTACATGAAGACTAATACACACTTTTTTATCATATCTCGTCCATTTCTTCTCAGAATTAAAATGTTTCGGACAGCAGTTGTAGAGAAAATCAAAACACACATTGTGTGCTCAATTTTTTTTTTTTTCGAAAATCGTGCCATTTGTGAAATAACGTTGAAACATACTGTAGAGGCGGACAAGTCACAGATGACAATACGGCATATTGCCATTGCAAGCTGGATACCTAAGGCTACAAACACATTCTCAGATTACGTACTACTTACTGTTTTTCCACGATGGTTGCACGAACGCGTTTCAGTGCTACGTCATACTTACAGTGTCTGCCTTATTTAGTACTAAAATGGGCGCTTCTTATACAAAAGAGACTTGAAATGGCTAACATGAGTAAATTTGAGCCAGTAACATAATTTATTACAGGTACTAAAGACAAACAACTGCCAGCCTTCTAACCTTAACTGGTGCACAAAAAAATGTTTCTTCGCTTCTCGTTCGTATGAGCTGTCATTCTTAACGAAGAGACATTTCTTCGGGGTGAGGACATTTGAAAGAAATTCCGGGCTTACTTCAGCATCTAGCGGGTAAATATACATAATTGATCGTTTTCGATCACTAATAACATTTTAGATTTTGAGATATTATTAATAACACCATTCTTAATTAAACTTTAAATCGATCCTGCAGAATAAACATTAAAATCCACACCTAAAAGGAATTTGCGGTATCATTATCTTCCTTTATCTATGTTGCACCTGTAGTTCATAACTGACGTCTTAATTTACCTACTCATATCGAAACAAAGTTCCCATTATTCATCTCATAAAGAGAATTTCAGTATCATCATCTCTATTTCCATCATTTTCTGCTACTGACCTCACTTCTGAATCTTGTAAATTAAAGAGCTTTCATCATTGTTTTTTTCATTTAAACTAACTCTATTAATTAATTACTACTCACTTAATTAATTACTTACTTGCTTACTTACTTAATTGATTACTTACTTACATAGTTACTTACTCACTCACTCACTCACTCACTCACTCACTCACTCACTTACTTACTTACTTACTTACTTACTTACTTACTTACTTACTTACTTACTTATTACCTACTTACTTACATACTTACTTACTTATTTACTTACTTATTTAATTACCTACTTACTTACTTACTTACTTACTTATTACCTACTTACTTACATACCTACTTACTTATTTACTTACTTACTTAATTACCTACTTACTTACTTACTTACTTACTTACTTAATTACCTACTTACTTACTCCATCGAGCAAAGTCCTTCTTGAGAAATTAATCGGTTCTAAGCTAGTCAATAAATGCCCCGCATTTTATGAAACCAGACGGTTCATTACCGCATTCACAAGTGCCCACCACCTGTTCCTATCCTTAGCTATTCGCTGAAGCTATCTTATGCTACTTTATTAAGCTTACTTTATTTCTGCCTTTTATTCTTGAAATTAATTAACTCACGGTTCACACCACAGTCACTTTTCAAATTGATACTTGATATTAAAAAAATTAAAATTGCTATTCATCCTACCGTTTACTTCACTCTCTTGCACTACCCCTATCCCTGTTTGTTTTGGTTCTGGATTAAAATCTTTACGACTTAAAATATTTCTTTAGGAAACAAATGTAACAGCAACAAGATTGTTAGTGATTTTCTCCGTGACGTAGTGTATAGATCTTCACTTTCGAAATCCTGTTTGGTTTTACTCGTAGGCCTAAGTGTAACTATATTTATGCCCATAAGAACACTACGACCTTCCCAAAGTCTAATTTCAAGAAATTCAAAATCTCTCCAGAACGATATGTTTATATTTCTCATAGTTAATTTCATGTAAATCGGACAACAAATATGGAATGTACGGATAAACATTTGTTTACGCTCCTACGCACTTCAACTGCGTTTGTTTTCAGGAAAACTCACAACGACTTAATAAGTTTTTGTGAACTATTTTGTACCGAATTCTATCCAAATCAGATGAAAAAATGTAGAAAGAATAGAAAAATTTTTCATTTGCGCTTTTATTTAAAAAAAGAAAGATTTTGACATTTACTGTATCAGTTTCTACGTAACTCAAAATGCTTAATGGTGTTACATAAAAATCTCCTACACCGTGTTTCACCCAACACCATTCAAGAAATACGGAAAGTAGGGAAAAACTTTATTTACGCTTTTCCTTAGAACGTGTCTGCTAATGAGCCGATTTTCACTAAACTCGTGCTCCCTCTGCAATTTTTTACAAGGAATGTCTGAACCAAATTTCATAAAATTCTCAAAAATCGTTCAACTGCTGATACTACGTCATGACCGGATGGAAGGATGGACGCGATCTCCACATGGGGCGCACTCTTTACTTCACAGAGAATGTCATGACACTAACTGCTTGGACTGTACTTAAAGAGTAGTGTGTGTGTGTGTGTTCCATTGTGTCAGCTGCTGTACTCGCGTAGTACGGCGACTCTAACAACAGAGGCCAGGGCAGTAGCAGAACCAACACGTAAATTGTTGACAGGCATTATCTTCAGACGCCAGCTCGCTGGCTCTTTCCACTTTTCAGAAACTAGAACCAATTGGTACCCTCCATCACGCTACGCTACAAAACTTTGTAAAGATAAGACGTGAACAGAAAAAAAATGAACAGAATTTGTGCTAATATAAATTACCTTATTGTAGCGTTACCGCGTGTTTTATTTTGGTTCATGTAAAATATTTGCATATACAAAAATCACGACTGCCAGGTAATGTCACTGACAAATAAAAGTGAAGGTCTAAATAGTGGAAATAACAAGTACATTCTCCATAATACTTGGAATATATGGCCGTACATGGAAGATTAATATTAAATAAAATTTGTCTTAATTAAATAAGCCTAAAGGAGGTATTCTTATCAGTTATTGTTTATCTAACAACTATTTCAGCAGCTCAGATTCTATACAGTCTGGTGATAAGAAAGTCGGAAGAATGTATAAAGGAAGACATCGTTTCCTAATAAAAGACAAACTACTCTCCTACCAACTGCCTGGAAGTACTGATGAAAGTCACAGACATATTAATTCAGTGTACCCAATTTCCGGGTCGACATATGAATCCAGTACCTCCCGGGACAAAACAAGAATGCCCACGACTTGATCATGGCGTTTGGTATGGAAATTTAGATTGGATTCAACCGACTCCGAAGAGTTCAGTTAAGCTCCTTTAAACATAACGCTAAACATACGGGAGCTGTTAAATGTGGGGTTTTACTTTACCAGCTAAACGACTGTCAGCTTCACGGAGTTGGAGATCACAAAGGAACACACAAACGTAGCAACAGAACAATGCTCTAATGCAATTCCCCTTGTCACTGGGGACATTTACAAGGTACACAATACAGTTAAGGCCAAGAACTTAATAAAACTTACACTGCTCATACGAAGCATGAGACACCACGTCGCGTGTTAACTGCTGAATTCTGTGAAGAATCTGTCTCCAGTATCGCAGTACGATCTCTTCACACCATCAACGGACAGCAAGTATCCTGCTGCATCTGATAATACTTGGGCAGCATTTCCTATTTGTAACCTTCATTTCCACTAGACAGCAGCGACAGATTAATTTCAGAACATGTAATTTACTGTCTTGCTAGTTTGAATGAAATCTTATGTCCAGGTCACGAACAAGTGGAGCTACACCTCTACTCCCACTGCGTGCATTTATGACGTGAACAGGAACAACTTTAACTTGTTTCCGTTTATTAACGAAATTCGTCTTCAAACATTTTGCACATGATTCATTTTAATACTCATGTCGTATAAAAATATTCCATTTCCCGACTTTATCTCTTACGACGACATATTTGGGATGTGTTGTGTGTTTTAGTTTTAATCTGCACTTTCGAAAATAATATGACATGTTTATCGAGCAAACAGCATGCCACACTGATGTCAAGCAAAAGCGCAGAGCGACTGGACGATATGAAAGAACCCTATAACGGGATCTATTATGGATGCCGGTCTAAATTTCTAACAGCGATTTAAAACAGGCACATTGCGTTTGATACTCTTGAGAGGAATACCCTAGCATTTACCTTACAACCGAGGGAAAGCACGGAAAACCTCGGACTACTACCCTGACCGAGGTTTTCCGTGCTTTCCCTCGGTTGTAAGGCAAATGCTAGGGTATTCCTCTCAAAGACGGGGCACGGTCCGCACCCTGACTTCCGCCCACAGTAGGGTAAATGGTTTGCTCTATGTATTGCCGGTGTTGACTGTTGTTGTTATATGTAATTTCGGTCTGTAAACGTGTAACACTGCCATCGGGTTTACACCCAATTGCAGTTAAATATTTCATTCATTCATTCATATAGAATACAAATAAAGGCGAGGACAGTATAGTTTATCTTCGGGAAACCTGTACAAAAATTTACGTCAAGGTTTGAAATAAATTTCAGCAGAAAATGCACAAATTTCTACAATTTTAATAGAGGTGTGTGAGGACAAGTTGCTCCCTAGAACTGATTCTTTGATTTGTAGAGTCGCGCAAAACACATCGATACAAAACAATGGTCACAAGCACGAAAACTGTTACCATTTCAGTTAAATTCCGGGAGCTAACCCAGTCTGTCGCCTACATTTGTATACTTCGTTGTGTAACGGCTTCAAAAACAACTGCCCGATTTCAAGGAATTATTTCCGAGCACAGTACCAGAGTACGTCCTGTCAGACTTCAGTAATTCTGACATGGATACTGCGAACACCTTCAAGATGACAGCAACACAGATTCACCATGTAAGTCACTAATTCCATGGGGCAGAACCTTGAATGTTCTATGAAGAATTGCTCAGCGAAGAAAGAACTGCCTCATAAGCTATTCCATTGAACGTCAAGTTTCGTAAGACGTCCACAAGGTTCCGCCACTGGACTCTGACCTAACATTCCTGGAACAAGTCCACGTCCTTTATAAGTTCCATTGTAAAATTTTTCTCTCCACATACAAATAGATCTTCATTGAAGCTCTCCTTCATATTTTCAAAGCACAAAAGAAAAATAATACCCAGTCTTCCCCAGCCTGCTACATTCTCCTCCAGTTTCATTCTCATTCATAATTATAACCTACCAGGAATATTGTGATAAGACGGTCAAAACTGGAGTATGCTGTAATTTTTCATGAATAATCCTGCTAAAATTCACAACATGCTGAAGTCGATTTTTGCCAGAAAGTAAGAAAAAACATTTTTTTTATTTTTTATTTTTTTCATGTTTATTACCGTGCAATATTATCAATTTTTACCTTAAAATACCAACTAATTGCACACTATTTTAATACACTTTGTAAAACGCACGCAAAAATGCGTAGGTCTAGTCCATTAAAATTTATATCACTCCTACATGTTTCAATCCTAAAGGATCATCATCAGGGAGTAAATGTTCCTAT
>Ga0123353_10016167_pt1 | contig 10891 bp, 7 predicted proteins | sample TergutLab28metaG_3_FD_92763 | JGI IMG/M metagenome (GOLD analysis project Ga0123353, IMG submission 92763) | Labiotermes labralis P3 segment gut microbial communities from Petit-Saut dam, French Guiana - Lab288 P3 | ecosystem: Host-associated > Arthropoda: Insects > Digestive system > Gut ... | reverse complement strand
TGTTTGTGTGTGTGTGTGTGGTGTGTGTGTGTGTGGTGTGTGTGTGTGTGTGTGTATGTGCGTGGTGTGTGTGTGGTGTGTGTATGTGTGTGTGTGGTGTGTGTGTGTGCGTGGTGTGTGTGTGGTGCGTGTGTTTGTGTTGTGTGTGTGTGTGTGTAAAATTATTGGGTAAATGTGGTGGATCGAGAAGTGTGGTTAAACTGTAACTTAGTATATGTTATGATAAATGGCTGCTGGTGTGTGTGTGTCGTGTGTGTGTGTGTTGCTCCCGTGCGTAGTAAGAAGTTCAACGCGCTGTATTCACGAGATATTCAATAACTGTCCTCTAAATAGTGTATCGAGGCGAAGTTAAAGGTTTTAATAGGAACCTCTTCCAGCGAACGGTAATTCTACAGCTGACAAATGAGTTTTCATCAAGCAAACTGCTTAATTAAGTTACGGAGGCTGTAATTTGAAATTGCTGCAACAGTCCCGTTCTAATCTTAACCCCTTCAATACGCAAAGACAGTCTGGTACTGTCATGTATAGGGTAATAACATAATTTGTTACGTAATTATGATAATGATTATTCTCCCTCGCTGTGGGCCCGGTAGCTCAGTTGGTATAGCGACTGACTACGGGCTGGAAGGTCCGGGATCGAATTCCTGTGGGTAAGAGACTTTCCGCCCGTCCAGACCGGCCTTGGGGCCCACCCAGCCTCCTGTACAATGGGTACCGGGTCTTTCCCGGGGGTAAAGTGCTGCCAGGGCCTGCTGCTGACCACTCACCCCCTCCTAGTACCGCGGTCATGGAAGAGTATAGCTATACCTCTACCCACCCTCTGGGCCACACCGGGCCTGTAACGGGATCACTTTACCTTTTTTACAGTATTATAATATTAAAAACATAAGATGGTTTGTCATATTATGAAATGTAACAGTCGTGTTTAAAATACAATGTAAATTATATTCAGTGCCCTTGAAATTATTGATCTAGACTATAAAACGGGGTTTAATGCCTTGTGAAGGATTTTTTGTCACATTTCAGAAAGTGTGTCTCTTTTGTTATTGAAGTTAAACTGGGGTGGTGCCCTGATTTGCGTGGGACTATTTTCTGTGTCTGATACTGATACTCACTGGTGCTTTCTGATTCTTCTTGCGTTTTTACGGTGTTGCTGATCAACTGTAGTGTGAAGAACAAGGGCACAGAGTGAAGGGGACTTCAATTAGAGCGGCTGTCTCCTTCACCATTTAATTCACAGTGTGGGTGGTCGTCTATGTAAGGGGTGAGCACAAGTGGCATTCACAGTTATCGTCTCTTATCACGAAGCAGTCAGGCAAGACACGACCTCCAGACACTCAGACAGACACTACAACAGATAAACGTTTAAATCTGTATAGTTTGATATATATATATACTTGTTGTTCGAATGCCACGTTCTGCTTGATTGATTCACAATAAAAATGGTAACGGTGAATATATTTTGTGCTCATCCTGTACTAGTGAAGTGCCAGGTCATTACAGCAGTAACCGATATAGGCAATCCGTCCCAGTATATTTCAGTGCTGCCATTTTCTGCTTGTGTTCATAAATATTTGTTAACAACGGAAAAAAGAGCTAGCTGCAGCCTTTTGTATATGTGCGTAATGGTTAATTTGCGTATTTATTTATTCTATATTTGATTACTTTCATATTTATTTATTTAGACAAATTTATTCTATTTTTTACCAAATATGTAGTATGAATTTTATGTGACAGGATGAGAATTGAACAATGAATTGGCAAGGATACAGAAGGAAGCAACATACTGTGCCGGACTGTAATGTCGAGGGAGAATAAAGGTAAAGATATCCCGTTACAGGCCCGGTGTGGCCCAGAGGGTGGGTGCTGGTATAGTGCTACTCTTCCATGAACGCGGCACTAGAAGAGGTGAGTGGTCAGCAGCACGCCCCGGCCGCAATTTAGCCGGCACCCATTTTACAGGAGGCTGGGTGGGCCCCAGGGTCGGTCTGGACGGGCGGAAAATTTTGTCCCCACCGGGATTCGATCCCGGACCGTCCAGTCCGTAGCTCAGTCGCTATACCGACTACATATTGAGGAGCTTAATGATGCATACACTTCACCACATATAATCCGGGTGATCAAAACAAGAAGAATGAGATGGGCGAGAAACGTAGCGCATATGAGGGAGAGGAGAGGTGTATACAGGGTTTTGGTGGAGCACCTGAGGGCTAGAGACCATTGAGAAGACCCAGGCGTAGATGGGATGATAATATTGAAAACAATCTTCAGGGATTGGGGTGGGAGGGGTGCGGACTGGATTGGCCTGGCTCAGAATACGGTCGAGTGGCGGGCTCTTGTGAATGCGGTAATGAACCTTCGGGTTCCATAAAATTCGGGGAGTTTCTTGAGTAGATGAGGATCCGTTGGCTTCTCAAGAAGGACCCTGCTGCATGTAGTTAGTTAGTTACGGCTGCATTGTGATGCGCCACATCGCCCAAATTGTTCCCTGCAGGATAGGCACCACACCGAGCTACCACGCCAGCCAACCTGTCGGCTTCAGACGTACCAATGCCATTACAGTTATCACGCACATACTGACAGCCAGGCGTTAATTATATCACTGTCATGATTCCAGCTTCATTTACGTACTGATCGAGCGCTACTGTTTTAGTGTTAACACTCAGTAGACTGACGCATTAATTAACAGTGCCTTGAACATGTCGAAATTCGCTGTTGCCCTACTCGATGCTCAAGCCGCTCGTATTTAACTATTTAAAGCACAATGTTAGCTATACGCGTCACACGCTGTACAATAAACAAAGCACTTACACGATGCAGTTTACTGACGTGATTTATGACTTTCAAACACAAGCATTAGGTGGCCGACCTTTCTAACAGAAGGACACTGTGTTCTCTGCCAAATAACAACTTAATTTTTTTACTTAGATGTGTTACTGGACTGAACTACAGGTTTAAATTATCACATCATCAGAAGTTATAAGCGACAAGTTCCATCCCTAACACAAGAAAACACATTTTTTTAAAAATATTTTGTTGACCGTGCATTCTAATATAATGATAGTCTTTTTTACCAACTTGATGCACAAATTTTTTTTCATACATTTATTACATTCCTCTACATGTTTCGAGCACTGTTGTGCTCATCTTCAGGGGGACAATTGTATTAGTACAGCATCTGGTATCGTCACTGTCTTTAGGTGACTGTTCAGTACACAGGTTATGGGTGTCTTCTTGTAACCTGTGTACTGAACAGTCACCCAAAGACAGTGGCGATACCAGATGCTGTACTAATACAATTTTCCACCTGAAGATGAGCACAATAGTGCTCGAAACATGTAGAGGAATGTAATAAACGTATTAAAACAAAGAATTTGTGCATCAAGTTGGTTAAAAAGACTATCATTACAAAAAACAAAATATTCAAGGTCTGGTAACACCAACAAATGTGCTATTCATTATTAAGTAACACACCAACAATGCACATAAATAGTCTTTAATAAGTTAAAATTTACATTAAAACACTTAAAACGCTCCTTCATGTTTCGATCATACGATCATCCTCAGGGAGCATACTTTGTTCCTTGCTAAGCCACAGCACCAAATTAATATAACGAAGTAAATCACTGAGTGCTTTAAACTGTGACTTTAGCTAGGAACAAAGTATGCTCCCTGAGGATGATCGTATGATCTAAACGTGTAGGGGCGTTTTAAGTGTTTTAATGTTAATTTTAGCTTATAAAAGACTATAGATGTGTATTGTCGGTGTGTTACTGAAATAAACTACAGAATGCACGGTGCAACGATAATGAGAGTGCCATTCATTTATTTATATATTCTTCCTATTACTTAGCTCCTACATGTTTCGACATTGTGTCTCGCCATCTTCAGGAAGCTTATACCAAACTTTGATTGAAACATACAGCAATAAATATTTTACCATAAACCTACATTTTTGTGATGTCAGTAGCGCAGGGTTTGGTTAAAATTATATATACACAAAACGTGTTGTTAATACAGTGATAATTATACAATGTATATTTATATTGTTACAGTATAAAGAACACTATATTAATAATAATAATAATAATAATTTTAACCAAACCCTGCACTACTGACATAACAAAAATGTAGGTTTATGGTAAAATATTTATTGCTGTATGTTTCAATCAAAGTTTGGTATAAGCTCCCTGAAGATGAAGAGACACAATGTCGAAACATGTAGTAGTTAAGTAATAGGAAGGGTACATAAATGATAGAACAGTGCATTGGTTGGTGTTACTACAGCTGTAACACAGACCGTATCGTAAGGCACACAGTAATCAATGTAAAAGTACAGGATAACACGTTCCAGTTCACCGCTGACTCATCCACACGTCGCAGCTGAGAACGAAGCATTTCCCTGGCAGCAGCCGCATGCCACGCAGAATCCACTCCAACTCAGTACAAACGGCATTCGCCGGTTAGTGTTTCTAACGGACAGGTCTCTGTGCGGTACGAACTATATATGCTTTCCAGATAAATTCATCGCAGCCAAACGAGTTCATGTGAAATCTGTTGTGGACAAAATGGCACTGGTTTACTTTGGTTTCCTCTATCAGTACCATTCCATCTCAACGCTAAACACCAATATTTAGATTCATATCAACTGTACTGTAACAACAGGCAGCGAAGCCGATCAATCTTGAAGTAAACGCACGCTTTTCAGTAAATCGGGAAGCGCTGGGTGGAAATGCGCTTTCATTCTTTTTCAGCCAAAGCTCAAACAGTCCAATTCCCATCACTCTAACGTTCTCATTTTCCAGTTCTCTACCGTGCCTCTAGCCTACCTTTACGAATAGGACGAGCGGGAACAGCCGAAGAATTCTCAAAGAAGAAAATTTTCTCTCTCCCCCTTCCCCCCGCTACACTCCACTGCTTCTTTCGCTTTCTGCTTTTATCTTCTTCCAGGCTTCAGTCTTCAATCTTCAAAGAGTTTTCTCAACGATTATACTAAAGATCCATGATGATTATCATATGAACCTCCTACTGAAAGGGCATCCCCTTCGACACAAAATTTCGGCCTACGACAGATGCCAAAAATCATATGTAAGGTGTATCGACGGCAGGATCCTACCAAATGTCGGTCAGTTTCTACCAGACAGCATGGCGTTTCATACCACAAGACAGCATATCCGCGTAGTCACGGCCGTGACAGCCTGCAGTCCATACCTGTACCCAGGACATTCCAAACACGACGTACTATATCCGGGACAGCAACGGTAGAAAATTTTCGGATTTCAGAGCGCGTAACTAATTGCGACGCATTACTAATTATTCTAACGATTTTTTGTGGGGTGGGTGTAAGGTTGAATGGCTCGTCGTTTTCAGATGAAGAGAGTTTGTTTAAAGTTCTACCTTCAGATGACGCGAAGCCATACGGGTGGACTTAACGTTCCGGTCGCCTTACTCCCGGAGAATAACCCCATTACCCATCGTACAGGAAGCCGGGCGGGCCCAACAGGCTGTTAAATTTTTTGGAGAAGAGGAAATTAATTTTCCTATAGCGAGTTTCATAGTAACCTTTTAGAGACTAGAAAAATGCCAAAGACAGACAAGAACATAAATCGCTATCACGCAAAAAGCATGAGACCCGGTGGTGCGGGGGGGGGGTTACCTTCATCGTCAGGGGTAGGAAAAGCACAGCGCGCCAGGTTGGATGCTAACAATGAGGACAAAAGACACGAACACACTGTTGAGACGCAAACACGTGACAAGATCGTTATATAAATGAAGTCCGACTGTCACGGGAGAAAAACCGAATTACTAGGAGAGAAATCCGCCCCAGTGCCATTTTGTCCACCACAAATCCCACGTGGACTGGTATCAACGGTGACAGGCCTGAGAATTTTGAAGTAAAAAGTAGATAAAAATAACATTCAAAAATTAATTTCGAACCTCACAGTGAGCATACAAGGTCAATTTTTACAAAGACAAAAATTTCAGCACTGTTTAGGGAAATAATCGCCGTGCTTTCTTCGAATCATGCGCACTGCGCGTGTTCAGATGCTGTTTTGTCATCTTTAGTGTTAATTCATGGAACACAATGTGTTTCGCTTTACAAGGATTTTATATGACTCTGCTCCCATGACAGCACAGAATTTCATGGCCTGCTTATAATGCATCTGAGAATTGGTTTTTCACCCCTGTCGCAGGCACAGATTAGCGCCTCGTGTACGCACTTTGCTCGATTACAAGGACAAATTTATCACCGAGTACTGCTATCTGAACACATGTCCCTGGCGATCGTTAGCACAACACCGGTCGCCCTGACCCGCTGTAAAACCGAGCGACGGTGTCGATACTAAATCACCTGAAAGTGTAGAGACGGCTACACCGCTTAACTTTTACAGTCTTGGTTAGAAACAGGAGAAGTTACCTTTACGATAAATTGAGCATCATGCCGCAAATAAACGGAGGAGTGGAGGTATAACCGCATTCAGTCTTCACATCGGCGATACACGGAGGTGAATGATCAGTCTCAGGATCTGGCAGGATTGTCCCCGGGGAAAGACTCCGGTGTCGGTTCTACCGGGTGTTGGCTGGCTACCAGAACCGATCTCGACGCTACAGAAGATAAAAATATATTGCCTTCGCCAGAAATCGAACCTCGATTCCCAGGCCGTCCGCCTCGTATAGTAACCCCTCAAAAAATAAGATTAAAAATCCATACTGGGTAAGGATGCGCGTTACAGTAGTTGGAATAGAAACTACGCCCTGGCTGGAAGAACCGGGGTTCGAATCCCTGCAGCGGTACGAGAAATATCTTCCTCAAAATTTCCAGACCATCTTTGGGGTTCATACTGTCTCCCATTGTATAGTTGTCGAACTTTTTTACCAGGGGGGTAAAACAGTTGGGGAGTAAAGTTAACCACTCAGCTCCATGTAGTGCTGTGGTTAAGTATGTGTGGAACTATAACTCCATTCCCACATACACCTTCTTGGATCTGACAGGGGCAACTTCGCCCCCTTTTTACCACACTGGAAAATCTAAGGGAAGGTATTATAAAATTTAAATTGCGTTCCTCAGGGTTATGATACCGCGTGGAATTGCGGGTGGTTACAGACGTTTCGGCAAAACCTGTTTACCCCACTTTCGTAGTGTAGGATTACGGCAGCATAACTAGATGGTGTCGGTGTTCAGAACAGCACAATGTGAGTAATGAACACGTTGCATTTTGCACTGAACAAGTCAGCACTTCCACAGGCGACACGAGCGTGTCAAAACATCGCAGACGTGACAAAGTGACACCTGCCACTTGAAATGACTTACTGACACAAGAAATGCCCACCGCGAATCAAGCTTCAGCTCTCCGGTATAGCAGACGAAACACATTCGCAATGACAGTCTGGTTCAGCCAATGTTTCATCACCACGAATAAGGTTTACACTTCGTGCTGTCTTCTCCATTCAGCCACGTGAATTTCTTTTTAATTTCTTATTTACGTCCTTGTATTTGTAATTTTAAATTCAAGGAAGAAAGCAGAGAAGTGCTGCACTTGGAGCACAGCTCTGTGTGGTGCTGAAACTTGGACACTTCGGAAAGTAGATCAGAAACACCTGGAAAGTTTTGAAATGTGGTGCTGGAGAAGGAAGGAGATAAATTGTGAAAAATTAAGAAGTATTACATAGAGCCAAAAAGGAGAGTAATATTCCACACAAAATAAAGAGCAGGGAGGATGACTGGATTGGTAACATTGCGTAAGAACTGCTTTCTAAAACACGTTATAGAAGGAGAGATAGAGAGAAGAATAGAAGAGACGGGAAGACGAGGAAGAAGACGTAAGCAGCAACTGATGTCCTTCAGAAAAAGAGATGGTACTGCTAATGGAAAAGTGGGCCGGCTAGCTAAGTTGGTATAGTGACTGACTACGGGCTGGACGGTCCGGGATTGAATCCCGGTGGGGACGAGATTTCCCGCTCGTCTAGACCGGCCCTGGGGCCCACCCAGCCTCCTGTAAAATGGGTACCGGGTCTTTCCCGGGGATAAAGTGCGGCCGGGGCGTGCTGCTGACCACTCAGCCCCTTCTAGTGCTGCTGTCAGAGACAGAGAGAGAGAGAGCACGGAATGAATTAATTTGCAGTCTATCTCACCTAAGAGCTGAGAACCCGAGGTAGCGTAGCAGTATAATGACTAAGGCGTGGACTGGACGATCAGGGGATCGAATCCCGACAGGGGCACGAGATTTTTCTCATGTGTAAAATGTCCAGACTGGCCCGGGGCCCCATACAGCCTCCTATTCAGTTGGCACCGGGGTTCGTCCACCTATATTTAGTGCCGAGGTTAAGAATGAGTGGAGCTATGTGTCTACTCCCTCCATACGCTTTATTATTTACTGACGATTCTTCATGGCTCTGAATATATCTACTGTGGGCTGCCTTATGAGAAGTGAGTTGTCTTAAATGTTTACCAACATTGATAACCACCTACCAGATAATACGGTGTCATAAACTAGATCAGCAAGGGAATTAATTAACTTTTCAGTGTTACTTAACACCTTCGAAAGTCTGCACACTTTAAGTCAGTACAGCCATAGGGACTGGACGTTCGAGGGATCATGGTTCGATTCCCGGTGGAAGCTAGAAAATTTTCGTTTCCCTAACCCTCCAGACCGACGCTGAAGAACACTTTCTCCTATCTAATGGATACTGGGTTTGTGTTAGCCAGCAGTTAACCACCTAGTGAAAAAGCTAAGAATGCGTGGAGTTAAATCTCCACATCCTCTACGCCCTCACGGCATGAACGGGGACCACTTTAATTTTCCTTTGCCTTCTTCGCCAATTCCCTTGTTTCGTTTCTTAACACAGTCATTTCGCACCTCTGTTATCAGTAGTTTCCAACATTTCTGCTTCTTCAGCTGCAGTTTGCTTTTCTCATTTCATTGTTTGTATTTGTTTACAAGTTGCCAATGTTCTCTTTTACTTCGACCGGCCTTGGGGCCCACCCAGCCACCTGTAAAATGGGTACCGGGTCTTTCCCGGGGGTAAGGTGCGGCCAGGGCGTGCTGCTGACCACTCACCCCCTCCTAGTACCGCGGTCATGGAACAGTAGAGCTATATCTCTACCCACCCTCTGGGCCACACCGACCTGTAACGGCATCACTTTACCTTTACCTTTACCTCCCTTACGTCTACCCTTATCCTTACACTTTACCTTATCACTTATTTATCTCCGCCTTTCCTTCTCTATTTTATTTGCCCTTCCTTAATTATACAGCTTTAGCTTTACTTTGTACATTTTTATTTTATTTATTTAATTATCGATTCTCTCGTTCCTTCTTATTATCTTCTATCAAATTTTCACCTCCGCTCTTCGCGGTTTCTTGCATTGTACGGTTAGAAATAATTTACTTATAATGACGTTATCGTTTCATTTCTTCTCCCATCGTCCTTCACCTTCAACTTATATTCCACTTTCCCTTTTATTTGTACACATGCTTCATTATCAGCACCTTTATTTATGCAGTATTAATTTATTTACCCCTGTTTCTGTGTCATTTATGTCCTTCCCTTTCACCTGTCATCCCCCTGTAATGTTTTGTTGCGAAGTCAACACAAGCAGTCAATAATATGTCACTGCTGTGCTTGACTTGACAGGTTGTCTGGCCACAAGGTAAGCAATTTGATGACCGGCAGGCACCATTTATGAAGCCAGGCTAACAAGATGACACAATGCGCCGAAAAAAGTTTGGTTTTTTGAGAAGTGCCGATAGATAGCATTCCAGAGCACGAACTGTAACCGATCACAACGAAAACGCAACAGGTACACCCGCACATATAGGGGCAAATGTCTGAAGGGTCAAAATATAGATTAGATATAACTGAGGTCACCTACCGACCGCAAATTTAACCTTTGTCACAGTAATCGATGATTTATTAACTAAATAACCCAATGGACACACCTGAGAGGTTAACAGATCCTCAGTTAGCTAAGAAATTCTCCAAGTTTCATCGAACCCTGTTCACAACAGCCCGCAACTTGTCCTTATCCTGAGCCAGATCAATCCAGTCCATTTCCCATCCAATTTCTTGAAGACACATTTTAATATTATCCTCCCATCTACACCCTTGGTCTTCCAAGTGGCCTCTTTCCCTTAGGTCTTCCCGCCAAAACCCTGTATGCACTCCTCCTGTCTCCCATACGTGCTACATACTCTGCCCGTCTCAATTGATTCTTTACAGATTTTTATAAGACATAAGCGAAAGCCCATGTGCCAGACCGTGATAACGATAAGCGTGTCGCTTTAAGGCCACACCAGCCTATGAGGCTGTATGCGGCCAAAATCTCGCTTTATTTCATATTCTTTGTCACACATATTGTGCATATTCAGTAATTCTTTCACTGCTCTAAATGCATTTTTATTTCAGTACTACGCGCATGTAGGATCTGCGTTGGACCCAGGAACGTCTCACGCCGACCCTGGCGCCTGCACCGGCCTGACCGACAAGCAAAAGTTGAGTTCTGTCGGCCATTTCACATAAACATGAATTCTTATCACTCGTTAATCATAAGCAGATAGTGGCCAGTGTCCGGTTGGTACGTCATCGCTCAAGCTTCAAGTTGTGCCTGAAGGGCGATGTACACGCAGATTACGTTTATCCACTGAATAAAACCGAGTAGGATTCTTCCCTGACCGCCTCTGTGGTCTAGTGGACAGAGTTTCTGGCTACAGATACAGAGGTCCCGGGTTCGATCCCCGGCGCTACCAGATTTTCTGAGTAGTAGTGGGACTGGAACGGGGTCCACTCAGCCTCGTGAGCCTCGTAAGGTCAATTGAGGAGCTACTTGAATGAAAAAAGTAGCGGCTCCAGGTCTAGAAAACAGAGATTAACGGCTGTGGGAACCCGTTGC
>Ga0123353_10016166_pt1 | contig 10891 bp, 7 predicted proteins | sample TergutLab28metaG_3_FD_92763 | JGI IMG/M metagenome (GOLD analysis project Ga0123353, IMG submission 92763) | Labiotermes labralis P3 segment gut microbial communities from Petit-Saut dam, French Guiana - Lab288 P3 | ecosystem: Host-associated > Arthropoda: Insects > Digestive system > Gut ... | reverse complement strand
CTTCCTGTTTACTTTGGTTAGAATCCCCCGAGGCAAGCGCCAACTGTTCCCTCTCGTCCCTTTTTGGGGGGTGTCTACAAAACACTTTTCAGGAAAAAGGCCAAAACCTCTCCCCCCCCCCCCCTCTCCAAACAGCCCATTCATTCCATGGTCCTCGTTCTCTTTGTGTTAAACGTTCAGACTAGATGTTTGCTTAAAAGAGGAGCGTACAATCGATGTCTTGAATTAACTTACATACTTTCACTGAGTGCAGCTGTCCAATGAGTTTAATATTTGAACTTACTGTTCTGTAACATCTTTGAAACATTTATCAAGAACCGATTTTAGTAGTTTTGGAGAAACAGAACTACAGTACAGCAGAAAACACTTTAATCTTGACTAAAACGACTCGAATTAACCAATTTTCTTTCGTCTTTCAGGACTGACATGCGTGTAACAGAACAGCCTGAAAGGGAGAAACTTATAGGAGAATGGAGATAATTGCATAATGAGAAGCTTCATGATTTGTACATCTCGCCAGTGAGATTAGGGTAATCATATCAAGAAGGCTGAAATGGGCGCTGCATGTAGAACATATGGGGAGAACAAAAATGTTTACAGGGTTTTGGCGAGGAAAACTGAAGGAAAGAGACCACTAGTAAGACCTAGGCTTAGATGGTAGAATGATATTAAAACGGGTTTTAAAGAGGATGTTTGTGGGTAATGGGCTAGCTGCAACTGGTTCGGGAATGAGACAAGTGATAGGCTGTTATAAACACAACAATGCACTTTCGGGCTCCATAAAATGCGGGGAATTATTGATTTAGTTGAGGAAATATTAGCGTCTCGAAATGGATTCTGCACCGTGGAATCAGCTGGGTAGTTCACCCTCCGATTGAGACAACAAGGCCAATATGGTGTAATATTCATTTGTTTCTGAGAGATGGCAGCATAGCGCCTGGCCGGGGAACTGATCAAATTAACAATCCGTGAGAAATGTGTGAGGGCGCTGAATGTGGCAATGGAGGCCAGTGTTCGGGATGTGTGACGTTTGTAACCTTACAAGTTGGTTGTGTTCTGTATTAAGAAAATTTTACGGTGGGTAATGTGAAAACGAATAATTGTAAGTAATTAGAAACACACATTTTGTTCGACCAGCTGTGTTTTGACAGTGTATTTTGGTGTGTGTTGTAATAAATACGCCTCCAACCTTTTCAGATGTGGAGTCCCCAGAAACTGACTTTCAAGTTTAGGAGAATCAACAAAACTGTCTGCGCATTTTATTCCCGACGCAGCGATTCAAAAAGTGCGGACTCGTTTAAAGCAGTAAAATCCAGAAAATCTACAGATGGTAATGATGAAATCATATGACAATGTAACAAATTTTCGGAATTATAGGTTACATATGCCCTTAGTAATGAATTATGTAATTTTTACGTGTTTCTGAACGATGTTACACATACATAACAGTTTCTGAGCATCACTAGGCGACATGAACGTACATTAGGCTCATTAGGAATGCTCATGACCATTGGTGGATTACAAATTTATTTCTGCCCACAGTACTGGAAAATTTAATGGTTTCATATGTAGAGCTACACCATCATAAGGCAAGGCAGCGTTGGTATAACTTAATAAATGTGCTGAGCTTTTGCATTCATACCAGTGTTAGAATTGCCACCATTTCACTGCATTTTACTGGAAGGTTATGTACAGCAGAGCAACTGATTTTTGAAATTCCAGCACTATCCCAGCAGAAGAACAATTCATATTTAAACAAAGCCTATCAGTGGATGAGGTCCTACACAATTTTATTGATGAAATGTTGTGTGTCCTAAACAATAAAATCCCCATTAGGCTACAGTGTGTCCATGCCAAAGCTCCTGACTGTGAAAATTATGACATACTAGTACCACAATTGAATTTTTATAATTTTTTTAATAGTGTGTTGAATCATACCTTTACATTTGAAAAGAAAGACCAGATATTAAATTTTGAAATTTAACCTGTAACCATCTGCTCAAAATTGAATGTTGTGAAACATGAAGTTTGTTATGGTGTAACTCTTAGGTCCCCTCTTATCCTCATATATATAAAACATGTACCTTGTCATTGCAGTCATAACCTATTGTGTTTGCTGATGATACTAGTATTATTATGTATCACCCCAAAAGTGCTCACTTTTAAAATTGCGTTGACTGTACTGTTGCTGAATGAGTGGATGATGCGGAATAAATAAACTTCCATTAAAATCTGTGAAAATGAACTTAATGAAATTTGCTACCAACAATAAAGAATGTATTAATTTCAATATAGGTTATGGTAATAAAAGAACAGGTCAGGTGGTTACAGGTGAATTCCTTGGCCTGTGAATTGATAATAACTGAAACTACTGTGAAGTTGTTCCTGTCTATGGACTCACTTGAAAGATTACAATTCATGACAAGCATACTGAAAGCATGACCACTTGAATTGCAGGCTTTTGTGTGTTGGAATGGGGATGGAGGCAGCATGTTCATCTGAAATGTTGGCATTATATTCCTGAAATTGATACTCATCATCATGATCACTGCTTTGAGGCCCTCACATATTTCTGTCTCAGGACATTCAGTTTGAGGGGATGAACCAGTTCTTGTAATGTAATTTCGGTGGACTTGAGAATGTGAGACAGTTTCACTAGATAAGTGGTTCCTGACACTGTGAAGGATTGCGGCACCTTCAAGTTCAAGGGTGAGGCAACTTCTTTTGTGGAGGTTATGTCAGGGATTTAAAACATTACCAGGAAAGTGGCTACAACACATACAGAGGATGGACACAAATAGAATTCCAAAACAAGCACTACAATATCAACCACAAGATCAAAGGAACATAGGATGACCAAGTAAGCGATGGAGAGATCAAATTCATCTTGAGGATTAAGGAACAGGAAACACATCTAACCCTTCATGAACATGATGATGATGATGGTGTCAGGGCTTTTGTGTACTGTGCTCCTGCTCTTGACACCGCAGCTGTCATAGTGTTACTCATCCTTTCGTAGATGATTTCTTTTATTGAACACTGTGTAACTGTTGCATATGAAACAGTATTATTAAATGCAGTAATCTTTCAGTGTATGAGTGTAATTCATTATTCAAAAACTGCTTGTGAGGTGAAAACTTGTAAAACCAAAATTAATTTCCCTTTTTAATTTCCATGTTATAAATTGTGATTGTGTCCATTTGTCAAAAATTTCTTCCCAGCTTTACAGACTTTAGCTTAATACAACTTAGAATAGTACTGGATTGTAAAGAATGACTTTATTCATTACGTTGTCCGTAAAGAATAGTGAACACCACACAGTTGTATAAAAAAATGCACCAACATCATGTACCATCTGTAATAACAGACTGGACTGTAACACAAAGAGATGTCTGTTGCATATGAAGAGAGTGTCATTGCAAAAACGTTCTGTGCATTTGAGATGATATGGAGACTGCCAGCAGATGAGAGAAGGTGTCGTGAACAAAAATTAGCTTGTGAGAGGTAGGAGCTCATATAAGTGGAAGGTGGCTTGTAAATTAAAAAATTGGGTCTGCTGTAACTAAAAACTCATAAACCAGTTACCCTTTACTGAGGAATTAATAGTTGAACAGTCTTATCATGATTTCAACAAGCAGTGGTTTCTGGTTTGAAGGCCCTGCAAAAATTATAGCAAGCAGGGTTATGATGTTTGGAGTTGTAGATGAAGTGTGAATAACATACGCTTTGTACTGAAACAAAGTAGCTACCAGAATGATAATTTATTCTTATCGTAATGTAATGCATCTTTCCCCAACATTTGAAACTGCAATTGATTATCTTTTTATTTCAGAGATTAGTAACAACTCTATTGGGACAAGTCCCAATTGGGAACTCCTAGCTCCAAGGGGTTATCGCTTTTACATGCCTGGCAGTATTGGTCCAGCATGGCATGATGTGTACACCACAGCTCATATACACAAATTTGAATTAGCAACTTCTCCTGCAAGAAGCAAGAAGGTACAGTGAGCATTAAGAGTAGAGGTGAAAAGAATTCAGTACTATCATGGTGAGAATATCTGTTGCCCATGCAAGTGAAAGAGGATAGTAGGATATTTAATGAGCGAGTCAAAACTTACTACATTGCATGCCAGTTACACTTAGGTAATGTACATTTTTAATTCACCTTTGAAATGTACTGAGCAAGTTGGCTTAAGCAGTAATGCTTTTCAGTTGTATTCAGGAAGTACCTGGTTTGAATTTCAGCCAGTGCCCCCAGCTATCTTGTCTGAGGCTTTTCATGCAGTGTGTCCCACTCGCTACCGAACCCGGCATTTCTTTAATAATTCTGACACCAATGAAGATATTGCAATGAAATTTGGACAGGAGTACATTCGTTGTGTGAGAAATGAAGAGGAATGTGTCTGTGTGTGTCTGTAGTGCGCCTGATTGTTGCAACACGGAGCAGCGGTCTGCCAGCCAGCCTGTTTCCTGCCTGACGCACCTCTCTGCTAATCTCTCTGTCATTTGGCTGAAGGTGCCTACACAATATGGTTGTTGTTCATGAGTGTTAGTTTACAGTATGTGTGAGTTCACACAGGATATAATATAATATAATATAATTATAATAAATTATTAAGGAAATGCTGGGTTTGGTAGCAAGTGGGACATGCTGTAGTTTTCTTCAGTGTCTCCCAGTAAATACCATTATTTTTTTAATTCACCCTAGAACAGGGCATGAAGGCCCAGAGGGGGAGTAGGTGTATAGTTCTACTCTCTCCTTAACCTTGGCTTCAGATGGTGGTGTAAAAAATTAAACAATGAAATGCAGTTTAGCTAATGGGTTAGCACGCTCAGTTTGTGAGCGGATGGTTATGGGGTTGTGTACTTGAGTCAGTACTTTATTTAGTGCATGAAGTTCTAGATATGTTGCATATGAGTTGTCATCCTTGTTGTTGTTGTTGTTGTTGCTGCAGTGATCATTATTATAGTCTTTATCCTTTTCAGAAGACAACTTGATGCTGTCTTGTTGACTCACAGCACACATGTTGTTTCCCATGAGGGTACAGTGACAGTAGATGTCATGGCTTATATTTCATGTATTTACTAATCTGTGAACTACAGCACTTTGACATTGCATTCCTCTGAATATGTCTTTGTTCAGTGTGTTTGTTTCAATCCCAAAATTTTTCTGTTTTTGCAAGTTCTTTTGTAATCATTTCTGTAGTGTATATTCTTCAGCGGTGGTTTGATTTAGGTGTAATGAATGCATTCTGTTCTGTTCTAGACACCAGAACACATCATGGAATGTGTAGCTCAACACTGCCCTATGCTTCTGAGAAGAGGTGTGTGATAATACTGCGTACAGAATGTTTATCTTGAACTAGAAGAATGTTGGTAAAATCAGTTCATGTGATGTACCACATTCATATCCGTGTCACAGCAAATGTTTAAATAAACGCCTTCTGCTTCAAATGTACAACATTTACTACTTTCGTGGTACACTTGTTACAGCAAGCACATAAAATTTTCTAAGACCCAAACAGTTATTTTTGTCAGATGGCTTTACAGCATGGACATCAGACCGTAATATGCATGCTGAATTTTAATAAACAGATGGGCAATTTTTTGTAATCTTGCAAAGCAGAGCGATGAGGTTCTGTGCTAAAGTGAGGGGGAAGACTCTTCTTCAAACTGATATCCATAATTGGTGATAGATAGGTGGCTGGGACTAGCATTGATACGAAAGTTACATATACCAGTTTAATTTTGATGTTTTGCTGACCATGCATTTCAGTATAATCTTAGTAATTGACCAACTTAATACACAAATTCTTGTTTTATAGTAAGTTTATTATATTCTTCTACATGTTTCAAGCATTATTGTGCTCATCATCAGGAGGTATACAGCATCTGGTATCATCACACTCTGTAGGTGGCTGTCCGGTGCATAGGTCCACTCTCAACCTGCGCACCAGATGGCCACCTACAGAGTGTGATGATACCAGATGCTGTATAATACAATTTTGACCTCCTGATGATGAGCTCATAGTGCTCGAAACATGTAGAGGAATATAATAAACTTATTATAAAACAAGAATTTATGCATTAAGTTGGTCAATTACTAACATTATACCAGTTTCAGTTGTGGTTGCTGCGGATATATTGCATTCTCACCAGTACTTTTTCCAGCTGTGTAGGTACATTATTCAACAACATGCTTCACTAGTTATTTGTGCAGCATGTGGAACTGATACATCACTGTGGAATTTGTTAAGCCCATTTTTTAATACTTCCCAACATCTGTTTTAATGGAAAAATCAGAGTTGGATTGTGAAGTGCGTACATAAATATATTATGTCTATGCATTTCAGGTGTGCTGGAGATGTTCCCAGGGATGGATATTGGAGGTTCTGACCTTACAATTGTTACGTTATCACAGAAGACAACTGCCAACCTAACTAACACAGGCCATGAGGTGGAAACTGAGCGAGAGAGAGTTACAAAATTTGTAAGAATTATAGCATTTACATATAATATGGATATCACTGTTAATTAAGTTATGTTCTTGTGCAATGATTGGTGTAATCAGGTTTAAGTAACCTGATGTAGTTCTGAATTCACAGGGTTACCAATTTGCATGTGTGGGCCAGGGTAGTGCTTTCGGTGTAGTGACTGGCTATGGGCTGGACAGTCTGGGGATTGAATCCTGGTGGGGGCGAGATTTTCCGCACCCATCCAGACCAGCCCTGGGGCCTACCCAGCCTCCTATACAATGGGTGCTGGGTCTTTCCTGGGGATAAGGCAGCCGGGACATGGTGTTGACCACCCACCCCCATCTAGCGCCAAGGTTAAAAAAAGAATAGAGCTATACCTCTATTCCCCTTATGGGCCTTTGTGGCCTGTTCTAGGGTGAACTTGTACCAATTTACATGTCTCTAAAATTACCACCTTATGAAGCCATTACACTAGTGTGCCATAAAACAACTTCTCGCGTCTGAAGTGTATGTTGCTGTAAATCTTTTTTTCTTATTAGTTTGTTCTAGCAGCCCAAGAGGTTTGCATGAAGCTGAGACTTGCTGGCTACTGGGCAGACTTTATTAATCCCTTTTCTGGTCGACCGTTTCTTACTCCATTCCCAACAGCAGCATTCTATGAAACAGATGGAAGACTGAACAGTTTGAATTTCCAGATAAATGATCGTGGCAACTGCAAAATTATAAGTGGCGAACGTGAAAATTCTCACAGTTTTGTGGGTGAGGCTTTTGAATAACAGTGTTATGTAGATTATGCTATATAATATGAGGCCACAGTGTGTAATCCAACATATTGCACAGTTAATTATAAATATTGGTTGTGCAATTTTTTTGGATTAAATACTGTGTTATCAGACCATTGCACAGAATGTGGAGTACACTAAGATGTGAGGTGTTTGAAAACATAGTTAAGTAAACCACATACATGGAACAAGATTATGCAGACACTTAGCTGAACCAAATTTGCCATATACAGATTGATTCATGATTTCATGTCTTGATAACTTATACTATAGTTTGACAGTGTCAGTCCACCCAATCAAAATGTCACATTCCCATGTTGTAGTTCCACGGACTGCCACCAGATGGCAGGAGGCACCATTCTTTACGTTTCCACTGTAACTATGTAAATGGGTGTGCATTGCCTGCGTGGGTTGTGAGATTTGTATGGTAAATACATGAGTGTCCATTGCGTGCATGGGTCATGAGGTTTTCACAGTAACTATGTTAGTGAGTGTATCTAGCCTGCCTGATCATGGGGCACCAGCAGACTAGTCAGGATTATATTCTTGGGGTTACTCGCACTCAGAAAAGTCACCTTAACATAAGTGTGATTCTCAAGTGTTAAATGGAGCTGTTGATGTTGGCAGTAATGTGTGCAACAGGATCAGCAAAGTTAACAGTCAGAAGTGATTCCCTGTTGCACTGTGGATAACAGTTTTCAGCACTGATTCATTATAAATGTGGTGCAGCATTTTTCAGCTGCTTGGTCCGCATTTGGACTTGTTCGTGACTGAGCATCTGCCCATTGTAGCCATGTAGTGACAATGTAACTTCATTATTATTTCCATGTTTGGTGGAATAGTCATGGTGTTCCACAGCATTGACCTCCCAGATCACCAGACCTCAGACCCCTATGTTTTTGTTTTTGTCGGCACATGAACTATGTGGGTATGCATCTTGGTCTCTTACAACAAGGGAAGAAGGGAGACAGCCCGGTATTTGAGAACAAGGTTCTGAGAAAGATATTTGCGTCGAAGTGGAAGGCAGTAACAGGAAGCTGTAAAAAACTGGATAATTAGGAGCATCAAGATTTTACTCCTTACCAATTATCTGGGTGATGAAATCAATGAGTTTGATGTAGGCAGGCCATGTGGCATGCACTGGGGAGAGGAGAGGTGCATACTGGGGTCTGGTGGGTAAACTTGGAGGAAGGAGACTGCCTGAAACAATGGAGCAAAGAGAGGGGGCTATAAAAAGATCATAAAGAGTAAAATGGGAGGTCTGGACTGCATTTACCTGTTGATGGTAGGGGCAAGTGTTAGGCTGCTGTGAATTTGGTAATAAACTTTTGGGTTCCTGTGGAGGAGTTCTTGACAAGTAATGGTCCAGTTAGCTTTTCAAGAATGACAGTAAGTTGTTACATGAAAGATGTTTAGTACCAGCAAAGAGTGGATATGTAAGATGCATTGCTAGTTCGCATTTTGGACTTCACAACCTTTATAAATGAAAGTGGTAATAAACAGATGCAGGTTACGCACTTGATCTCAAGATATGTAGGATCTGTGATCATTTTGAACATTCCTTGTGAATTCATCATTTAAAACTTTATGTATGCACATGCTTGCTTATTCTTATTTTGTTAAGATAAACCCGTAACTCTTGAGAAACAAACATTTGCTTATATGATATTTCTGACTGTGAATTGTCTTTGGAATAAGATCCTGAAGGTAGGACATCAAGTCACAAATCACCCTGTGTATGGCTGGACTTTGAAATCTTTGCATTTCTTTTATGTTGTCATTGCATTAAAAGAATTGTTCAGTATGCAGTACAGTGAACTGATTGGCAGTAAAACATCCTGGAACACATGAATCCTTATCTGTGTAGTTTACATTATGAAAGGAATATAAAACTGAGTGCAGAAGTAATGTGACTTGTGTCCAGAGGGTAACCCTTAATAAATCTTGGCTGGAACATCAGGTATAGTTTACAGAAGTGTTGTGGTTTTTCTCTGTCTTATTTGGCGCACACACTTCAGTATGGGGAGGTGGGATAGCGTAATTGGTATAGTGGGTATGTTACAGCCAGACATGCCAAGGTTCGAATCCTGGCAGAGCCAAGATATTTTTTCTCTTCAAAACCATCCAGACCACCTCTGGCAGCCACCCAGCCTCCAATTCAGTGGGTGCTGAGTACCTTTCCTGGGGGTAATGTAGCCGGAGTTGTGAGGTTAACATCTCACTTCAATCTAGTTCTGATGTTGGGAATGCATGGAGCTGTACCTCCACTCTCCCGTGTGCCTTCATAGTTTCTAAAGGGGGAACTTTACATTTACCATGCCCAATAAAGTGGAGGACTCGGTGTATAAATAAGTTGTAGTCGTAAATGAATTTGTAACAACTTCAAAATGGTCATCTAACAATATTATCCTCGATTATGAATGCTTGGCTTCATGGAGATGGATTTATTTGAACATTGTTAAAGTGTTTCTCTTTTGAAATTTGAATGTACTGTGTATGGTTCTATTAATGTATTTACAGGTAGCCTATTCACCACAGCCCCAGCCAGTGCAGTTCTACTACAGGATATTCTAAATCAGTATGAATAAATGTTGGAAAAGGATACTCCCATTTTACTTGTTTGAACTTACTGTAATTACTCAGTCTGCTCATACGGCTTAGTTATACTGTTTTTATTTGTAATGATTGTAGGATTTGTGTATTCAGTGAAAACTGTAAGGAAATGAAACGCCTAAAAATTTTTAGTCATATGAAGTGTAATAAAGTATTCCTATTGGGCACTATGTCTATGTACGTGAATGTATTAAAATGTAAGGGAATTTTTGATTGTGTGTTGTGCTAGTAGATCCAGATACTATGAATTTTTGGTGGTATGATGTACTTCAGTGTAACCAGATGCTGTGAATTTGTGGCTGTGTGACATATGATAGTGGATCCAGATACTGTGAACTTGTAATGGCCTGATTTGTTTTGTGGATACTAGGAATTTCTGCATCATCCTGAGTCATTTTACGTAGTGTAAGGGCCAGTCATAAGCCCAAGTGTATGACTTAAAAGTACACACATGTCAGAGGTTGGGTTGCAGCAAATCTCACTGCAAATTTAATGTCCACTAGCAGTAAGAAGATGGAAAGTACTTTATTTTCCATAATTTCTTAATTACATACACCATTACAGATATATTTTCAGGTTCTGTTTCAAAATAAAACTGATCGTTCTATTATCTTCCATACAGGCTTAACATGATCTGTGACAGTAATTTTAGCGATGGCATCACTTTTCTCTTGTATAGGTTTTTATAGTCATGGCAGCAGAGTCTCTTTGTAACCTCCTGATATGTAATGTACGATTTTGCTTTTGTGCCTTTTAAGCCCTACCAAAACTAAATTTTTGGGGATTCAGCTCAGTTTCTAGTGGATCTTTATGCCAAAGCCCTTCAAAGAGCCAGAAATGGGACATACCAACAGATCATGAGTGTGTGCCTTCTTTAGTGGTAATGTGAAGCTTTTTACTTAATTTGCAAATACCTTATCAACACCATTGTCCTGCACAGTAGCACACAGAAAGTAACTGGTAAGTATGGCTGGCCTGCTGTACATCTTGATTTTCCAAGTCTTCTTTATGTAGCATATT
>Ga0123353_10016165_pt1 | contig 10892 bp, 11 predicted proteins | sample TergutLab28metaG_3_FD_92763 | JGI IMG/M metagenome (GOLD analysis project Ga0123353, IMG submission 92763) | Labiotermes labralis P3 segment gut microbial communities from Petit-Saut dam, French Guiana - Lab288 P3 | ecosystem: Host-associated > Arthropoda: Insects > Digestive system > Gut ... | reverse complement strand
TCAATGCCACGCCTCCTTTTAGAACAGGTATGGCTCCAGTCGTTTGAGGCTCTTTTTATCGAGCGCCGAAAGCGATCTGACCAAATAGCGGTTGCCGTCCACGTCGAAGATGATCACCCGGTCGTCGTCCAGCATCCGGACGTTTTTGTTGACATCCTTCACCGCACAGTTGCGGGGGTAAGCCTTCCCGTCCAGTTCCACTTCAAATTCCATATATACATAGCCCAGCTTATCCTTGACCGACTTAATCTCCTTGATGGTGGGGGAGAAGTAGCGCCGGTCCAGCTCGTCGGTGACGACGCGCAGCTGCTCGTCCCGAAAGCCGTTCAGGTTCTTGATGATGCCGATCTCCTTGTCCGCCTCGTCCGCCACCGAGATGTAGCCGTCCGGCTGGCCGATAGGGAGCGAACGGCGAAGGGATATGCGCTTGTACTCGTTCTCTCCGTATTTGAGTCCGGTAAAGCCGCCCGGCGTCTTGTAAAACGCCGCCTTGCTTAGGTCGAGGAAGCCAATTTCGATTGCTTCTTCTAAAGAAGCTACAGTTTTCTGAGGATTTTCCAAGCTCCATTCCTCCTAATATCGTTGGGTTAGTTGCGTTTTGTGCCCTATTCCGCATCCATGTTGATGACTTTGAGACCTTCCATTTGAATGGTGTAGAGCTTGTGGTACTCGCCCTTCTTCGCCATGAGTTCCGCGTGCGTGCCGCTCTCGACTACCTTGCCTTCGCTGATTACCGCCAGGCTGTCCGCGTCCCGGAGCGTCGAAAGCCGGTGCGCGATGGAGATGGTGGTGCGCCCCGCTTGCAGCTCGGTCAGCGATTTCTGGATGCTGGCCTCGGTCTCGGTGTCCATTGCGGCGGTCGCCTCGTCGAGTATGAGGATTCGCGGATTTTGGAGGATCGTCCGGGCGATGGAGAGCCGCTGCTTTTCCCCGCCCGATAGGTCTTGCCCGCCCGCGCCCACCCGCGTCTCGTAGGCGTCGGGGAGTTTAATGATGAAGTCGTGCGCCGAGGCCGCCTTCGCCGCGCGGATGACGTCCTCGATGGTGGCGTCCGGGCGCGCGTAGCGGATGTTGTCGGCAATGGTGCCGATGAACAGGTATATCTCCTGCGACACGATGCCCACGCTCTGCCGCAGCTGCTCGAGCGGAATCTGCTTGACGTTCACCCCGTCGATGGTGATCTCCCCGTCGTCCACATCGTAGAGCCGTGCGATCAGGTTTGCGAGGGTGGATTTGCCCGCGCCGGTCTTACCCACCATGCCGAGCATCTTCCCCGCGTCTACGTGCAGGTCCAGCCCCTTGAGGACCGGAGTGGCCGGGTCGTACTCAAACCGCACATTCTTGATGTCGATTTCGCCCTCGATTCGCTCGATGATCACCGGGTCCTCCGGTTCCGCGATGTCCGCTTTCGCGTCGATGATTTCAAACATGCGCTGCGCCGAGTCCAGGCACCGTGCCCACCAGTTGGATACCCGGGTCACAAACTCCAGCGGCCCGTACAGCATCGACAGGTACGCGATGAACAGCAGGAACGTCCCCAGCGAGATCGTGCCCTCCACCACCATCATGCCGCCGATGATCGTAATGACCACCTGGCCCGCGAACATGAACAGGTAGATGAACGGAAAGGCGGTAAAGCCCAAATTCCACGCGCGCACGTCGATGTTGGTCTGCTTGAGGCCAACATCGGCGAACCGCGCGGTCTCGTCGTCCTCGCGCGCATACGCCTTGATGACGCGCATGCCGTTGACCGAGTCGCTGATCATCGAGTTGAGCTGGGAGCTGTACACCCAGTTCTTGTGGTGCAGCCGCCGGAAGGTATGCCAAAGAAACCGAAACAGGAACAGCGTCATCGGCAGTACGATGAGCACGACCAGCGTGAGCGCGAAGCTCTGCAGCAGCATCATCGTGATGATGCCTATAAACGTCAGCACATTGACGATTAAAAAAGGCAGGCCGTCCACGAAGAACCAGTACACGTTCATCGCGTCCCGGTTGACCCGGTTCATCAGCGACCCAGTGCGCTTGGAGGTGTAAAAACCGACGGAGAGCCGCTGCATCGCTTCGAAGATCCGGTTCTTGAGGTCAAACACGATCCACGGGATCGTCTTGGCGAGCACATAGCCGTAGAGGATATTCAGCCCCACTCCGATCGCGCGCAGCAGGAAGATGAGCCCCACGATGGGCAAAATCATGCCGTACCACGAGCCGCCCTCGGTGAGCACATCGTCAATCAGCATCTGTGTGCCCACTTGAGGCGCGAAGATGGAGAAAGCGGAGCCGAGGAGCATGGTCACCAGTACGATCGCCACCTTGGCCCGGTAGTGCACGAAGAATCCGAGTAGGCGCTTGGTGATGGAGCTCTTGTCCATGCACTTGGGGCAGAGCTTGCGGTCCGGCTCCGGGAAGCGGGTTCCGCACTTGGGGCAGAACAGCTCCTCGTCCACCACGATTTCAAACATCGCGTCCTGGCCGTCGCGGATGTTCTTGACCACCCGGATCAGCTTTTCGGCGTGGGAGAGGTAGCCCAGCGAGAAGGTGATGATCACCATCGCCTCGCCGTCCTTCTCGGCAAACAGGCGGCCGGTGGAGATCAGGCGCTCGCATTTGAGCTCGCCCAATTCCTGAAGCGGATATATGAGCAGGCTGTGCGCGTCGTAAGCCGACACGATCCGCCGTGCGCCGGTCACCTTCACCACGCGCTCGACGCCGGTTAGCACGTAGAGATTCTCCTTGCTCACGGCGGTATACACGTCCGCGTCGCCCGAGTTCTCGTCCAAATCGGTGTGTATGGCAAACAGCAGGGTCCTCGGGTCTACCTGCTTTGCCTCAAAGGCGGCGATCATATAGTCCGGTATGGTTGACTTCATCATTATTTCATTCCTTTATTGCACCTGAGGGGTGCGGCCCGGCAGACGCAAAGGCCGCAGGGAGGTGACTTCCCCCCTGCGGCTCTGTTGGTGTATGCACGCGCCAACAAATAAAAAGGGTGGTCACCGCTCTATGAGTTACTTGCTGCTCTGCGGAACCACACAATGACGCTCTGAATGCCCTTCGCGATTCTTTGGCTAAAGTGTCGTGCCCGCAACCGGCCCATCGCCGAATGCGATCAATAGCTTCTTCACGTTCACAACGCTCCTTTGCCGATAGCTTTGAGTTCCCTCTTGGAACCTTGGATAAAATAACATCGTTCGAGGAAGATGTCAAGCCTATTTGCGGTCAATTTAACCTGTTTTGCAAAACTTTTCAATGCGTTCGTGCGTCAAGCATAAAAGCGTACTCTGGCGTCAACATCCTGTTCTGTTTTCGAGTGGAAGGACATCATTTTGACATCTGCTTGTGCCTTTACCGCCCAAGCGCCGCCAAGGGATTGTCAAATAGTAGAACTTCTCGAGAGTTATTGACTTATTGGGTAGTTATGGTGTATTCTATACAATACAAGAAGCGCGAAAAGCATACCGTTTTACGACCGTGACCACAAAGGAGATATCGTATGTCCACGGGAAAGACATTTAAGCTGGGCCAATTGAAGATCAATTTTTCCAATCGCGGCATCGCCGTCAAGCGGGGCGATCAGATTTGGCGGTTGCCCTTCCCCTGGGCGCAGCAGCGCTATCAGGGGCGGCCCGCGGCCTCCGATCGCTATGCCGACCGCTACCGGGATCGCTATGATGAGGATCAAGGCGATTACGACGGCGATTACGGCTATGAGGAGCTGCCCTGGTACATGACCACCTGGTTCATGTGGCTCTCGCTCATCTTCCTGCCGCCGGTGGGTATATGGGTGCTGTGGCGGCGGAATCAATTTGACATATCCATCCGCTCGGCGGTATCGGTCTCCTCGCTGATCTGGATGGTGGTGGCGCTGGTGATGATGTTCTCAGGCGGCGGCGGGCAAGATGTGATCAATACCGGCGCCCCGATCGCCACCGCCACCTATGCGCCGGCGGCGACGGCGACGCCGGATGGCGATTTAACCACCTCTCCCGCCATAGACGCGACGCCCGATCTCTCGGACACCCCCGCGCCCACTCCCGAAGGCACGGTGGATGCGGGCTTCCTGGGAACCGAGGCCACCCCCTCGCCGGGCTTTTTGGAGACCAGCGGGGGCGAGGATCCGGACGCGACGCCCTCTCCTACCCCCACGCCCGAGCGGGTGTGGAGCAATCCGCTCGGCAAGTATTATCACTCGAAACCCGACTGTTCCAGCATGAAAAACGCCGAGTTCGTATCGCTCGCGGTGGCGCTCAGCCGCAATCAGCCCCCCTGCCCGGTCTGTATCGGCGGGGAGGGGACTGGCGGAACGGGCACGCCGACCAGCTTGGTCGCGCCCACGTACTACGCCACCGCCACCGGAAAGTACTTCCACCTTAAGAACAACTGCGGCGGCATGAAAAACGCGTCGAAAGTGCTCGCGACCACCGCCGTTAAGCACAAGCAGGCCGCCTGCCCCACCTGCGTGACGTCGGTCTTTGCCACCACCGGGGGCAAGCACTATCACGCCATCCCCACCTGCACCGGAATGCAAGGCGCTTCCAGGGTCTCGCTAACCCGCGCCAAGGCCGATAAGAAGACCCCTTGCCCCACCTGTATCGGAAAGGTCAATACCGCCTCGCCCACCACTGCGCTTTTATACTACGCCACCAAGGACGGCAAGTACTATCACGAGAAGGCCAACTGCTCCGGCATGAGGGGCGCCGTAAAGATTTCACTCGCCACCGCGCAGAGCCGCAACCAGCCCGCCTGCCCGGTCTGCATCAAGAAGACCGCGCCGGGCATCACCTATTACGGCACGCCGGACGGCAAGTACTACCACATCAAGGCGACCTGCACCGGCATGCGTAACGCCGTGAAGGTATCGCTGGACGCGGCGAGGAAGAAGGGTCAAACTGCGTGCCCGGTGTGCCTCAAGGGCACAGCGGTGGTCGGAACCCCGACAGCCGCCGCGACGTACTTCTCCACCATCAACGGCAAGTATTACCACAAGACGGCGACTTGCACCGGCATGAAGGGCGCGGATAAGATAGACCTTGCGACCGCCAACAAGCGCAAGCAGACCGCCTGCCCCACCTGCCTGGGAACCGTCGCCACCTACTATGCCACGCGCAACGGGCAGTATTACCACAAGACGGCCACTTGCACCGGGATGCGCAACGCGTCGAAGATTTCCATCAACACGGCGGCGAAAAACGGCCAGACTGCCTGCCCGAAGTGCCTGGGTGGGACGCCAAAGCCCGCCTCAACGCCCGGACCGGGCGGAGGGTCGAGCGGCAGCGGCGGATCGTCGGGCGCGACCAACAACAGCCAGATCAAAGTCTGGGTGACGATCGAGGGCTCGAAGTACCACAGCACCAAGACCTGCTCCGGCATGAAGAACGCCGCACAGACCAACCTTACATGGGCGCTGTCGCACAACTATTCACGCTGCACCGTCTGTAACGCGCCCAGGCCGGTCTCGTAACCGCAGTGATTTCTCCCAAGGAGGACGCGAAACATGGCGTCCTCCTTTTTTGCGTAAATGGATGAATAAAGAGATTTTTTTCTGCTTGCCTAAAACATGACATACACCTGTCATCTATACAATGCTATCCTATTCATGAAACGACGATTCGGGGAGGAATGACGATGGAACAAAAAATATGCCAGAGCTGCGCCATGCCCATGGGGGATGGGCGCGATCTGTATGGAACAAACGCGGACGGCGAAAAGAGCGCCGACTACTGTAGATACTGCTATCAGAACGGCGCGTTCACCACTGATGAGACCATGCGGGAGATGATCGAGACCTGTATCCCCTTTATGGCTCAAGGAGAGGGTGGGATGCCTCCCGAGGAGGCGCGCCGCATCCTCGAGGCCGCTTTTCCGACGCTCAAGCGCTGGAAAATGATCGGCTCGTAGGGGGCGATGGCAATCGTCCCATTCACGATCCATTCTACGGGCGGATTGCCATCCGCCCCTACATCGCTGTTCTCCTCATTCATACACCCTTAAGATCGGCTGAATCTGCCGCCCCTGGATCGCCTCTCCCGCCGCTTCCGGCAACGCGTCCATATGCGCGACCAGCGAATAGGGCTTGCGCTGGGGGTCATCCTGCCCATAGGGGACAAAATATACATTTCGCATCGTCATCAACATGCCGATATTCTTCGCCGCGAGCGCCAGTCCGTCGTTGGTGGCAATCGCCAATAGCACCGGCCGCCCGTTGCGCAGCTGCGATTTCGCCGCCATGACGGGCGAGGTGTCGATGATGCCGCCCGCCAGTTTTCCCAGCGTGTTCCCGGTGCAGGGCGCGATAATCAGCAGATCCAGCAATTTCTTCGGGCCGATCGGCTCCACTTCACCCAGCGTGTGCCATATCGGGCGCCCGCATTTCGCCGTCACGATTTCCCGCACCAGCGCCGCCGTGTAGAACCGGGTGTCGGTTTGGTAGGCGTTCTCCGAGAGGATGGGGAATACTTCGGCCCCCGCGGCGGACAGCGCGCCCATCTGCTCAAAGGCGCGCTCGAAGGTGCAAAAGGAGCCGGTCACGGCGAAGCCGATCCGCGCGCTCTGCAGGGCCAGTATGGAATCCTTCATGTCGGTTTCTCCTTCCGGATTATCGAATGTGGCGAATCACCGCGTCCAGCAGCGCTTCGGCGGCGCTTTGAGGGCAGTACCGCCCGGGGAGGCCCGCCTCGCGCGTGGCGTGAAGCCTCAACCGGCCCGCGATGTCCAGATCAAAACCATAGGGCGGGCTGCTCAGGTCGATCAGACGCGCGCTTCGCTTGATCGCGCGGAGGGCATCCTCGTCCAATATGCGGACGGGGGGCGTGGAGAAGATGAAATTCATATTGCCCAGGATCGCCGGGAGTTCGCGTGGTTCGGCGGCGCGCATGCCGTCCCGCAGCGCCTCTTCTCGCACCTCGGCGCGGCGCGCACAGACAGTGACCGTTGCATGAAGCCCCATCAGCATGCGTCCGAGCGCGCGCCCGATTCGCCCATACCCGATGATGAGCGCCGCAGATTCGCACAGCGCCCGGTCGGATCCGTTCATCGCCGAGAAGACCGCGCCTTCCGCGGTGAGCACGGCGTTGCGCTGGACGAAGGGTTCATCTTGCAGCAAATCGGCCACCCGCTGTCCGCATTCCACCTGGAACTTGAGCGGCATATCGTCGCTGCCGAACAACAGCGCCGCAGACGCCTTCGGCAGCGCTTCCATCACTTCTTCCATGGAATGCGGGCAGCCGCTGTGCGGCAGGCGGTAAGGGCCGCGCCAGGGATTGGGCATCAGGAGCGCTTTGGCGCGTCCGACTGCCTCTATCACCCGCCCGCCATCCGCCGGTTCCCCGAGCGCTACGGCATGGATGCCGCGTGCGACGGCCATGTCCGTCAAATGTGCAAACCGCGCGTCTCCGCCGATTACCAGCAGCTCCATTTCGCCATCCTCCCCGTCGATGCGGTTCCGCCGAGCCATACTATGCCGCAGCCGGGGAAACCGACACGGCCGGCCGGGGAGGGAATCGGCACGGCGGCGGCGAAGTAATAGCGATATAATGGGAGGAAAGTAAGCGAAATGCGATTTACCGATTACATCTGGGATTTTGACGGGACGCTGGTGGACAGCTATCCGCGCATGACGCGCGCCTACCGGCAGGCGCTCTCGGAATTGGGCTATGAAATTGATGAGGCGGAACTGCTCCTAAAGATCAAACAGAAAGCCCGACAGGCCGCCGCCGAGTGCGCCGCGCAATTGGGCTTGGATACGGCAGAAGTGCTGGGGAAGATGATCAGCGCCGAGCGCGTGGCCGAAGGCGGGCTCGACCCCTATCCGGGAACGGCGGAGGCGCTTCAACGGATCGTCGCGCTAGGTGGGCGGAATTTTTTGTACACTCATCGCGACAAGGGGGCGATTGAAGCGCTCCGCGAACACGATCTGTTGAGCCTGTTTACCGGCTGGATTACCGAGGATGATCATTTCCCCAACAAGCCTAAGCCGGACGCGGTGCTGCACTTAATAAAGAAACACGACATAGAGCCCTCCCGCGCGGTCATGGTGGGCGACCGGGCGCTCGATCTGGAAGCGGGCGCGAACGCCGGGATCGCCGGATGCCTGTTCGACCCGGATGGGTTCTACGCCGATTATCCGTGTGAACTGCGCGCTCAAACGATGGAGGAATTCATGCGGTTGATAGGCCTGACAGAGGAAGGGATGACATGAGAGACAGCGCGATCGGGGAACGAATCCTCATCATCGGCTCGGGCGGGAGCGGCAAGAGCACGCTGGCCCGCGCGCTGGGCGAGCGCACGGGCCTCCCGGTGATCCACCTGGACAGCGAGTACTGGCAGCCGGGCTGGGTAGGCATGGACAAAGAGGAATGGGCGGCGAAGGTTGAAAAACTCGCGGCGGACGAGCGGTGGATCATGGACGGCAATTTCGGCAACACGCGGGAAATACGAATGAGGCGCGCCGACACGGTGATTTTCCTCGATATGAATCGTCTGCTATGTTTGTACTGGGGACTCAAGCGGCAAATCACCTATCACGGCAGGACGCGGCCGGACATGGGCGCAGATTGCCCGGAGAAGATTGATTTCGAGTATTACAAATGGGTGTGGACGTATCCGTCGCACTCTCGGCAGGTGATCCTCGATCAGTTGTCCATGTTCATCGGGCGGGTGGTGATTCTCAAGAACCGCAGGGCGGTTGCGGCGTTTTTGGAGGAGGTGAATAACGATTATGACACATAAAGGCACAATCCCCCTCGAAACACCTCGCCTTATCCTCCGCCGCTTCACGATGGACGATCTCGAACCCTATTACCGCAATTGCCTCAGCGACCACGAGGTCTGGAAATGGTCGCGCTATCATCCTATCACTTGCATGGAAGACGCCGTTAATGTAGAAAAGCAGTTCACCGAAAAATGGTTCGCGCAATACGATCAGCCGAACCACTACAACTGGGCGATTCATCACAAGGAATCGGGCGAAGTCATCGGCCGGATCAGGGGCATCAACCCGGACGACAGGGTCGGTCAGGTTGAGTTTGCCTACGAACTCGGGCGCAATTGGTGGAATCAGGGCATCATGACCGAAGCGGTGAAGAGGCTTCTCGATTTCTTTTTCAATGAAGTGGGATTCAACCGGGTCGCCGCCGCCCATGCCCATGAGAACCCGGCATCCGGCAAAGTGATGCAAAAGTGCGGAATGGCCTACGAAGGCACTATGCGGCAGGCGGACCGGTGCAACAATGGGTTATTCGACAAGGTGAATTATGCGATTCTGGCGGAGGATTATGAATGAGGAGGGCACATACATGCCGAAATATCAAGCAGTGAAGGAAGCCATCGAGGCGTTTCAGCCGGGTGGCGCCGACGTCTCCATTTTGTGCGCGACACTAGAAGTCAATGAAAAAGGATTTCGAGCGCTGCTCGGCAGGAAGCCCAAAGCGCGGCCCGGCACCGCGCTATGGATCGGCGTGTTGCTCATTTTGGCGCTTTCGGTCGCCTTTACACTGGTGTTCCGTGGAGCGGGTACGCTGACATTTGGCGCTTTTGTGCCGATCTTCGTCGTATTCTTCCTCTTTCGCACGACGTTGATTACGGTCGGCGATAGTGGCTTGGATTTTTACTTTGCGGAGCCTCACTTTGGCTCAAAATATGTCGCGTATGAGAAAATGAGCTTGCCTTATGACAGGATCACAAATGTGGAGGTGAAAACAGGTAGGTGGAATACCACCTTTACAATTGAGTTCTCAAATGGCGACAAGAACATTAAGCTTAAAACTTCCGTGTCGAATAAAATGAAAAAAATGGAAGAGCAAGCTGAGAACTTGAAGTATCTGCGAGAAGTGCTGAAGAAGGTGTCCTGATTTCACTAAATCGGAGGTTGCGTAGGCTATGGAACACGTTCAGAAACGATCGGGGCTGAGCGTCTTATGCATTTCAGCGTCCAATCGAGTGGATCCGAAAGGCACAAACTCATATTGGAAATGTAAGGCGGTTTTGGATGAAGCCGCAAAGCACATACCCGATCTGCAAGGGGAGATCATTGAGTTACAATGCTATACGCTGAACCCGTGCACGGCCTGTTCGGGATGCAAAGACACGAAACGGTGCGCAATCGATGCCGAATTTAATCAAATCTATGAGAAAATCATCGCCTGCGACGTGTTGATTCTCGTCGTTCCACATTACGCGCTGGCCCCGGCAAAATTCTGTATGCTCTTAGAGAAAATGGGGCAGATTGTGAGTATACATAGCAGCAAAGACAAAACCTATCAATCGGAAACTTTCGGCCTCCCAACGGCGATCATTACCCATGGGGCTACCGCGGTAAATGAGGCCGCTAAACTAAAGAAGAAAAGAATAATAAATGATCCGATTGCCGTCGCCCTGAGTTGCACGCAAGTAAAAGTAATACCGTTTGACGGCGAGTGGGGTACCGGGATATGCGTACAGCCTATCGAAATGAATCGCGATGGTGAAACGCGGTCGAGAATTGACGCGTATGTGCGCGTCGTCATGGATAACCTTTTGTGAACGATATCTGTACATGAAATGAGCATGATCAACAGTGATTCCATTCATTCACATCATAAAAACCAACGCGCGAATGGTTCGGAAAATCTTCCCCCAAAACCGCTTGCCGTGCCGTGGGATCGATGCTATACTATCCTCGGAATTTGCCCAACGCAATATGCTGTGAGAGGATTGGGTGGTTTCATGCACACGTTCCCGACCGTCGATTTCTGCGGAACGCAGATCTCCCGGCTCATCATCGGCGGCAACCCGTTCAGCGGCAATTCCCATCAGAACGCGCAAATGGACGCCGAGATGGAGGATTTCTTCACCACCCAGCGCGTCAAGGACACGCTGTGGCGCTGCCTTGACGAAGGCGTCAACACTGCGCAATT
>Ga0123353_10016163_pt1 | contig 10892 bp, 11 predicted proteins | sample TergutLab28metaG_3_FD_92763 | JGI IMG/M metagenome (GOLD analysis project Ga0123353, IMG submission 92763) | Labiotermes labralis P3 segment gut microbial communities from Petit-Saut dam, French Guiana - Lab288 P3 | ecosystem: Host-associated > Arthropoda: Insects > Digestive system > Gut ... | reverse complement strand
GCCTCCGAAGAGAAGGCTTGTCGAAAGTTCCTGGAATCGTTAGAATGCCGGGCACCACTGTGTTGTTGTTTTCACCAATTCCCTTTTTTTGAATCATCCGATGTTTCGACTCTTTTCCTTGCTTGCCGTCATTTTTTTATTGGCTTCCTCCGGCTTGGCCGCCGATGGGGGTGTTTTGCTAAAAGAAGGGAGCGTTCCCCTTGCCGACCGAATCAAGGAATTGCAATCGCGGGGAATCGTGCTTTACGATTACCACATTCACCTGCGAGGCGGAATGACGGCGGAAAAGGCGGCGGCACGGCAGGAACTGACCGGAATCCGTAGCGGCGTGCTGGAAAATTTTGGACGCGATTGGCCATTGTCCGACAATAATAAACTCCGTGCCTTCATCGAAGATGCCCAAAAAGCCAAGGCAAACGGCGAGCCGCTGAAAATCGGAATCCAGGTCAACGACCGGGATTGGAGTACGCAAATCGACCCGGAACTGTTCAAAAAACTCGATTTCGTTTTGGCCGACACGATGATTATGATGGGAATCAATTCCGACGGCAAACCGCAAAAGATGTGGTTGAACGAGTACAAAATCGACAATCCCGAGGCATGGATGTACCGATATATGGACCACAACCGGCAGATTCTCGGCGAACCGATCAGTATTCTTGCCAATCCGACGTATCTGCCGCAACCGGTGGAGCATCTTTACGATCAGCTCTGGACGGAAGAGCGGATGAAGGAACTCATTCAATTGGCCATCCGGAAAAACATCGCGATTGAGATTCAGGCAGGTTCAAATTTTCCGAGCCTGAAATTTCTGAAATTGGGCAAAGAACTCGGCGCAAAATTTTCATTCGGAGTCAACAACACGGACGATCAACCCCGCCAGATCGACCGCTGGTTTGAAATGATCGAGGAATTGAAACTGGAGAAAAGTAATATTTGGTAAATTGAGTCGTCAGGAACTGTTTCAAAACAACTACCTCAAATTGAGTAGCCGTCAGTTGTCAGCCGTCAGCGTTTGGCGGCTTAGCCGCATGAATTTTGCTGACCGCTGACCGCTGACTGCTGACTACTAAGACAATGAAAAAAGCACTCATCATCGACGACGACCCAATGATTGCCGAGACCGTCGGCGTTACGTTGCGATCCATTGATTTCGAGGTTCACGTCGGTCGTGACGGAACCGAAGGGCTTGCGTTGGCCGAACGAATCCAGCCGGATTTGGTCGTCGTCGATATGATGATGCCGCGCCGTAGCGGCTTCCTTGTGATCGAAGCCCTTCGGCAAGAGCAAAAATTCCCTTGCCGGATCATTATGATTACCGCCAACGAAGGGGTTCGACACCAAAAATACGCCCAGGAACTCGGAGTCGATGCGTATCTTCACAAACCGTTCACGATGGAACTGCTCCTTCAAACCGTGGAGCGGATTATGAAGTGATGGGAACGCTGTTATTCCCCGATACAGTAAAGCATTGTCTCGCTCCGAATATAAATGCAACCATCGCTAAATGCGGGACTGGCGAAAATCGGGTCCCCCATCGGGTTGATTGCGAGAATCATCTCCTTTCCCTGTTCGCTTTTCGGAGCGGTGCCAGAATCGTCGAGCACCACTTTTTCCAGGTCGACCACGTATGCTTTCGCTTCGCCTCTCAGCTCTTTGTCGAAAAGGTAAATTTTTCCGTCGGCCAAACCCGGCGAGGAATAAAACGTCGCGTAATCGTCGAGTCCAAGTTCCCAGATCATGTCTCCGGTTTCAATCTCAATGCACTGCAAGTACGCTCCCGGTCCAATCGTGTAAAGAGACTTTTCGGTTGCAATCGGACTACAAGCATCAGGATTACTTGCTCGCGTGAGCCAAAGCCTTTTGTCCGTGCCCGTAAGGTCACCGCTTCCGGTCGCGTCAACGGCCGTGATACCAGGAATCTGATTGGCGGCGAACACGGTCGTTCCGAACCCGGTCGGCGATGCAGCGGTATCACCTCCACTGTACGCTCCGATACGCCAAAGTTCCTGACCGGTTTCCGGATCGTAAGAGATCAAAAACGGATCGGCTCCCGTGAGAAGCTGGAAATTGTCGCCAATCTTTCGTACAATCGGCGACGGCCAGGAGTTCATGATCGTTCGCGGCGTTTCCCAAACAATGGAACCGTCGGTTCCCTTGAACGCGATGATCTTCGATTCGTCCGGTTTTCTGCCGTCTCCCTGGTCGTACTGTACGATCACCCGATCCTTGTAGAACGCGAGCGAGGCCGAATAACCGTAGTGATTGTCCGGGACACCGAGGTTTTTGCTCCACAGCAGATTGCCATCGAAATCGAGAGTGACCAGATCAAGCGTTGCGAAAATGGCGTAAACCCGTTCGCCGTCGGTTGCCGGCGTCGATGCGGCGTACCCTGTGTCCGGGTACATATTGACATTCATTCGTAGTGGTGTCGCGTCTGCGGGTATAGGGTCAAGCTCATATTCCCAGAGCAGTTTGCCGTCGTCATTGTCGAAACAGTAGACAATCCGCCGTTCTTCATCGGCTCCGGTGAGGAAAACGCGATTTTCCCACAAAATCGGCGAACTGTGCCCGGAAAGCGAAACTTCGCTTTTCCACTTGATATTCTCACCGGTTACGGCATCCCAGTTGACCGGAAGATTTTTCGCTTCGCTGATTCCACTTCCGTCCGATCAGCGAAACGTCGGCCAATTCGTTGTCGTTGGTGCCCAATCGACCGGGACCACAGGTCCCGGCTCTGTTTGTGAGACCACAGGTCCCGGTTCTCTTTGCAGTTCTCTCTCCGGGACCACAGGTCCCGGCTCTTTTGTCGTACTCTCCGCCTTTGCGACCAAAAATCGTTCCAATTCGGACCGCTCGGACGCGAATAGACCAAGAGCGATTCCGAAGCAGACCACCCCGACCAGCCAAACGCCGGACATGCCGAATTTCGCGAAAAGCGAATCTTCGCGGCGTTGTTGCGATTCGTTTTTTTGCGTGGGAACCGGCAATTTCCGGTTAAGCACCGCCGCGATTCGGGCTGAAAAGACCAACAAGCAGGCCGCGAAAAGCAAAAACGGCGCACCTGCCGCCGCGATTTCCTTGCGGCGAAAATATTCGACCCGCAATTGCTGGTCCAGAACCCGGATGCGTTCCCGAATCGTGGTGTTGCCCGTGTCTTGCGCCAACTGACGCCGTAAATCCACCAATTCCTTGTATTCGGACGGAAGCAAGTTGAACGGGCTTTTCGGTTCCTCCACCAAACCTGACGCGGCAAGCTTCGAAAGATCAATGTTCGGGCTTTGACCGGAATCGTTTGCGGCGGTTTGCGAAACGGTTTGGCCGACATAAACGCCGGTTTCACCGCTTTCTGCGATCATGCGATCCAACTTTTCCGGACTGTAAGGAGCGTAATAATTGTTCAGCAAAATCCCGAGGAACAGAACGCAAAACACCCCGGACGCAATCGCCGCCGCAATTGCGAGATAGTACAAAAACAAAACACCGGGAACGGTCGTGGAATTCAGAACGGTTGGTTTCATAAAAGCATTAAACATTAAAGGCTGGAATGTAACCAGTATACACGAGAATTCCAAATTCGGAAAGACAGGACTTTAGAGCATATCCAGCGGGTCGATATCGACGATCCACTGGATTTGGTCAGGCGTTTTCAGGCCGGTTATGGTTTGCGACAACGCCTGTCGCATCAGTTCCGCGTCGTGAATGTGTAAATGAATGTGAAAACGGTAAAACGTAAGCAACTTCGCTTTGGGAGCCGGAGCCGGGCCGAGTAAACGAAATTTACCGCCTTTCTGTGCCTCCAGTTCGCGACGGAACTTTGCCGTAAACTCTTCAGCAAAACGCTTCGTCGCGTTTTCGTCCGGTCCGCGAAAAACGATTCGCAACATTTTCGAGAACGGCGGGTAATCCAGCACTTCCCTGATCGGCAATTCCTTGTCGACGAATTGCGAGTAATCATGCCGTGACGCCGCAACAATCGCCGGGTGGTCCGGGTTGAACGTCTGGACGATCACCCGCCCCTCTTTTTCGCCGCGACCGGTGCGACCGGCGACTTGCGTAATCAAGTGAAACGTCCGCTCCGACGCCCGAAAATCCGGCAAATGAAGTGCCGTGTCCGCGTTGATGACGCCAACGAGCGTGACGTTCGGAAAATCCAACCCTTTGGCGATCATCTGTGTTCCGAGCAAAATCCGGATTTCCCCGCTGCGAAACCTCGCCAGTGCCCGTTCGTGTGCTCCGTGCCCTTGCATGGTGTCAGTGTCCATTCGCAACACGGACGCCTCGGGAAAACGGTTTTTGATTTCCTGCTCCAATTTCTGAGTCGCGAATCCGCTGTACCGGATGCCGGGAAACCCGCAGTCCGGGCATTTCGCCGGGGCGGGAATCTGGTAATCGCAGTAATGGCAAAGCGCGATTTCCTCGGTCCGATGATGCGTGAGCGAAACGTCGCAATCGGGACAACGTACCACCACTCCGCAGGCGGGACACTGAATTTGCGTCGAAAAACCGCGGCGGTTCAACAGGAGTATCACCTGCTCCTGCCGTTGCAACGAATCGTAAATCGCCGCGTGAAGCTGCCGGTGAATCGCCCCTTTGGTATCACGCGACCGGACCGCTTCGCGGAGATCGACGATCTTCACCGGTGGCAATGCACGTTTCCCCACGCGATGAAACATTGAAATCAGAGTAAACTTCCCGCTTTTGGCACCATGCCAGCTTTCCAGCGACGGCGTCGCGCTGCCGAGCACCAACGGGATCGATTCGATTTCCGCACGTTTTTCGGCGACATCGCGGGCGTGATACCGTGGTGCCGTACCTTGTTTGAAGGAACTCTCATGCTCTTCGTCGATGATGATGAGTCCGAGTCGCGGGAGCGGCGCGAAAACCGCGCTTCGGGCGCCGACGACGACCTGAATTTCGCCCCGGGCGATCTTGTTCCACTCCCGACTTCGTTCGGCGTCGGTCAGATGACTGTGCAGCACCGCGACATGCGGGAAACGCCCTTTGAACCGCCCGACCGTTTGTGGCGTCAAACTGATTTCCGGGACGAGAACGATCGCCTGCTTGTCGAACTTGACGACCTGTTCGATCGCGCGAATGTAGACCTCGGTTTTCCCACTCCCGGTAACACCATGCAGCAAAAACGTCCGGTGCGTCATGTTTTCAACCGAATCGATGATGGTGTCAAACGCCTGCCGTTGCTCCGGGTTGAGCGTGTGCGAAAGCAGGTCGGCGGGATTCGCCGGAGCGGCGTCAACCGGCTTTGGAGCGGTTTCCCGACGAATCGTCTTGACGCGAATCAAGCCGAGACGCTTTAACGCCTGGACCGGAACCTGCGAACATTTCGCCGCCCGGCACAACTCGCTCATCGAAAGCGGTTCGACGCTTTTGCGGAGCGTTTCGAGAACGTAAAGCTGCTTTTTCGTAAGCAGAGGTTCGTCTTTTTTTCCCTGCTGCAATTTTTGAAGCTGTTCGATTTTCGTTTGAAAATCGTTACAAACATAAAGAACGCTCGTCAGCCGCGTTGCCGCCTGGCCGCGAACGCCGGCGGGAAGCATTGCTTCGAGAACGGTGCCGAGCGGACAGAAGTAATATCCGGCGATCCAATGGGCAAGGTCGAGCATCTTCGCCGACAAAAGCCGCTCGGAATCGACGGTACTTTGAATCGTTTTGAGCTTGCTTCGCTGTTTGGCATCAACGGTTTTGACATTTTCGCCGATGAAGTACCCGAGAGTGGAGCGGTTTGCTTTGCCGAGTGGCACCATGACCCGCATCCCGGGAAAGAGTTGCCCTTCGAGCGTTTCCGGGAGCAGGTAATCGAACGTCCCGTCAATCGCGGTCGGAAAGACGATTTGCGCAACCGTAACCGTCTCGGTCGCCCGCCACGCGCGAAAAGGCGAGGACGGCTCCATCGGTTCGGCGTCAAGAAAATTACGTTGCGACACGGGGCTATTTTTCTTTTACATCTATACTTTTCAAAGAGGTGCATCTTCGAAAGGCAATGGTTCATCACGAAACGTCCGATCAACAAGAAACGCCAAATACTTCCATCTCAATTTCATCAAACGCTTCGTCGAGTGAAAGGGTGTTCCCGTGCTCGGCGTTACGGATTCGGTATGATAAAGTTTTCCACAGATCAATTCCCCGTCGAATCTTTTCGTAATGTTCATAATCCTGAATGACGGCGGCAGGACAACCATCCACGGAAACGACGAGCGGCCCGTCGTTTTCCCCGAGATGTCGAAAAATACTTTCCGCATTCTCCGTCAGGTTGGTAAGCGGGATCATTGTGGTGGAAATCATCTGGTACTCCGAAAAATGTTCATGGAAAAATCTTTGCTCTTGTTCGCTATGCCTCTCACGTTTTGAGGCACTTCCATTATACCATAGGTGTTACGAGAAAAAAAACACCGTCGTTCACATTCATATCAATCCGTGAATACTCAATGTTTGTAAAACACGAACGATGGTCATTATAATACAGAGAACCAATCCCGCAATGCCAATATCGCGTCCTTGCGTCTTGAGGGAAAGGATACCGAACACAATGCCGAGAATGCTGAATATAAATCCCAGGAACAGTGCGCACAAGATTCCCAGGGTAAGCGAAGTAATGGCAAGCCCGTAACCTGGCTGAAGCTCAGATGATTGGTGAGTCATGTCTTTTCAGTGGGTTGGAATGTAGGTGTCATTATTTGATTGTTTTCTTCTCTGCCGTTTTTTTCTTGTGCTCGGATTCAAGGCGGCGTTCCAGTTTTTTGACGTCTTCGGCGGGTGGTAGTTTTTCCGGAGCGATACCACTGTCGAGCAATGTTTGACGGACACGGCGGTTGCTTCGGACATGTTCCTTCGTAATCGTTTCCTCGCATTGGAGGTTCTCTGCTTTGATATTGAAGTGCGTGATTTCGCTCGCAAAGTCCTTTGCCTTGATCGTGATCGTCGGCAGAAAATCCGCAAGCGGACGACTGTCCGGTGCTCCCAGCCGTTTTTTCATTTCCTGCGTTGACAAACCGCCGAAAAGGGCCGTGTCGCCTTTGCTCCGAATCCGTCCGAAACTCAGGTTATCGCGAAGCCGTTCGAAAATGATGCCCGACAGTTGTTTTTCCGACTCGGAGAGTTTCTTTCTCGCCTGCAACCGTTCGATTTCTTCGAGCCGTTTTTCGACCAATTCCATCTTCCGGGTCTGCACGGCGAAATAGGATTGAGCAAACGCAATCTCCATTTTTCGCGGATCACCATTCTGAGCGATAAGATAGCAAGCATAACGGGTTAGGGCAATATCCTCGATCTCCCGTTGTGCGGTTTTGCCGGTCTCGATCATTTTGCGAGCGCGCGCAAAATGATCGTCTGGGGATTCGCCGGCGTTGATGCAAGCGGCGAGAGACTTTTCAATGACCGGTTCGAAATTACGCCATTGCGTGTATCCGAGGAGTTTTTGCAGGTCGCGTGCAAACCAAAATTCGACACCGCTCGCTTCGTCGGTATAGGCACATTGTTCAAAATCGGCGTGAAGCTGATGAAATATCTTTTTGTCCATGAGATTGCAAAATGGGTGAAATGCAAGGAGTGCCGCCATGCCTGAAAAGGCGTGGACGACTCCATCGGTTCGGCATCAAGAAAACTACGTTGCGACATGGGGGAGAGTTTCAATCCTCGATTTCGTTTTCCATGATGGTTCGATAATCCCGGGAACCATGAAAAACCCGGAGAATTTTAAGCGTTGAGTTTTCGATTCGAAAAAAGATCAAGTGTTTCGGAAAGCCGTCAACTCGCCAGATACGGATGTTTTGGCATCTTGGGGCATCCGATTCGTAAAGGGTTCCAATAACCGACGTTTCCGAAACCCGGGCAAGAAATTGGGCGGTTTTGTGTATCGCTTGATAGAATTTCGTACTGACTGTCGTGCTTTGATTTGCATTGACAAAATAATCGGCAATCTCGTCCATATCGATTTCCGCCAGCCGGGTATATTCAATGACAAGACTCATTGCTCTTTTTCCCTTCTTTGTTTTGGTGGCGAAGTTCCATTCGAGCAATCATTTTTTCCGTCCAACCTTCTTCCATCGGAATCCAGACATCTTCTTCGATCGCCTCGATGAGTTTACGGTCATAATAAGCCTGGATTTTTTTCCTTTGCTCCGCACGAGCGAGTCGTTCGAGATATTCCCGTTCGTCGCGCAACCCGAATTCCGCGATTTCATGGCGAATGAAATCGTCCAGTGATTCTTCCAACTCCGGTTCCAATGCTATCGACATAAACAATGCTCCCATGAAAAAGTACAACCATCAAGCGTTCAATTTACCACCTTTCGACGAATCCGTCAACGGGAAATTGATAAAGCCGATGAGCCGCAATGTACGCTGCCACGGCGCGCGGGGTTTGAAAGCGGATTCCCTTTCCTTCGGCGAGGCGTTTTCGAATATGGGTCGAAGAAAGCTCAATGAGCGGCATGTGAACGAGGTAACTTCGGAATGTCTCCAGCCGTTTCGGAGAAACAATATGCGCAAGAGCTTCGTAATAGGGAGCCGAGGTATTTGGTCTTGCCGCAACGACCGGAATCGCGATCCGGCAGATTTCGTCCGCTTGATACCAGTTCGGTAGATCATTGAACATGTCCGCACCGAGAATCAGGTACAATTCCGGGTCAAGGAGTGTTTCTTGAAAGTGTCGCAAGGTGTCAACCGTGAAATTGCGTTCGGCGTTGGAATCGATTTCAAAACGGCTTGTGCTGAACTCGTCGCAACCGCTGATGGCGATGTTGACCATTTCGATCCGGTATTCCGCAGAGGCAAACCCACGGTTCGGCTTATGCGGCGCGGCTCCCGTCGGGACGAAAATGACCCGGTCCAGTTCACATTCCCGCAAGCAGGTTTCCGCAAGCAACAGATGTCCCCAATGAATCGGGTCGAAACTTCCGCCGTAAATTCCGATTTTCATGTTTAAGGTTGTTGGTTCAATAATGATACGTCAAAACGGTGTCATTCCAATCGGCGTTGTCCGATTCCAGTTTCAACGTGAGACGTTCCGTGAGACGTTCGTCGTTGCCGTCCTGGTTGTACGCCAGGCCGAGCATGCCTTTCACTTTCACCACCGCCGCTTCCTGACCGGCCTTGCGTAGTTCGAATTCGTAACAACTGCCGAGCGCGCCGTCCGTGTAAGCAATTTCTCGCCCGGTTCCTTCATAATACTGGTCGACGGCGGTAAAGACTTGCACTTTGAACATCGGACCATCTAAATCGGAGAATAAAACATGCTTCGGCTTTTTGTCGCCGCTGTTGTTGAAAAAACTCAGCGAGTTCACGGGCGTTTGCCGACTTTCCACGACCGGGCGCATTATCCTGTACGGGATTTGTCTGGTTTCACCGTCGACTTCAACGGTTTTTACCCGATCTTCAGGAGCCATGCGGACGACGGCATAATTGAACACCTTTTTTTCCGGTTCAGAAGGAACATCCCTAAAAGGTGGTACGGAAAGGACTTCAATAACACGATTGACCTTAATTTCGTCCCAGATTTCATTTTTGGGAATCTCAAGCATGATGGCGTCACCATTACGGATTACCTTCACCGGAAGTTTTTTGAGAACTTCGGGAACGTCTTGTTCTTCATCATTTTCCCATCGGTATCTGACTTCCAATTTCAATTCATTCTCATTAATGTACTTCAATCTTCCACTATATCGACCTTGAATATTAATCTCTGGCATTATGGTGGGTGGTACAAGTAACCCTTCCATTTTCGGGTTAATGAATATATGCAAGTCCCGGCTTATCTTGTAGGCAATTCCATCAGAACCCTCGCGGATCGAACTATCCAGTTGATCGAATTCAGGGTCTTCCGGCCCTGCTATCGTAAGCTCAAGATTAAATTCGATTCGATTTTTTCCCTCGGTTCCTTCGTAACGGCCTAAAAATTGCAGTAACGGAAAATCGGAGGGAAGGTCGTCGCTTTTACCGTCTCCCAGCGGCGAATACGTTTGTTTCACGAGCGCCGGGATTTCCGCGTCTTCGATTTGCCGCAATTCCTCCGTAAGCCGTTGGATTTCCGCTCGGATTTCATCGGTGGTTCGTGAATCCTGCGCGACGGTTGACACCGCAATGAGAAGCGGCAACACCAAAATTGCCGCAAGAATCTTGTAACGTAATTTCCAGGTGCCGAGTTGGTTAATCATGTCGAGTCTCCTTGTAAGTAGTTTTCCCCCTTCAGAAACAATCCTGTCTGAAATGCCGACCAGGCCCGGTGCCCGGTGCGGCGTCAAACATAAGTTTGCAATTTTTAGCAGCGTATGTCCGTACTGCGGACGTTCTTGCGGCAAAAACGTTTGCAGAGCCAACACGTCGCACGCTTCCTCTTTGTCGTCGTTCATCCGCCGCACGGCAAGCCAAAGAAGCGGGTTGAACCAATAGAGCGTAAGCAGCAGCGACCTGCCCCAACTGGTCCAGGTGTCCCAACGCCGCAGATGGGCAAGTTCATGCAAAAGCACGACCTTCAGTTTCTGCGGATCGTTTTCGGTACAAAAACCTTTTGGCAGCAAAAGCGTCGGTCGGATCGTTCCGACGAGAAACGGTCCGTACACTTCCGGCGATTCCGCGAGCACGAGCCAGGTTTTGACGTTCATTTTCCGGCGGCATTCGAGAAACAGTCGCATGGCCTTTTCGCTTGCGACCGGCTCCGCATGGCGCAGCCAATGTCGTACGATAAGCATTTGGCGGAGCAGTACGAGAACCATGACGCCAACGCCGAGCAGCCATATTATTTGTAACGGATTCACGGAAAGAGGTGTAGGTGCAGTTGGCGGTATAACGGCGAAATCAAAAGGAGCCGGGGACGGAGCCGGTACTCCGACGTAATCAAAAGGAGCCGGGGATGTAGTCGGTACTCCGACGTAATC
>Ga0123353_10016161_pt1 | contig 10893 bp, 9 predicted proteins | sample TergutLab28metaG_3_FD_92763 | JGI IMG/M metagenome (GOLD analysis project Ga0123353, IMG submission 92763) | Labiotermes labralis P3 segment gut microbial communities from Petit-Saut dam, French Guiana - Lab288 P3 | ecosystem: Host-associated > Arthropoda: Insects > Digestive system > Gut ... | reverse complement strand
GTGCAAAAAACATAACATAAAGACCTTTATTTATTTAGGTCCTCACGTGGTGTAAAAAGGGGCTCCTTACATTCTTATTTTATCTTAATTTGCATGGCTTTTTTTGTATTGACATTCCTAAGGATGTTCCAAGTACAGGCTGTAACATGTAGCATACATGTAAGGGTCACCAATTGAATTACAATAAACCTATGTTGTGTTAGACTGAATTAGTGTGGTTTATTGCCTACTGAACACAGTTTTAGGTTCTTACAGCAGTATTGCCAAAGATTCAAGTCTGCTGGAATGTCACAGCACTGGACGAGCAGTTCCTGACATTTGGGAGGATCATGGTGCTTTCATCTGCTATGGTCCAGCAGTCCAGTTCTGACTGCTTAGCCACTGAAAATGAGAGGACTACAATCCTTCAAAACATCAGGAGCCACTTGCCCAACAACAGAATGAAACATCTCAGAAGAGAGCAGTAATCAAATCTCATACTTTACTAGTGTAGTGGGTATCCCACATAGCACTATAAGTGCAACACATCAACAATTACAGGCATTTGAAGTCAGTGCATCTGTTTTGGATGACCTGTATTATTTATTGTTGCTATACCTGTTAGCAGGTTTGGGTGGGGAGACCTGAGGGAAAGAGACCACTTGGAAGATACAGGCATAGACGAGAGGATAATATTAAGACAGATCTTCGGGAATTGGGACGTGGGGGTATGGACTGGATCAAGTTGGCTCAGGATAGGGACAGGTGACAGGTACTTGTGAACGTGGTGATGAACCTTCAGTTTCCGTAAAATGCGGGGAATTTCTTGACTAGCTGAAACCAGTTAGCTCCTCAAGAAGGACTCTGCTCCATGGAGTAAGTAAGTATATTGGTTGGCTGTCACACAAACCTGCGATAAAGCAGTATCCAGACGGAGCCTTACATTCTGGATGAAGCGGCGACTGTGGCAGCAAATCCTTCCCTTTAATGGGGTGTCGTGTGACATTGAGGCGGCCTCCATAGCCACGCAGATCTCGTGCCATGCATGAGTGCTCGCCGTACACTTGAGAAATATCGATGTATGCAGAATTCTGGTTGATCTGTTCACGTGCACCTACATGCCGTAACAAAAACATCTATCTAAATGTGGAAGTATGAAACCTACTGCACTGGTTCCAGTAGATGGAACTAATCCCTATTTCCAGATAGGTTTAATAATTTCACTTGATGATGGAAACATGGCTGGCTCCCAAAAGTTGTGATTTCTAACCAAAATGTCCAATATATGTTTCCACTTCAACCAGTTCTTATCCCATCAGTTCTCACAATGATGGTGTAAGCAACATGTTGAGTCTGACAGTAACAAGGAACACATAGGGTAAACTTGCCTGTGTGTTTAATTAAGCACCATACTATGCAGACACATGGCAGTGGGGTATAGCTGTTTACAGTCATGTGTCGTTTAACGACAGGGATATGTTATGAGAAATGCGTTGTTAGGCGATTTTGTCATTGTGCGAATGTTATAGAGTGTAATTACACAAACCTAGAGAGTATAGCCTACTACACACCTAGGCTATATGTTATAACCTATTACTCCTAGGCTACAAACCTGTACAGCATGTTACTGTAATGAATAATGCAGGCAATTCTAACACAGTGGTATTATAATATTAAATCTTATGGCACCACCGTCGTATATGCGGTCCGTCGTTGACCGAAACGTCGTTATGTGGCCCATACCTGTGATTTTTATTTCCTACTACATGTTTCGGCCAAACTTTTCTTTCTGCACCTGCAATTTTTCTGGCTTTTAAATAAACATAATGAAAATTCTAAAATGCCTGATCTCAAAGTCAACATATTGACGGTGAAAGTAATTTTATGTGTAACATAATGGTAAGTATTATAATATTAGAATCTTATGGGACCACTGTCGTAGGTGTGGTCCGTCATTGACTGAAATGTTGTTATGCGGCACATGACTGTACGTTCTTAACACAGTACCAGCAGGCCTTGACCAGTCTGCTTCACCCTTCATACCAAATGGGGCATATGGCTAGGTGGGCATTGTGGAGAATAGAAAATCCACTGCCCTGCCAGACACTGAATCTGATTTTTCAACTGTCCACCTTTGGAATAATCACTATAGTGACTGAGCTATATTAAAAAAAAAAAAGGAATCCTTGTACATTATCCCTGTGCCATTTAAAAGGATCCCTCTACAATGTCCCTGTGGCATTTACAAGAAATCACTGTATAATGTCCCTATGCCTATTAAAAGCAATACCTGTGTACTGTCCCTGTACTGTTTAAAAGGAATCTTTGTATACTGTCCATGTGCCATTTAAAATAAATCCACGTACACTGACGCTGTGCCATTTAAATGGTATCTAAACTATAAAGTTACCACCCCTATTAAGTTATTAATAAAATAATGTACTGCAGAATATGTGAAGAGGCTGTGCTGTACAACTGAATGTTACAGAAACTGAAACCTGTCCCCCCACTTACCGAGGTGCTGCTGTCCAGGGAGTGACCTCATGAACGAGAAACACAGTGGCTCTCCAGTGGTGCGGTTCACTTGAGGGTAATGGTGGTCCGCAGGAGGCACAGGTATCGGCATGCACTCAGGGTGAACTGTGCGAGGTGAGTCGCAAGAACGACAGTCAGGGATGGACGCGAAGAATCCTGCACCGCAAATTACAACATTTGTTTCCAATATCAACGATGATGTAATGGGGGTTATTTATGGGAACGTTGACCATGGCCACTTCCGCTTCAGAATCCGTTCTAAAACTGTACATCCTTTGAAATTTGGTAGAACTACTTGGATACAGGTTTAGCCTTTGGCATGGCATGTGCCTATCCAACACTCTACCTATAGTAATGCCACACCGAATACGATTTTTCCCAGTGCAGTTTTGTCCAACACAGTTTTGACTGCATGTGGTGCAAAATAATAAAATACATAGAGGGTCATATTTGCAAAATCCTGAAAATTTAAATTCATGAGGAAAAACAGGAAGTTTCTCCCTCAACTGCTGCTGCAGCTGGTAGCATCAGATATTAAATTATCTGCACATGCTTAATGTCCAAAAATGTATACATTTTAAGCAATGGGGTGGGAGAGAGGAGGGATGTTTGTGTCTGCATTCATATAAAACTATTTTTCTCCCACAAAGTTTTTGTATACAGTTCTGCCCAACATGGCGTAATCACTGCTCCCAACTGCTGTGTTTGACGATTGGTCACTGTAACTAGCTGTACAAATGAGATAAGATGGGGTCCCTTTGTACTGTGGCCTATTGTACTAATCCCTGATGATATATGAGGATGCAGCAATCATGGAACAAAAACTGGCACAGAAACCAAAGCTGTTGCAGAAGAACCTGTCTCAGTGTATTCACAAAAAATCCCACACAGACTACCCTGGGATTGAACCCAGATCTGTGCAGTGAGAAGCAGGGGACTAATACCTGAGTTATAGCACAATGTAATTAACTAAAATCATTGCTGCTAATGGATTCAAAATGTTAATTATTGCATTCTCAAGCACTCAGATTTGTCAGTGACATTCTGTTCCACCCTGAATATATGAGGGTGAGTCAAATGAAAACCTTAAATATTTTTTACTTCACAATTTATTGAACACAAAAGGTACACAATGACTTCATTTTTCAGTGTAGTCTCCACTGTCACCTGTTGGCCACTCTTCAAACCATAAGTATCATTGTTGTCAACTTACAAGACAATCAAGCTGTGTTTCGAATTTGTATCACACTTTTAAGGTTTTCATTTGACTCTGCCTTGTATATGCTTCTCATCTTTCTCAACATCAAAGCAGTGAAGCATGCAAAACTGCAAAGTCACATTTCAAAATACACATACTCTGTTAGAATCAATGTGTACAGACTTTGTATTACAGTCTTCCGGAATGTGAGGCTTTGTGGCATGGCAGACAGGTACCCACATTCTGACTAACCTGTTAAATACATTGTCTCCCCTGAAAACAGAGGCAAAGGTTTCCTCCAAAATGCTCACAGCTATGTGCTAAACACTATAGCACAACATAAATGACAATAACCTTAACATTCGTAGTCTGGAATACCCCAAAACATACTACTCATGCTCAAATCTGCTGCTCATATCTTATTCCAATTAATCTCTTCACTGTACCTATTTGTACAGGTGTGAAGGTGATGTCATGATCAAGGAACTGTGCAAACTGCATCAGCATGAGACTGTATCTGTTGTGCAGGTTGCTGATATCTGCATGGATCGTCGTAGACACAAGTCGGGGGGATGGCAGTGGACGGCCAGTCACAGAGTTGAGACGCGGACGATTCACATCTGAAAATAAACATTAACCTTTTGAAGACTGACGTACACACACACACATACTGTATATAGGAATTCAGTTTAGAGAATACAATATGTCTCTGTTACAAGCACAAAGCTGAAAATGCAAATCTAATGACACCTATGTCCAACTGACAGTACCTGTGCCCTGTCCTGGTAGTTGGGCTTGTGATATCCAATGATCTCAAGAACCAAACCAAAGGTACTGTAACTACTGGCAGGGTCTCACAGGCCAGACAGGTCAAGAGTGAGGTACCAAATAGACAGACACTCTGGTCCTCCAGGATGGGAGATAGGCATTGGGTTATCTCAATTCTATAACAGAAGCTTGCTGCGAAAATAATACAATTGAAGAAGGCCACATAAAAGACGGAGGGGTGAGGCTGAAGGGACTTAAGTATAATTGGAGTAAATACAGGCAGGAAATGGCCAGAAACTGACGAGAAAGGAAGAAGAATGTACTGGAAGTCACAGTGAACAACGGACTGTAGCACACGAGAAGGAGAGTGACACCTGTGTGGAACAAGATGGGTATGAAGCTCCTGATATTTATTCACAGTGCCCTAAAAACAAGAATGACTGCAGGGCACAGTGAAGAGTCAAAGTTCTATAATATAAGTCAGATTTTGACTTCTACAAAAAACTTTCCCTATGGGCATTTAAACAGGATTACAGTGCCTTGAATTATATCATTTTAAAAAGGTCTCACACGGCTAATAAATAAGTTATGAACAAAATTATACTTAGGGTGAAAAGAGAGAAACCAACAAGATGCAACTATCTGATATTTATTATCAAACTTCTATCACGACATGTTTTGGACACCATTATGCCCATCATCAGGAGAACAAGACCGTGCACTGCCACATATGGTGGTCTGCACTGGTTGTGCTGGCTGTGGTTGTGTGGAGCTGGGATGCGAGCTGTGTGCACTGTGTGAAGGTTACTGTTCGACTCTCTTCACCCTATGTTCATGATGCACGGTCACAAGAGCCTAAAATTATACTTATTACCAAATAACTGCAATAGTTAAACATACATAAGTTCACTGCTCCTATATGTTTTGGCTATAAATATTAGCCATATTCAGGGAGTACAAGTACACAATGGAAATAAAAAGGTACAGCAATCCCATTACAGGCCTGGACAGACCCTGTGGTTTTCTGGAGGCTGAAGCTTCCAGATTTCAAGACAGTCGGCACATGAAGGTGGTAAGGTTGTCAGCCATATGCACCGGCAACCTTTACCCCCCAGGAAATATTCCTGATACTCATTTCTGTTAGAGGCTGAGTCAACCCCAGGGCAATAGTGCAGCCAGAAGGATAATGTCAACGAAAAATTCCAATGACAACATCAGGAATTGAACCCATGACTTTCTGGCTTGTAGCGCAGTGCCTCAACCAACCGCACCAGCACATACCCCTTACACAAATGAAATACATTGTATGAAAGCATGCAGTTGTTGACAGTTAGTGGCAAATGGTAAATTACAAAGAAATGCAACTACAATTACCAGTGTCTGATATTAACAAATCAAAGAGATTAAAAGTATAGAGGAATTTGCATTAGTTTGTATTTGTACTGTTTGCATCCAAACATCTAGAAGTGATAAAGTGCTCTTCAAGTGTAGTTGAACGAAGTATCCTGTATGCCACTAATGACATATACTTGTTTTGTGAACACTTGGTACTGACCTACTAAGTAAACCCATTGATGATGGTATGCTTTAATACCACATACTTCCTTTGAGTAATGATACTCCCTGAAGATGGTTTTTATCAATAGCCAAAATATGTCAGAGTAATATTCTTATAAATGTTAACTAGTGCAATTATATGATAATAAATATCATTTTGTATTATCTACTGCATGGGAAATGTATAATATCAAACAGCAGATGCTTTATTATCATTGCCTCTTAATTTTGTTGAGAATATGTGGTTCTTAACTCTCAGGGAAACAGACGACGTTTGGAAGTGGACAGAACAAATAAACTATTAGTCTGTCCTGGTGATGTTAATTTATTGGGGAAATCATAAGTGCAACAACAACAACAACAACAACGACAACAACAATGACAACAGTAGCAGCAGCAGCAGCAACACCACCACCACCACCACCACCAGCAGCAACAACACCAGCAGCAGCAGCAGCAGCAACAACAACAACAACAACAACAGCAGCAGCAGCAACAATAACAACAACAACAGCAGCAGCAGTAGCAGCAGCAACACCACCACCACCAGCAGCAGCAGCAGCAGCAACAACAACAACAACAACAACAACAACAACAGCAGCAGCAGCAACAGCAGCAGAAACAACACCAGCAACAACAACACCAGCAGCAACAACAACAACAATACAAGCAACCACAACAACACCAACAACACCACTAGCAGCAACAACAACAACAACAACACAAGCAACCACAACACCAACAACACCAGCAGCAGCAACAACAACAATACCAACAACAGCAGCAGCAGCAGCAGCAGCAACAGCAACAACAACAACAACAACAACGTAGATATCAACAAAAAGAGAAAACAAAACCCCTACTGTCACTAAATCCATGCAGCACAGACTCTGTTACATGAACAGTTGCACAGGTGATCAAGCAATTCAGCACTTGTTCCACTACTGTCTTCACAAAAGTCCACCACTGACATTGTGCTCGGCCACATAAATTCACATTCCGTTTCCATAACACCTATCTGACATTCTGTGATGGACATCAATAAACGTTAGCAAACAAATATAATTCATGCAGCTATGCATATCTACCTACACTGTTCAATGGTTTAATCATTACTGAAATTTATGGTTGCATGCAATGTCGTATATGTTTTCTTGACAATAAATCTGTGATGAAGGAAGGTCACGGCCAATGAGAAATGCAAAATATCAGACAGTATTCTGCAGCATTTTGCATTTCTCATTTGTCATTAACTTTCGTGGACAAATGTAGTCCCTTGTACATAAAATCCACTTACTGTCTTCGTATGATGATGGAAGCAGTCGAGCGAAAGTGGAGATGGACTTCCCCAAGTTTGGATTCCTCAGGTTATTGCACCGGCCTGTGATAGTCCGGAATTGTGACCGCATGTCACAAGGTCCCTTGTCATCAGGGGAATCACAATCAGGTGATGTGAGTGGTGCTGATATGAGAGATGTGATGTCCACATTCTGTAGACCATCGCTAAAGTCGTCACTCAGAGAATCAGCTGGGAAGCCAAGGATGTTATTTCTGCCTGAATCAAATGCTTGTCTTTTTCTTCTCTCCGACCTGAGACTGGAACAGCACAGACACCAAATTATGTTAAAATCCTCTTGTTTAATGTCCAAAATTCCTTTATTCCTGGTCTGGAGGGTGAACAACGAAACTGGCTTTGTAGTACAGAAGACTACAATCTTCAGTGTTCAGGAAAATACCTATACTGTATATGTTTAGCTGCGTGCATGATTATAAGGCACCTTGCACCTCCAGCTTCCATTTCAGGTAATGAATTCTCATCTTATATTGCGGTAAATATGATATATTATCAGCTTCACAAAGAACCAAACCAAATTGTTAATATACAATAGCAGCATGGAAAATGTACAATATAAAATATTAACAGTTATTTCATTGCCTGGCAATAACTGAATGCATAAAGTGATCATTACGGGGACACAGCAATTTTAACGATGAAGTGGTCAATAGGGATATGAATTCACTTCACAGCCGTCAGGATAGGTCATTAAGCACAGAGACTGACTGTGCAATGCATGATCACCATCTTATTGCTGGCTTGGGCAACAATATGACCACACCAGCTCTGCACCACATCCAGTTTCCTACTGAAGTATACAACATGCAAAGCAGTCTGATTGTGGAAGTAACCAAACATCACTGTCCAGTGGTCAGCTTCCGCTCCTGTGGCTAAAGAATAGAAGTAACCAACAGTCTCCTTCCAGTGATGAGCTTCTACTCCTGCAGCCAGATCATGAAGGTAACCAACCGTCTCTGTCAAGTGGTCAGCTTCCACTCCTGTGGCTAGATCATGGAAGTAACCAACAGTCTCCTTCCAGTGGTCAGCTTCCACTCCTGCAGCCAGATCAAGAAGGTAACCAACCATCTCTGTCAAGTGGTCAGCTTCCATTCCTGCAGCTAGATCATGGAAGTAACCAACAGTCTCCTTCCAGTGATGAGGTTCCACTTCTGCAGCCAAATCATGAAGGTAACCAACCATCTGTGTCAAGTGGTCAGCTTCCATTCCTGCGGCTAGATCATGGAAGTATCCAACAGTCTCCTTCCAGTGGTCAGCTTCTACTCCTGCAGCCAGATCCCGAAGGTAACCAGCAGTCTCTGTCCTGTGGTTAGGTCCACTTGTGTGGCTAGATCATGGAAGTAACCAACCATCACTGTCCAGCAGTCAGCTTCCACTTATGCAGCCAAATCACAGACGTAACCAACCATCTCTGTTCTGCAGTCAACTTCAACTTCTGCAGTTTGACTCATTTCACAGTCACTGTGTGGCTGGCAGTGGAATGGACAGGCAGCATATTGTTTCCCTGTACCAGCAACTTGAGCTGGGATAGCTCGTACAGTCAGAGGGTGTAATGACTATGCAACAGGCTGGATGACCAATGAATTCTGGTTGGATTGCTGGTAGGGATTGCATCCACACCATCTTGGGGGAACACCCAGTCTTCTATGCTAAGAGAAACTAGGAACTCTTTCTCCAACAGGTAAAGCAACTGGGGTGTGAACATGACCATTCTCCTCCATCTAGCACAGAAGTTAAAGTGGAGCTACACCTCCACTTTATCTTTACCTACACATATGTAATATCCTCTGAAGTGAGCAAAGCCTCTCTTTCTAAAACCGGCATCCATATTAATGTGGTCAGCCTTGTCCTCCACAACATAATACCAACTTATAAACTGCCACTTCAGTCCACAAAGGGCCAGGAAGCATCTTATTTACCTTATCATCTCCCACAGAGGAACCCTCTTTATTGAATCTAACACTGCCTCAAGATTAACATTGTATTTCAGTGGCTGCAAGTCAATAAGTTCAGTTTTAAGTTCCCTTTATTTCAGGTTTTCTTAAGTTTAGTGTTAATGTATGCTGTCCTGTCTTTACCAAATTAAACTAATTATATCTTGAATTCACTTTATCTGATAATTAACAAGTACAGTATTAAAATAACATATGTGGGAGTGATGCCATTACTTCAGGTTGCTAAAGATTACACACTTTTTTTTTATCGCTACATCAGTAATAGCTTCGTTTGTTATCTTAGCTTGAGACATCCATTTGTGAGTGTACCACAAGCAGTAAACAAATGACAATTGAGTCTAACACAACTCCTTTATCACAACTTGGCTACATGTTTCAGCTTAACTGCAAGCCATCATCTGGTCAACTACAAAATAAATGGAGGGAGTTACTATTAAAATGTATTGCCATCTGGCACTAGAAGGAGGTGAATATTCAGCACCATGCTGCAGCCGCTTTACCCCTTGGAAACACCCGGTACACATTGCACAGGAAGTGGTACGCAACGGGGCCCACATGCATGGCATGAAAAATCCCACCCCCACCAGGACTTGATCCTCAGACTGCCCAGCCCAAATGCAGTAGCTATACTGACTACACTATCCCAGCAAGAGAGAGTATGTAGTAAATTTCATAATATCTTTATGGTTTCTCTATTAAGACTGTAGTAGGGTAGAGAATGCACAGGAGTTACATTGCCATATTAGACATGAGTTAAAAACTAACAACTTCAAAGGTACCAATGTCTGAAACTGGAAATAGTTACGATACACAAACAGCTTGAAAAAATGTTTCTGAAGGCAAAAAAGGTTAATGCGGAGAGTCCAGTAGAGAGACACTGACAGTGGCTTACTTATTTAGGGAGTTCATGAGCTCCTGTGATGTGTACTCAAGCAATATAGATGTGTTGGCAAGCATGAGTGACTCCTTATTGGCTTTACTGAAAGCTGCGGCAGTTCCAATCGCAGACTTCGGATCAACACCTCCATCTATAAATGAAAGTAAAAGACACACAAAATGACCTTTATGATTCATTAAATATGTCCATAGACCATGGTTGGCTGAGAGTCAATTACAACCAAACCTGTTACCCATAAAACAGCCTACATTACTGCCGTGTGTCTTAATAGATTGGTTGTCTGTTCTTTCAGACACTGAATAGGAGGTTTCCACAACTGCTCAAGACAGGTCATCACATATGTCCATGTTGCTGGAATAGAGCTGGGCCTCAACAGCCTCTCTGATAATATGGTCCATGTATTGGGCTTTGGTGGAGAGAAACTTAACACATTCACTGCCATAGTCGACCTTAGTCAATTTAATAATTCATGCTTAAAATCGCCAGTGTCAACCTTAGTCGATCTAATTTTTCAATTGAGCTCTTTCAGCTTAAATCAGTTGACCTGGCGGGAAACTTGTACAGCAGCTTCAGTATATCTAGCTGACATTATCTTCACCCCTTTTATAGTTTATTATGCTTACATTACAATATAATGAACCGTGTTTAT
>Ga0123353_10016159_pt1 | contig 10893 bp, 9 predicted proteins | sample TergutLab28metaG_3_FD_92763 | JGI IMG/M metagenome (GOLD analysis project Ga0123353, IMG submission 92763) | Labiotermes labralis P3 segment gut microbial communities from Petit-Saut dam, French Guiana - Lab288 P3 | ecosystem: Host-associated > Arthropoda: Insects > Digestive system > Gut ... | reverse complement strand
TGCCTTTATTACCGCTCGGAGGCAGAGGATATTTCTGGGGGCAAAACTACGATTATACAAAAAGCCGATTCAATGGAATATACGGAAATTCCAAAAGCGAATACTATGACGGATGGGTTCACGCAACAAATTATAAACTACTTGAAAGTTGTCAGGTGCGTATAGGTCCAATTCAATCATACACGGACTTCCTACTCGCGGCGGCGCATAAAACATTCGATAAATTTATACCTGAAGTAATAGCTCAGTACACCCAATGGATGTTCATTGAGAAGGACGGCGACTCGTACAAATCAATGTGCCCCGTTTTTACCGAGGCACAATACAATAAGTTATGTGAACAATGCGATGATTCGACAACCGAAGTCGCAGCAATGCTTGCAGACGTTATTCCCACCGTTACGCGCATAATGGAAAATCACGCGCCCGCCGCTATTAAAGAACATTGCAAAGCGATCGCGGCGATAAAAATTGACGGCATGGCGGAAATCATGGAAAATCTATGCGAATCCGGTTATTTGACTATACCGACATTGCACAGTTTCAACACTATCTTTACGGTAATTTAACCTTAAATTTTGTCAAGCCTGCTTTTCGCGAATTTGCTCAAACCTTCTACTTGAAGTTGAAAATATTTTTCGCCCTCTTCCGCTGACGATTCGTTCAGCGGTCTTTTTGTATGCACGGCCAATTCCGGATTCTCACAACCGTCGTTGGCTTGAAGGTTGACTCTTTCCGTATGGTACATCATCATACTCGTCTCGTAAAACCCCGCGTGGTCGGAGTGCCGCCGCGGATCGTTCGGTTCCAAAACAGCATACTCCATCGTGAAGCAAACGTTTTCCGTTTCGTAGCAGAGTTCGTCGAACAAATACTGCTGGGCTATAGCGTTATGACCGGAAACGATTATCACGAGCTTGAATCCGCGCGCCAAATAATTCTCGCAAGCAGTTTTAATGAATGTTTTCAACAATTCATTCGGCATTTTATAAAATGAACCCGGCAATTGGAATCCCGCTTCAGCGTCCATACCTAAACCCATGCCGTGACCGAGATCGCGGAAAGCGTCAGTCGCGAAATAAATCGGCGGCATGACTGCTCCGCCGGTTATTTTGGCGGTTTCGATACACAAACGTTCTGCTTTTATCGCGTCGCAGCCCAACGGATTCTGCCGTCCATGCCATTCAAGCGTACCGACAGGCTGATACGCTACGGGGAAGTTTTCTAAGATATGTAATAATTCGCCGGGACGCAGATATTGGATCCGCACTTCGTCGGGGATTGGTTCGAGTGAGACATTTTCTTTGATTTTTTCCGGTTCGTAGTATTTTTTCATAGTTTTTTACTCCTCATTAACAAATTTCAACGTTTTCGCTATCGTATTTAATACAATATTTTTACCGATGGGCAATATCGCGTGGTTTGTGCCGTGACCGAAATCATCGCAATACGCAACGGGTATATTATGCTTCGCGCCGAATCTTTTCAGCCTTTCCATTAAATCTTGATTGATAATTTCAGAATAGTGCCCGAATATTAATCCGGAAACCCTATTGATGAATTCGTTTTGTTCGATATGCGAAAGAAACATACTAACAGTAGCAACATCGTTGAATTTTTCGTGGTCTTCTAAAAATAACACATATTTATTTTGAAGTTTGAAATAACAACTGTTCAGCAAAAGCGCAAAATTTAATGTGTAACCGCCGATAAGCGTTCCCTCGCAGATTCCGTCATATAATGAATACCATTCGCTGTTGCTCACAAACGTTTCCGCATTACCCAATAAAAAATGCGAAGCGAACTGCTCATAAGTATAATATCGCAAATCCTCAAAATCTCCGGGCGTCTGACCGTAATATGTTATCAAACCGGTTTTTGAATATATCGCGTTCAATATTGACGTTCCGTCGCTGTAACTCAAAAATATTTTCGGATTCCTTTTTACCGCCGCATAATCAATATACGGCAGCAATTCAATTGCGCCCGATCCGCCGCCGAAGAATATCATCTTAACGGTATCGTCAAGAATCATTTTATTGAAATCATACGCGCGTTCCGCTTCGCTCGCAAGATAACCGTATGTACTTTTATATATGTTTTCGCCGGTTTTTACGTTGAATCCCAAAGATTTGATTTTCGCTATAATTCTTCCATACCTTTCAACCGAAGCTATATGACTCGGTGAAACGATTCCGACCGTATCGCCGATTTTTAATTTGTATGCCAACATCATTGATCCCTGCTTTCTATACAGTATTTAATACTATCTCAAAATATTTTTTCGCTTTTATTATATCTTTTATCTGCTGTTCGCCGGTTATTTCCCGTTCTATGGTTATATATCTGTCATATCCTAAAATTTTCAACATTTTGAACACTGCGGGAAAATCAACCATGCCTTCTCCGGCGGGTTTTTCAATTCCCAACTTGCGCGGATTCGTCGGAAGCATGCCGTCTTTGCCGTGGATATTGCGGACGTATTTGCCGTAAACGTGTAACGCGTCAACCGGATTTCCGTAGCCGTACATCAATATGTTGGCGGGGTCGAAATTGATGAAGAGATTATTTCTGCCAATATCCTCAATAAGCCGTAGTAATGTTATAGGCGCTTCCGCTCCGGTTTCGAACAAAATGTTCAAACCGAAATTGCCGCATTGCTGCGATAACTTTTCAATCGAAACAAGCATACTTGCGTATTCCGGAGAAAACGGATTGTTCGGAATGAAACCTCCATGGATTATTATATCGGTAATCCCAAGCCACGACGCGAACGCCGCGGCTTCGCGGACATAATTCAATCGCTGCGAACGATACGCTTCGATATTCAATCCCGCTGTGAGAAAACCGTAATATAAATCGTACACCGTTTCGGTATCATAAAAACCGCAGAACTGCGCTGAGATTTCTATTCCCGATTTCTCAGCCGCGGTTTTTATTGTTTCCGCGTCCTGTTTAATATACTCCTTCGGTTTATAAACCAACTGGCAGGAATCAAAACCCAGTTCTTTCAACTTTTTGAATTTTTCATCGCTTTCGCTTATATCGCTTATTCTTACTAACGTTCCGAATTTCATGGCTGTATACCGTAAAAGTGAATGATGTTTATGTCTTCTTCCAAATCGGTTCCGTGTGTTCCCCTACCGGTGATTTCGTCTCTGTGATGACCGTGATCCGGCGCGAAACCGATCAGCGTTCTATGCTTCGCCCAATGTTTTTCGGTCGCCGCAGCAAATTCTGCGAAAGCGGTTATGTTATCTCGCATCGCCGCCAGCGATTCCTCCGATTCAGGCCACGTGGCATGTGACACGCTGTCGTAATTCCCGTTGTATACACACAACAAATCATATTTATCTTCTCCAATCAATTGCATTGCTTTTTCGTTAGCGAGTTTCAATAAATCCGATTTGGATGTATTAGCGTATTCTTCAGAACCGAATGTGAAGTAATCCATTTCGCGCTCGCGGAATATTTCCGACATACTGCAAACATGAACGTTTGTGACAATCGCGCATTTTTTGCCCGCGCGTATCACAGCGTCAAAGATGGTATCGATTTTTATAACCGGTCGTTCATACGTTTGGATTCCGTGTACTTTCGGAGGAGCGCCGGTGTATATGCTCGCGAAGTTCACCGGAGTTACGGTCGGCATAACTCCAATTAACGGCAATGCTAACTGTATCCGCGCTTGCAACGGCGCGAACCATTCGGTATACTTCTGCAAGTGCCACAACCCTAAGCCGTCGGGGTTGTATAAGAATATCCGATCAACTTTTCCTATCAGGTTTGCCAGCGCGGGAATAGGCGGTTCGGCAAATTTCGGACGTTCGACGCCAAGCCCGTCCGCGAACGCCGCCGCTAATCCTGTGAGTCTAATTGAATTGTACATTGTTTTATTTTGTCTCCCCTATCATAAAATTTAATAAATGTTTCGTTATTACCATTTCGCTGTTCGGGTGGATTTGGAGGAACGACGCGGGCGCGGATTCCGATGCCGGCTCAAGCGCGATCTTCCGCATGATTCCCCACTGCCATTCGTTGTAGAGATAGATTTTCAGCACTTTTGAGTTTAAAATCTGTTTCATTCCGACGGTTACGCAGCGTTTAGGGAAAATATCGAGCGCGCCGCCGTATTTTCTCGCGCCGTTATTGACTATCGTTTCTCTCGCAAGATCAAGACACCGCGAATTTGAATCCGCTTCGGACGGAGGTTCGTTAAACGCCAAATGTCCGTTGATTCCAACTCCGGTTAAACAGCAATCCGCGTCACCTAAGTCCGCAAGCAATTGATCGAATGCGCGTTCTTTATCGGGAATGGGAAATAATCTTTGATTGGGCGGAAAATCAACTTTCGAATAAACTAAATCATTCATAGTTTTGTGAAAGCTCAACGGATTGTCGATTGAAATAATCTCATCGTGTTCATCCAAATATTCATCCATATTGAAAAACCAGACGTTTTTGAGATTTATTTTACGTTCGTTCACTTTGTTGACGAATAACGGGTATTGATTTATCGGACCTACAGGGCAAATGAAAACCGCACGCGGATTATTCACTATTGTTTCAACCATTATTTCGGCGATGTCTTCGTAAATATCCGCTTCGGTTTCGAGAACGCGTATCGGAATTCTGCTGTTTTTCCAAAATTCTTCCGGACTGCAATTGTATGTGTTAATCAATTTTAACGAAACCTCCCGTAACGGTTGATTTCAACGCCGCGTCGATTACTTTCTGACATTCCAAACCGTGTATCAGTTGCGATGTGTACGCGTCAACTTTGCCGTTTATCAAATCGATATAGGATTTCGATTGGTTCGCGCTGAAACTTTCCGGCGGAACGAGAATTTGGCGTTTGTTTTCCGGCGTGCTGTATTCAATACTCTGCGCACCGTTCATGTATGTGTATTTGATTGCGCCTTTTTCGCCGTATAGCTCAAACTCAATCAAGTCCTCAATGGTGTTCGCGCACCTCGACAGCGCGATAGTTACGCTTGCGCCGCTCTTCAACATTCCGATGATGTTACACCAGTCGTCGGTGGTTACTTCGCCATAATCGGCTTTGCCGTTTTCGTCGCTGCCGATCTTCTGGCGTGTGGGCACGATAGTGCCGCTGTTCGCGCAAACGCTTTCGAATTCTTCGCCTAAGAATCGCGTGATGTCTATCATGTGCGAGCCTAAATCGCCCAAAACGCCGCTGCCCGCTTTGTCTTTGTCGAACCGCCATTCAAGTTTGCGACCTTTCCACAACCCGCTTTCTTTAATACAGCGGATGTAAACGTGATACAGCTTGCCGATTACGCCTTTGTCGATAATTGACTTGATGTAACGTATATACTGCCTGTACCGCCATGTGAAACATACGAACGCGGGGATTCCGGCGTTTTGCGCTTTGTTATAAAGCGCGAGGACTTCATCGTAATTTATCCCCACTGGTTTCTCAACGCTGAACGGCTTACCTGCATTTACCGCATCGGTGGCAATCTCGCAATGAACATAATTCGGCGTGCAGATGTCTACAGCGTCCACAAAAGCACACGCTATTAAATTTTTGTAGTTCTTAAACAAACGGTCTTGCGGCAAATTACACGCAGTTGCAGCGGCGGCAAGCGCGTTATCGTCAATATCGCACACAGCCGTGATTTCTACTTCGTCCGCACATTTTTTGTAACCAGGAAGGTGCGCCCCCCTTGCAATACCGCCGAAACCTATTATACCAATCCTAACTTTTTTATCCATTTTTATTTTCGCACTCCTTATTATTTATAGAATCCCCCTTGTCACCTGCGGGTGACATCCCCCTTTAACAAAGGAGGGAAAGATCGAATATATAATTGTCTTTCTCCCCCTTGTTAAAGGGGGATGTCTGCGTAGCAGACAGGGGGATTCCGTTCTATTACCAATATATCATAAACTGTGTAAAATTTCAATCAATAAATAATTAATAATTGACAATATAAATCAAAAATGTTATAATATAATAAATAACAAAAAGGATTGATAAAATGTCTGAAAGACAATCACATATACGTAACTTTTCCATAATCGCCCATATCGACCACGGCAAGTCCACGCTTGCTGATCGGTTGCTTGAAACGACGCACACCGTCGAAAGCCGCGAGATGGAAGAGCAGTTACTCGATAATATGGATCTCGAACGTGAACGCGGCATTACAATTAAAGCGCGGGCTGTCAACGTTAAATATACCGCCGCTGACGGCGAAACATATTCGTTCAATTTAATCGACACGCCCGGTCATGTTGACTTCAACTATGAAGTATCACGCTCATTGAATGCGTGCGAAGGCGCGCTGCTCGTTGTTGACGCTACGCAGGGCATTGAAGCCCAAACGCTCGCCAACGCTTACCTCGCCATCGAAAACGATCTCGAAATCGTTCCGGTAATAAACAAAATCGACTTGATTTCCGCCGATGTCGAACGCGTCCGAACGGAAATCGAGGATATTGTCGGCATTCCCGCCGAGAATTGCCCCGCGGTTTCCGCGAAACTGGGGCTCAATATCGAAAGCGTGCTCGAACATATCGTTAGAGACATCCCCGCTCCATCCGGCGATGAAAACGCGCCGCTCAAATGTTTGATTTTCGACTCGTACTACGATTCGTACCTCGGCGTCGTCGTATATATTAAAGTCATCGACGGTACTGTCAAGCCGGGCGATAATATCCTTATGATGAACACAGATAAAACCTTCCAAGTCGTTGACGTAGGAGTGATGGCTCCGTTCGGACTCAACCGCACGGATAAACTTTCCGCCGGCGATGTCGGATACTTGACCGCGAGCATTAAGAATGTCAGCGATACGCGGGTCGGCGATACTATCACCACCGCGGAAAATGGCTTGAAAATTCCGTTACCCGGTTTTAAGAAAGTCGTGCCGATGGTTTTTTCCGGTATCTATCCCTTAGACGGCGCGAAGTACGGAGATTTGCGCGACGCTTTGGAGAAACTCCAGCTCAACGACGCGGCTTTATCTTTCGAAGCCGAAACGTCGGCGGCGCTGGGATTCGGATTCAGGTGCGGATTCCTTGGACTGCTCCACATGGAAGTCATCCAGCAACGGCTCGAACGCGAGTTCAATTTGGACTTGATCACCACCGCGCCGAGCGTTATTTACAAAATAACCAAACGCAACGGTGAAACAATATTTATCGACAATCCGGTTCACTATCCTTCGCCGGACGAAATAGAAACGGCGACGGAACCGATTGTGAAAGCAAACATTCTTACACCCGTCGAATACGTCGGCAGTATCATGGAGCTGTGTCAGGAACGCAGGGGGATCCATAAGGATATGAAATACCTCGACAGCAACCGCACGGAACTGCATTACGAACTGCCGCTCAACGAAATCATCTACGATTTTTTCGATGCGTTAAAGAGCCGCAGCAAAGGTTACGCGTCGCTTGATTATGAACTGTTTGAGTACAGACCGAGCAAACTCGTGAAACTTGACATCCTGCTCAACGGCGACCTCGTTGACGCGCTGTCGTTTATCGTTCACGAAGAAAAAGCGTATTCGCGCGGTCGTAAAATAGCGGAAAAACTCAAAGAAAACATATCGCGGCAACTGTTTGAAGTGCCGATTCAAGCGGCTATCGGCGGAAAAATAATCGCGCGGGAAACCGTTAAAGCGTTGCGCAAAGACGTTCTCGCGAAATGTTACGGCGGCGATATAACTCGCAAAAAGAAATTACTTGAGAAGCAAAAAGAAGGTAAAAAGAAAATGCGTCAATTGGGTTCGGTGGAAATTACACCGGAAACGTTTATGTCGGTGTTGAAACTTGATGAATAAAAAATGGGGTGAATTGTAAACATATGGAAACCATAAACAAAAAATTAGGGCTTTATATCCATATTCCGTTTTGCAAAAGTAAATGTCATTACTGCGATTTTTATTCGCTTACGGATTATAATGATAAATTTAAAAAGCTGTATATAGATTCGCTTCTCCTGCATATGGAGGATTACGCTCGAAGCGCTAAGCCGTATACAATCGATACTATATACATAGGCGGCGGCACTCCTTCGTCGCTGCCGTGCAACGATTTGCTTGATTTGATCGACGGGATATATTTTAATTTTAACGTTAGCGCCGACGCTGAATTCACAATTGAAGTCAATCCGGGAACGGCGGATCATTCCACATTTAAAAAATTGTTTAAATCTGGGGTCAACCGGATAAGTTTCGGGATGCAGTCGTCGTGCGACAATGAATTGCAGGCGCTCGCAAGGATACATAATTTCGAGGATTTTGAGAATAGTTACGAAGCGGCGCGCCGTGCGGGATTCGAGAATATCAATATCGACGTTATGTTCGGGATACCGGAGCAAACGCCCTCAAGCCTGCGGACAACGTTGGAGAGGATATGCGCGCTTGAACCTGAGCATATATCGCTTTACGGCTTGAAGATCGAAGAAAATACTCCATTCGCGCAAATAATCGACAGCCTTAACCTCCCTGAAGAAGACGAAGAAGTCAATATGTATTTTGAATCCGTGAAATATCTGGAATTACAGGGATATGAACAATATGAAATCAGTAATTTCTCCAAATCCGGCAAACAATGCCTTCACAATTTGAAATATTGGAACTGCGAAGATTATCTCGGTTTGGGACCTTCGGCGCACTCGTATTATAACGGTTACAGATTTTCATTCAAAACCGATGTGGAAATGTATATTGAAGCCCTCAAAAATGTCGATCAGGATTTTGACATCATAGATGAATACTACGAAATTTCTGTCAGCGAGCGGATCGGCGAATACATTATGCTCAGGATGAGGTTGAATGAGGGAATCAATACCGACAAATTTTTTGAGTTATTCGGACTTGAGTTCGATAAACTTTACGGAAAATATATGGATAATTACAAAAATGAAGGATATATAATAAAAAAAGGCAAAAATTATTCGTTCACGGTACACGGCATGTATCTAAGCAATTATATACTGGCAAGTATGCTTGATTTCGACGAAAAATCCGTATCGAAGATTTTAAATGGGGTTAATTAAAATAAAAAATAAATACTGGAGATATATATGCGCAATAAATGGATCAGATATTTGTTTGGCCGGCGCTTTGTTGTTATACTGCTCCTTTTAATACAATTTTTATTTTTAGCGCTGACTGTTGTTTGGAATTCTTCAAACAGCAGAATATTGGCTGTTCTTTTAAATATCTTAAGCGTATTGGCTGTCTTATATATAATAAATAAACCTGATAAGCCCGGTTATAAAGTGACGTGGATCGTGTTTATAATGGCGTTGCCTGTGTTCGGCGGATTGTTTTATCTCGTGTTCAAACTCCAGTCGTCCGCAAGGAATTTCAAAAAGAATTTGAACTTTTATACCGCGAAAGCCAAAGAATACTTGGTTCAAAACGATGAAGTACGCGAAAATTTCGAAAATAATTGTCCGGAATATGCCACCCAAACTGATTATCTCATAAAAACAGTAGGTTTTCCGGTTTATCAAAATACGTACACCGAATTTTTATCAACCGGCGAATTGCAATACGCTTATATGATAGAGGAAATAAAAAAGGCCGAAAAGTATATTTTTATTGAGTTTTTCATTATAGAAGAAGGGCATATGTGGGATACCCTTCTGGAAATTCTCGTCGAAAAAGCCGCGCACGGCGTTGACGTTCGAGTCATGTACGACGACGTCGGCTGTTTCCTCAAACTTCCGGGCGATTTCAAACAGATGCTGCATAAGCACGACATCAAATGTACGGTTTTTAATCCGTTCCATCCTATATGGTCAACGGTGCAGAACAACCGTGACCACAGGAAAATCGTTGTAATTGACGGTGTTACGGCGTTTACCGGCGGAAGTAATATCGCCGACGAATACATCAACGCGATAGAAAGGTTCGGTCATTGGAAAGACGCTGGGATATTGATCAAAGGCGACGCCGTTTGGAGTTTCACGGTCATGTACCTGCAATTGTGGGATACATTGAACGCCAGCGACGAAGATTATGATTTATTCCGACTCGAAAGAGAATATGATTATTCGGCAGTGAGCGGTTTCGTCCAGCCTTACGACGACAGTCCGCTCGATATCGAAAATGTCGGCGAGCATGTCTATATGCAAATTATAAACCGCTCCGATAAATATTTGTATATTACTACGCCGTATCTGATAATCGACGATAATATTTTATCCGCGCTTTGTCTCGCAGCAAAGAGCGGTATCGACGTGAGGATCATCACTCCCCATGTGCCGGATAAAAAAATCGTTCATTTGACGACGCGTTCATATTATAATCAATTGATAAACTCCGGCGTTAAAATTTACGAATACACGCCCGGATTCATCCATTCAAAGATTTTCGTTTCCGACGATATGGTCGCGACTGTCGGAACCGCGAATTTAGATTTCAGGAGTTTATATCTGCATTTTGAATGCGGCGCGCTGCTGCACAATACTGCATCAGTTTTTCAAATACGGGATGATTTCCTGGAATTATTAACGGTTTGCCGGCAAATTTCAATCGATGATTTTAAATCTAATATATTGATGCGTATCCTCAAAATCATTTTAAAACTATGCGCACCGCTAATGTAACATTTTTTCCATGATTCATTAAAAAACGTCAGATATGGTGCGAGGGAAATTTTTCTCATCAAAAGGCGCGGCATTGTTTGACGAGAGCAAAAATGAGGGGGATTTCCAAGGTATCAGAACAATGCCTGTTATCAAACCCTGTCCAGTCTATTGTACCAATTCATTATTTTATTTCATAGGCAGTATTGCGTAATTCATGAAGAAATGATAAAATAGGAAAAAAGCAGATCGAGTGAGGGAAAGAAAATGAAATGCAAGAGGTGCGGAACGGAAAAGATAGTAAAGAATGGGAAGAAAGA
>Ga0123353_10016158_pt1 | contig 10893 bp, 9 predicted proteins | sample TergutLab28metaG_3_FD_92763 | JGI IMG/M metagenome (GOLD analysis project Ga0123353, IMG submission 92763) | Labiotermes labralis P3 segment gut microbial communities from Petit-Saut dam, French Guiana - Lab288 P3 | ecosystem: Host-associated > Arthropoda: Insects > Digestive system > Gut ... | reverse complement strand
TATACCATGTTTAAAATATTCAGTACCTATATTTGTTGAATAAATATATAAAATGCAACTTTAGAGGTTAGCGGTGCGGTACGACCACTATAGTTGACATTAGGCGTCAAAAGGTTAATGTAATCTGTGCTACAGGTAAATGTGTTTAGAATGCTTTTCGTTCGGTTTAGTGCCTGGTCAGGACTGCATCACGCCTTAATCAACCTGACAGATCTGTATGAAGCACTAACAGAATGGAACGTCGACGAAACTCGGAGAAGAGGCCTGATCGAAAGCCGCCCCGTCCACCATGAATTTCAGAGTTACCGTGGACTGAAACAGAGGTTCCGTGGTAAAGAGACAGCCACGATTATCGCTAATTATGAAGGTCATTGTTATCGCTGTTTTAACGAATTCGCACACTTACACGCCCAGCACACTGCACGGTACCATGTCCCAGACGACTGTCAGTAACTTCAAACATTACGTGCACACGCGACTATTTCCTGCTAATTAATGCTTAGGCCTATTGAAATTGATGGGCATGCGAACCTATACATTGAAATAACAAACAATACATGTCAAGGGTTCCATGTCTATTGTCATTACACACCAAAAGAAAATGAAACATTATTACAACTTGTTCAATACATGCTTCAAATGAGGCAATACAGCACTGCATTAACAGATAAAGCAAGTCTCTGTTTAAAGAAGTCCAAAGAAAACAGTAATTCTCTTTCATGTTTTGCGTGAGGGATGGGTACTTTCGGAACACCAGTGTTGAGTAAGGATTCAGATCTTCTAAGCCGTGACGCTATGTTGTCTGGCGAGTGATTGCAGACGTTTCGAAAGGTAGTCGGGAACAAGGTACCAAACAACACAGCTTCACATCCCAGAAACCTGAATCTTCACTAACACTCCTGTGAAAATCTCAAAACTCTCACAAATGCCCAGCGTTCAACAGACGCTAATGTATGCATGATTATTTGTTTAATTATCTCAAAACTGTAAATATTACATTAAAATGTGTTTGAAATCAATTGTGTTTAATTTCTTCACCGCATCTCTTATTCCATAATTTTTCGCTCTAACAAATATTTAGCGAGTTACGCTGTACATCTACCTTCACCTAGTTACGCTGTACATCTACCTTCTCCTAGTTACGCTGTACTTCTACCTTCTCCTAGTTACGCTGTACATCTACCTTCTCCTAGTTACGCTGTACATCTACCTTCTCCTAGTTACGCTGTACATGCTCGCAGACGCATGTAACTCGTCAAGTAAACTGTCATTAGAATTGTCCGATCTAAATACTAAAATTACTCTACGTCTTTTCGTAAAATTTTACACTATGAAATTTCATACTACACGTTCAATGGATACGGGGTTGTCGTATGTCCTCAAACAGACGGATGGAACGATTTTAATTGACGCTCTGTAAGGATGCGAACGCGCCACGTAAAGGAAAAATCATTTATAATTCCATGCATTATGATATCTGTACGTTTTCAACAGCAGACCTTCATGTGTAATAAACAAACACCAAGACCAGTGCATTAAAAAAATCATTTGAAAAACGTGTGTGGGCTTGCTTGAAGTTAAACCACGCCCAGAAACTCTTTTGGCATTATGCGAGTAACAATGCATGATTACTTTTGGTGAGGGTGTTAATCCCCAAGAAATCAGGCACAGACTACCCTGGGTCTGTTTGCAAAGTGAGCAGGTGACAGCAGACACTAGTCGTTAAAACCTGCTCAGTGTTCGGGTAGTGTTCAATTTCTTACAAAAAAACTTTCGGCCATGCCGATAACAGTTGTTTCCCCGGACAGAGGAGGCCTCTATTCATTAACTGTCTATTAAAATGCTAATACGAGAATACTGTAATTAAAGAAGAAAGAATTCCATGAAACTGATTAAGGGTTGGTACGACGTTCAAACCCCGGTTCTGGGAAGCATGCGCAGAAGCAGCTAGAGGGTTGCGCGTCGGCAGGCCGGGGTGTTGCTTCCAGTAAAGATCCGGGACCGAATACAAACAGACGACCAGGCAAAGTAGTGTCACTAATTACAAGAAGGGCGGCCTTTTAGCCGTCTCGACGCGAGGGATACCGTACAAGCTCTCACCATTTACTGCTGGCTTTCCACCTCCGCTCCGACGGCACGGCCTTCCTATGTCATGCCCGGAGGAGGAAAAAAAGGTAATCTGCAACCCACGTTATACGCTATACTTACAGCCCTGCACACAATACAGTTAGGGTCACCATAATCTGATATGGGGTAAAATTATAAAATGGCAAAAAAAACCGTCGACGTAATACCTGAAGATAAACCTAGCAATAGAAGATATTTGAATATTCATATAAATCTCGAAGAATATATTGTAAAAGTGTTCACTGGGTTCAGCTCACTCAGAATAGGACAAAATGGGGAAGAGTAGCAATAACGAAAGTAACGAATTACTTAACCAAGCTGAAACAATATGTTAACGATTCAAAGAAATCCCTGTACCACAGAGTTAGTTCGGCTGCATGGTCAGTCCAACGCAAGAATACGTGAGGAACTGTTGCATGCATTAAAAGTCAAGGATTTCACGTAATATTACGAACGGAAAATCTTAAGGACGAAACCTTTACGAAAAACTAGAACTAGGCGGCAAAATAATAACAAAATTGCTTACGTGAACAGGATTGAATTGTCTCATGGTACAGTCAGATTTGGGGTTTTCGTTGTCAGGGTAACAAACAAAATAATTTCTAAATTAACAGAACTATCAAATACTCAAGGAGACAGGTACTACCCCAACTTCGTTACTATGAACAGTTGGTACTATTTAAATTCACGATCGGAGCGCCATTTTTACTGAAGTAATTAAATTAGGGATGAAACGTTGGGGTGGGTGTAAGTTTAAGTAATTATTTTCGTTTCTTTCTGTTTTTCTCACGTCCTATAATTCTGTTTTCTCTCTCTCTCTCTCTCTCTCTCTCTTAGTCTTTATCTCTCGGCGTAGCAAATCTTAGTCCACTGAAAAAAATACACTGCTTATATGATAAGGATTCGAATGATTCACAACTTGGAAACAACGGCGAAGGAAGAGGTGGTTTCTGCTTGAATATTCTATTCCACTTATTTTCCCAAATGGTAAAGCCTGTGTCACGGCATTGGGAAGGACAGGTCCTTATATTAAATCAAGTAATGTACACAAAGTTTTGTTTTCAAAGCTGTGCGGAAATAGAACTCTTGTGGTCACCTACGTGCAGAAAAACAAGGAAAATATTAGGACGGATGATAACAGGTTGTAATGACGTCATCTGGACTCAAGCAGCGTACGAAATGTTCCATTGTCGGCTTCTTGGTAATAACAACGAACTGAATTCCATAGCAAGTGGGCACAAGTGTTCGGAGATATCATGACTTAGCAAAACATACAATTACGAAAGTTGGAGGCGAATCATTTTTAAGGTTTCTGAATGCACTAACCTAATACACAAAACACCAGATTCATACGTCATCATCTGAAATGCTGAATTCATAATAACGTTACGTACATCGATATGACCTAAGAAACGAACGTTTCGCTGAATTACCGACTTCGAATATAGAAGAATACAAAAGAACAATCTCACGTCAAATTGAGTGTAAATATACAGTACTAGGACGTTCATATACCAAATAAAACAAGAGAAGCAATGTACGTACAACGTAACACTGAGAAATTGTTGCCGTGGGAAAGCAAAAAGTATTACACATTTTGAATGTGCGTTTGTAGCCTTAGTAATTCAGCGTGCAATGCGCATGCGCAATATTGTTTGAGGCCTGCCCGGATCTACAGTATTTTCCCACGTTAGCTTACAGACGGCACTATTTTTTTTCCCGAAAAAAAAAAGGGTATTGAATATAAAATGCGTGTTTCTATTTCCTCTACAACTTTTGCCTGAAACATTTCTCATTCTACGAAGAATTGAGCGAGATATGATCAAAAAAAATGTATATTCGTTTTCATGTAAAGTACCCGTTATTCTTGTCAGATTTTAATGAAACTTGAATTTTCTAGACAGATTTTCGAAAACTATTAAATATCAAATTTCATGAAAACCCGTCCAGTGGAAGCCAAGTTGTTCCATGCAGACGGAGAGACGGACGGACTTAACTGACATCATTGCTGCAACTATTTCTACGTCTTCTGTAAGTGCAATCACCATTACCACTACTGCTACAACAACAACAACAACTACTACTACGACTACTACTGGTGTAGTAGTAGTAGTAGTAGTAGTAGTAGTAGTAGTAGTAGTAGTAGTAGTAGTAACAGACTAAAAACAGTGACAGTAAATTATTTCCCCTGTCTTCATTGACGGTAAAGATTCCCCCTACGCCTAGCACGACAATATAACAGCCTATTCAGTAAGCGGAGCTATGATTCCATCCTTTCTAGATCCTGAAGCTAGGAGGAGGTGATAGCTTTGCGCTACCTTCAGTCTATACCTGGATAATGGGCTGTCGGTACCCATAGGATAAGAGGCCGAATGGTAACCATGGCCGATCTAAATGTGATGGTGAAACGCCTATAATGAATCTGTTATCATCTGTCCAGCCCACAATGACCAAGTTACTCCAGCTCACGACTTCTTTCATCTTTCCTTCTTAGTTCCTGTACCGTCCATTTACCCGTATAAACCTTATCATTTACCTTCCACGTCGATATCACCTCTCCCTTCTTGAGTTTAATATCCGTTAAAATTCAAGCAGGTGTGCTTATTTGATGGTTCTTTATCAGGCACATCCTTCGTTACAAGTGAAATCGCATGATTTGGGAATTTTCGTAAAATCATGTGTTTTCCATTGTAGCATAAAGTTCTGTTTTGCTGGCGACCCTGCTCGTAATCGCTTCATCCTAAATGTAATGGAGGCTGATAACCTTACAAGTGTGTGTATTGCTCAGCGTTGTCGCCGTCACCCTGTAAGAAGTATATTTTCAGACTTTGATTATCTTGTTTACTTATTCTGTTGTTTAGGTTGAATGCTATATTTTAATGCCACGTCCTTGCGTTAATAAAAGCAATACGCTGCTTTAATTCGATCTCCCCTCCCCCCCCCCCAACAAAAAAGATAAATAACGCATTAGTCACACAAGGCGTAAAAACTACGAATATAGTTTGGGTGAAGAGCATGTAATTAAAACAAAATGTAGTTCCTCGTATTTGTTGTTCAAAGTGCGCTGTTTAGGCCTGCCTCATGGCTTGGTTTGATAAAAAATACGATTTGTGTTACTTATTGTATATATGCTTTTGGAGGAAGCAACACAGAAGTTTGACGTGGAAAGATTTAATCTCAGAAAGCTAAGGGAGCTGGAGGTTAGGAAACAGTACCAGATTAAGGTCTCAAACACGTTTGAAGCTATGGGGAACTTAAATTATACCGAGCACATAAAGAGGACTTGGGAAGACATTAAAGACAATATCAAAACCGCAGCTAAAGACAGTCCATGTCTCTATGAATTGAAGCAGCATACACTATACTTTGATGAAGAATATTCACTATTTTTTAGATCAAAGGAAACAGGCTAAAATGCAGTAGTTACAGGATCCAAACCAAAGCAGTGCGATAATCAAAACAATGTAAGAAGTGAAGCTAGTAGACATTTCAGGAACGAAAAGAAGGAATATTTGAAAGCTTAAGTCGAAGGACTTGAAAGTAACAGCAAGACCAAAAATACCAGAAACTTGTATAGGGGTACCAATGCCTTTAAGAAGGGTTACCAGTTTAGTAAAGAATGAGAAAGGCGATTTCGTTACAGACTCCCACACCATGTTGGCTAGGTGGAGGAAGCATTTTTCTCAGCTATTGAATGTACATGAGGTTAACGATGTTAGACAGACAGAAATACATAAGCAGAACCACTAGTGCCTGAGACGAGTGCCTTTGAGATTGAGATGGCTATTGAAAAGCTAAAAAGACACAAATCACCAGGTATTGATCAAATTCCAGCAGGGGTAGGACAATTCGTTCTAAGATTCATAAGCTTATTAATTCTACGAGTATTTGGTATAAGGAGGAATAGCCGGAGGACTGGAAGGATTCGATTACTGTACCTATTTAAAAGAAGGGCGATAAGAGATTGTAGTAATTATAGGGGCGTATTAGTTTTGTCAACTACATACAAAATTTTATCCAACATCTTGCTGTCAAGGTTAACTCCATGTGAAGAGGAAATTATTTGGGATCATCAGTGTGGATTTCGACGCAACGGGTCACCTACTGATCATACATTCTGCATTCGCCAAATACTTGAGAAGAAATGGGAATGCAATGAAGCAGTGCGCCAGCAATTTATAGACATCAAGAAATCTTACGATTCAGTTAGGAGGGAGGTCTTGTATAATATTCTCATTGCCTTTGGTATCCCTAATAAAAATGTGTCTGAATTAAACCCATAGCAGAGTCCGGGTAGGCATGCATTTGTCTGACATGTTGCCTATTACGAATGCTTTGAAACAAGATGCTTTATCACCATTGCTCTTCAGCTTTGTTTCAGAATATGCCATTAGGAGGGTTCAGGTAAACCAGGAGGGCTTGAAATTAAATGGTACACATCGGCTTCTAATTTATGCTAATGATGTTCATATATGGGGCGGAAAAGACATACTCTAAAGAAAAACACAAAAGTTTTAGTAGACGCCAGTAAGGAGGTTGGACTAGAAGCAAATGCCGATAAAACTAAGTACATGGTCATTTCTCGAGATCAGAATGCAGGATGATGTCACAATATCAAGACTGATAATAGTTCCTACGAAAGGTTGGAAGAGTTAAAACACTTGAGAACAACCATAACGAATCAAAATTCTATTCAGGAAGAAATTAAGAGCAGACTGAAGTCAGGGAGTGCTTGCTTTCATTCGGTGCAGAAGCTTTTGTCTTCCAGTCTCCTATCCAAAAGTATAAAGATTGCGATATACAGAACTATAATTTTGACTGTTATTTTGTATGGCTGTGACACTTGATCGCTCACATTGACTGAGGAACGTAGGCTGAGGGTGTTTGAAAATAGGGTGCTGAGGGGAATATTTGGGCCTACGAGGAACGAGGTAACAGGGGAATGAAGAAGACTACATAATGAGGAGCTCAACGATCTGTACTCCTCACCAAATATTATTTGGGCGATGAAATAAAAAAGAATGAGAGAAGCGGGGCATGTAATACGTACGAGGGAGAAGAGAGGTGCATACAGAGTGTTGGTGGGAACACGCAAGGGGAAAAAGACCACTTGTAAGACCCCGGCGTAGACGGGAGGATAATGTTAAAATGGATCTTCAGGAAGTGTGATGAGGATCATGGACTGGATTGGTCTGGCTCAGAACAGGGACAGGTGGCGGGCTCTTGTAAACGCGGCAATGAACTTTCAGGTTCCATAAAATGCGGGGAATTTCTTGACTAGCTGAGAACCGTTTAGCTTCTCAAGAAGGACTCTGCTCCATGGCGTGAGTAAGTAAGTAAGTAAGTTATTAAGAATGCTTTTGAGGAAACCGAACGACTGTCTCTCCGACTGCTACTTTTGTTCCCTTTAACTTTTTCTGAATATGCAAAAGGTCACCACGCATTAGAGATACAGATGCAGAAAGACATATACGGCGGTCCTCACATAAAGGGACTTAAGAATAACAGAAACTCTACGTTCAAGAAGGAAATGAGAAGACATAATTAATTAATTCAATCATTCATTCATGCTAGTTGCTCCAACTCTTCCGGGCAACCACAAAGCGTCCACTTGCTGACATTCGACTAAGGAAATGTTTCAATGGGATGCTAAATGTTTTTGAAAATAAACGTCCTTCACTCTCACCTTGCATACATGAGCGATGAACATGGTGAAAAGTTCAACTATGATATTCCCACAACGAAGAAATACTAGCAGGAAAAATGGGCCCCGACTATGCTGGGTGATTACAGCTGGCAGCTAAAAGAGAAAGCTCAGATAGATACAAGATAAACTAAGAGGGAAAATGTATTTTGATAGGATCAAGTGTTTTACTTTCATCTTACATAGCGTTAAGCTAAGTAACATACAGACAAATTTTTGTACGTTTATTTACTTTGATAAAATTTAATTTTACTCTGAACAAAAATAAAGAAACATCTACTACAACATCTTCCATATCAGTTGTAGAACGTTATGATAAGTTAAAGTGACTGAATTAATAAACTTTCAAAATTTAAAACCTCTCCTTGTTCCGAATGTTTGTTGCCAGATGCGCAGTAAGGTGTTCAGAATCTATTAATGACACCCAATATCATTCAGGAAGCAAGAAAATTGCTAAAACTTGTTACCCAGTGTAAAATTAGAATGGCATTAAGCGTTCTCAGTATTTAATCTGCCTATAATTTCCTGATTAATGTAATTTGAATTTGTTACCGCCAATACCAAGTATTTGAAATGTGCTACATTTCGAGGGTTTGTTATGCGTTTCTGTGATACAGTCTGGTGACAGGCATTAACGTACATAATTACTCAGTTTCCTCTAAGTTTATATCCAAAACAACCTCCTTAACGGACCCTGGTACAGTTTATGTGCCTTCTTTATCGCGCTTGTTTTTCGCCCAATCAGTTATGATCATCAGCATAGAAGAAAGACTGGCGCGTCCCACTAAATTCCAGTCCCCTCTGGATGTCTTGGACTACCTAATGGTGCATTACAAGGCAAAGCCGAGGAGCTACAACAGTGACGCTTCTTTTTGTTTCACACCTTTCCGAACAGTACTAGACTGTGCGTTGTGGACAAAAATTCAGACTATTGATATTTCTGCCGCAGCCGTGTTTCCAACGCTGGCTCTGCACGACCACGAGAAGGTGCGGGCAACGGCCGATGAACAGGACAGACAGAAGAAATTCCATCAGTCGAGAGGTTCGTTAAGTTAGTACCACGTTCCTCCTTATCCGTCTGCCTTTACCATTCCTTATTTCTGATCTAGCTGATGGTTTCAAACATAGTGATTCCCGCAATGAATGGGAGGTCTCTTGACTTAGTTAACGGCGTTTTATCAACTGAACGACTCAAACAGCGCCTAGTAACATGATGGCTAAGTGATTTGAACTGACTTCAAAGGAAGTGATCGTTATCAATTTAGAACACTGCCCCGCGTGTCTGAACGATGAGTAAAGTCATACAAACCCTCAGTCAGAACTGTCATTTTAAGAGCGAGATTCGATTCCGGGACCTCCTGAATACGGAGCACAAATGCTAACAAATACACTAGACGTCCGCCGTATTGCGTACGAAAGTTCGTTAGAACACTTGCAGATGTATTACTGTCAGAATATGTGAAATAAAATGTTACGAACAATCTGCCGACCTTACTGGCCTGCACACGCCTATTGTCGGATATGAAGACCAATATACGTTACAATTCGCGGTTATAAATATGATCGATCCAGTCAGGCCCCAAGTGCATACTGCACACCAGTACAATCTTCACGCGCCGCTCGTCTTCTGCCGGGGAAAGAGCCCCTGGTACGCATTGAGTAGGAGGGTAGGTGGGCCCTGAGAAAGTCTGGACGCTTTGATGAAAGGTGTGTTGTCCCTGCCTGATACGGACACACGATTCCTAGAGCGTCCAACCCAGCCTAGTCAGTACACAATTGCGCTATTCCGCCTTCACAATGGAAAAGTAGTCTATTTAAAGCTTTTACGGTCTAAAGTTAAACTAAGATTCACTGGCTCAATCGCGATGAATGACCAGTCACTGGATAATAACTGCGCTCTTCTGGGCTATATGCAGCGAGTAATGGTAAGTCATTACCGACGTTTCGGGACAACCTATCGAACGGTCGGTAACGAATTACCAGTACTCGCCGCATAATAGCCCAGACGAGCACAGTTTTTATCTTCTTTGCAGCGAAAGCCTGAAATCACGCTGTCACGGGATGGTTCGCACGGAAGGTCCGTAGTGCACAGACGGAATCCAAATGTCGCACGTTAAGAAGATCTAATTGAAAATAAGAAGGGCGACGTACAGACTTATTAAATAACAAGATGTCGATATAATGCTGCATGCAAATTACAGGACGCATGCCTACACCACGGACATCATATTTCTCTTAGGAAGGAAAGTAAGTGAACTGGCAGGAGACTCATAAAAATCCCACCTGAGCACTGGGATGTGCCCCCCCCCTTTTTTTTTGTGTCGGGAAGAATCTCTACGCGCAATTATCCCATCTATTCCAGGCGAACGTTTATGGTCTGTCACTTCAGAACCAGCCCTTTGCTTAGGTACGCGGCCAAGGAAGTAGGCCTTGACAGGCCAGGTAACGTAAATTTCAACGTACCATAGACATCGGCAGTAGAGAGAAGTGAGACGAAATGTTCAAACTCCGCGTCTTTTACTGGAGGGAACTGTCACCGGCGTCCACTGGATTGCAAACAGTGCGTACACGCAACAAGAATTACAGTTCCTCCAACTGCCCAACCCGTAGCCAGGCATTTTTAAGACTGCCATGAAGCAATATTGTTGATAAAGCGCCGTTCAAATAAAACCGTCATCAAAAGATTAACAGTCCAGGAAAGCTCACAATTATTCCCGTTTTTAACAAATGAACGTGACAGTGACAGTGACAGCGCACCACATAACCCCTTGGTTTTCTAAAGGTATAGTTTTTCTCTTTCCTCTTAGAGGTAGTTGAGTAGTATTCTCTAGTCTGTGTTCTACAATAATCCTTTCGTCTTCTTTCCCATGCACGTGCTGTTGTACGGTCGTAGTTCTCAGTCACATAAACGGTGTGCATGTACTAGCAACAAAACAAACAAAACAAACTCCGTGGCCTTAGTCCGCACGCGAACTATACCGACAGAGCGGCCGCCGCCGGTCGGCGAAGTTAGTGTCAACTTTTGCGGATAGAGGGGTGTCACGTGGTCAGCGCAACGGGTC
>Ga0123353_10016157_pt1 | contig 10893 bp, 6 predicted proteins | sample TergutLab28metaG_3_FD_92763 | JGI IMG/M metagenome (GOLD analysis project Ga0123353, IMG submission 92763) | Labiotermes labralis P3 segment gut microbial communities from Petit-Saut dam, French Guiana - Lab288 P3 | ecosystem: Host-associated > Arthropoda: Insects > Digestive system > Gut ... | reverse complement strand
TGTGTCAAAGATTTTGATGAGCCGAAGTCGAAAGACGGCGATTGTCCATCTAAACCCTTGGCTCCCAAAGCAACCGGAAGATTCCAGCTCATATTCACATGCAAAAAATGCAACACGCGTAATGTAGCACACATATCGAAACTTTCGTACCAACAAGGGGTTGTGATTGTGCGTTGTCAAGGATGCAGTGTTAAGCATTTGATTGCCGATAATCTGAAGTGGTTTTCTGATAAGAAGAAAAACATTGAAGACATTCTAGCAGAAAAGGGGGAATCTGTAACTAAAATTACTTCATGTCAAGTTTCCCTTGAAGTTGACCCTCCAGATATACCCAATCCACTGCCAAAGGGAGACAAAGGCTGAAACGTTACATACATAACACGTGCAGTGCAAGTTAGGGAAACATTGTTCTCATAATGAAAAGGATCTTTTTAGATATAATTTTGTGTGTAACACATTCTGGGTAGTAAAAGAAACATAAGTCAAGTATTTAACAATAATCCTCAGGGAAGTCAACTTACAGGATGACCAAAAACAGATGGTGGAATTGTGTACAAATATTAGTGCATGCAAAATTACAAATTAGAGAGATCAAAGAACAGAACTGACAGGGAGAAGTCCATTAAGTAGGCAGAAGTCCACATTGGACAGCATTGCCATCAAAGAGACTATTTTGCATTTGTTTGTGATACCTTGCTTGTAAATGTAACTAACATATCCCAGAGTATGAAATACAGTTCCTTAATATACTTTTCTTATCTTTAGGATATTGTTGGAAGAGACATCTGCAATTTCCAGTCACCAATGTGCACATTCCAGGTACTGGATTTAATGCTGAGAAAAGAATTTGAAAACATAAATTCTAATGCAGACAAAACCTGGCATGAAAATACCCAGAAAATTTTAACAAGACTATTCATCCCATTGCGTAGTACTGTTCTTACAGAAAGTCTGTTCATTGCATAGAAAACCACTGAGGGCCACAGCATACATAAAGTAAAATGTGCAAATAAAACCAGGAATTTGAGTCAAATAGGGTGTCTGGTTGGTTTAACAAATACCATTCACAGTGATGCCTTGTCACCTACCACATTATGAAAAAAACTCACAGATTTCTAAGTTCATACAAGTGCTTCACACATAAAACAGTCCTGATTGATATTTCACCTGGAGTTGCCCCCTTGTTATACTGGAAAAATTTCCTTTTCTACGTTTTTGCCTGGTGATTTCTCAAGAATACTTATAAGAAGATAAATTTTTTTATGGTATACTCAGCAGTAATGGGAATACCTTTCAGTACTATCTATCAAATTCATTATTGTGCACATCCAGTATATGAATCTGCATGGAGTTGCTTACTGTAACTCACCTTCATTTGCCCCATCTCCAAATTTCATTCCGTCTCAGCACAGAATTTTACTCCCTAAAATATCAGCTGGTAAATTCTTTCACACGTCTTCCTCGTAACTTACTTCATGTCCTTTCGTACTGCATGAAGTCTTAACAAGAATCATACCACTGCATAAAAAGTACTATTTTCCACAGCCTGTTTGTTTCAGAATGTCAAGGTACATCAACACTGCCTTACAAAAACACCACACCATACAAATGGAATAAAGAGTGTAAGCTACATACTACTACTACAGTAGCATTAGTTCATATCAAAGCTTCCATTTTTACAACAGTACTGAAACCTTGTTTCACTAGTTTCAGCACTGGACTGAACTCGTGGTAAAACCTCGAGCATTGTACCAAGGTGAATGCACAAATTAGAAATAAAGAAGTACAGAATGGTGGATGTCAAGTTTATTTCTCAAAGCCCTCTACACTAAGGTAGTTCACAGTTGCAGTGAACACAATCAGTTGCTCATTTCTGATTTCCATCTTATCCAAATACTAACATTTTTTTTCTGTACCAACCTGACATGGACTAGATGTCTAGTGTCCATTAACTCTCGCTATTGAATGCAAAATTCTCAAAGGGCACAAAGTCCCTTAAACCAATGTCTAATTCATTCTAAAGCTACAAGTGTCCTTAACAGAATACCACTTATACAAATCCTGAAATTTCAAACTTCCCTGTTATGACTTGCAACTTCCCTTGGTTCCAAAGTCACCATGTCACCTGGCCAGTGTTAACAGTTGTCTCTCGTATCATTATCAGTGAGGAAAAATAACTGTAACTCAAACCAGGAACTGATCTGTTTACAACTAAATGTAATAAACATAATGGTGTGGACAAAGGTGCGTGAGGTATTTTTTCTTAATAATTCTGATCATTTTCACTATGAATATGACAATGGCTTGATGGGTTTCTTGGTAATAAACATTACAGATGAGAGAAGGTATCCCTCTTTTCAACAAGGGACTGCTGCATAAAAACAACCACACTGACAAAGATCTGGCTTCTACACCTTTAATTCCACATCCCATGCAGCTCTAATATAATAATATAGAATTAACTATATATTTTATTCAATACAAGAAAATGTACGCACACATTTGATGAATTTTTTTTTTCAGTGTCTAAAGATTGCTGAGGGTGTACTAAAAGCTATGGTTGGTTGCACTCTCAAAGTGTTACACAGCCTTTGTGTTATTAATTAATATGTATTTCGTGATTGTACAGCTGTTGTAAAAACCATAAATGAGAAGGAGATTTATTACTAGGAAGCCCTCAGAATACATCAATATTGGCAATCTTAATACACCACAATCAAAAAAGTAATCAGTATTTCACATCTAAAAATTAGTCACGTGCCTCAAAAAATTACAACTTGCGTGTGTACCACCCGGGAAAATTTATTGCTGCCAACAAAAACTGATATATATTTAGATTTTATACACTTATACCCTCCAATTAATTTTATATTTTAATATCTATTATATTCTTATTAATATTTTGACAATTTCTGTACAAGGATGAGATCATGCCTGGTTACTGTCAAAGTTTTATTGATAGTTCTTAAAGATATAAAGTCTGATGATGGCTTGGAAGTTGAAACTTGTTGCCCAATTGATTATACTGTGGTGATGTGCTTGACTGTACTATCACAAAATACACATAGTTCGTTGGTTATGTCATTATGTTACTCTACAACCAAAAGAAACATCATACTGGTTGAGAAGAACAGGACAATTCAAAGGACAAAAAGGGACTAATCCTAAAGCTGCTGAAACAAGCGCACCAGCATGCCATTTGTTCTTGCATACTTTACGTCCATCTTACACAGCTATCAGCTGTTTCATATTCCTTAAACCTGCTGCATTTTCACTGAATGTACGCGAACAAATGTAACATTTGTTATCAAGAGTACTTCAAACATGAATGTATTTACAATGTGACACTTCTGTTGATCCCTTGGACATTATACCAGCTTCTTTGCTTCAAAGAAACTCTTAAGATGCCTCATTTGCCAGGCTCCCATGACTAGTAAAATGCATGTTTGTGTAATAGACCACCACAGGACCCTCTGGTTAGTGCTCTCACTTGTCTGCCGGAAACGTTCCTCCCGATACTGCATGAAGAAATTAAATGATTCTCAAACAACAGCAAATAACAAAGTGCAATATATTCAGGAAGTAACAAAAGCAAACAGAATTTGCAAAGGCATCATATCCTACATTCAAGAGGACTTTATAAGAGTGGATACAGTACTTAACAGAATTACACCTTAAGTAAATTCATTTTAAGTTATGTACTTTGTGCTAATACTATACCACACTTCAGTAATTATGCTATGTGAGACCTACATGTCATGACTATCTGATGTACTCAGTCAACCTCTAATTATGGGTACTACACACAATTACTCTGGTATGCAGCTTCATGTCCCACAAAACAGTTAACTGATTCTACCTCATACAGACCTCTGCAGTTGGTGGGACTCCAAACAATATATATCAAACGATTCTTGTGTACAATTCGGTTAGACAATTTTGTAATGCTTTTCATGTCCATACATTACGAGTCTGACCACACATAACATTCATGCTCTTGTTTCTAGGAAACAAAATGTAGACGGCATATCAAATATGAGACCTCGCGTCAACTGTGACTTTCTATCGCTGTGCACACCAGCTCCATCTTTCGTTACTTTCACTTCCCTAAATACAGTACCCTCACTCACAAACACTATCATTTGCTACAATACAATTAGTTCAGGTGGCTTTAATAGCAGTAATGAAGGTTAACTGTTACGTTCAGTACTTCATTCTCATTTCCCTTTTTCTCATTATCATGCTGTCAAGTCACCACATACTGTGAGCGTACATTTCCAAGGGTCAGAATTACTGTAGTGTTGCAATTCCGTTGGTATTGGAGCTGATAAGCTCATAATCAATAGCAACAAATTAAAGATATTTATTTATTTTTAATAAATGGAATTTTTTATGGAAAAGGCGTGTTTCTACGTTTCAGGGAAGGGGAAAGTAAAGTTGTACCTGTGCACCCCATGAAGGCTCATAAAGGAGTGGAAGTATAGCTAGCCCTACTTGTTCTTAACCTCAGCACTAGGCAGTGGTGACTGGACAGTCCCATACATTTGCCACTTTGCCCTGAAGGGAACAGCCCCTGGTAGCAACTCAGGAGACTGTGTGGCCCACAGAGCCAGTCTGGACATTTTGAAGAAGAGGAAAACATGATGCCCCTGCCAGAACTCGAACCCTTGAACATCCAGCCCATAGCCTAGATAGGATAACTGCCAAATGTACTGGATCAAGCACTAAGGATTCATTCCATGTGTTATTTGGTTACTAGTGTCAGTAATACTGTCACTGTAAAAGCTAATTCTGAACAAACTCTTGCTAAATATAAACTTAATAGGGCATGTATGACCTTCATAGGCACATTACAGTTCAAGAGCACCATAGATTTATAAACACAATTTTGAATTATTCTCAGTTACCTATTGCTAAGTGAATCGAGAAAAATTATACTGCACTGAGGTCACAACGAAGAAACAATACAAGGGATGCTCAAAAAGTTTTACAACACCTGCTATACTTCTCTCAAAATCAACAGGAAATATCTGCCATTTTTTTCTGTGGTTAATTCTGAGCATCCTGCTTGCTACCATAGCACCAGTGAACAATACATTTTCTTATGCATATGCAGCAAATCATCAAAATGGTGTGGTATGGTTATGTATGTTTTAAACAATGCACTGTTACTGAATTTCCTGCAGCAGAGAAATCAATAATGAACATCCACAAGCAGTTAAAAAGTGTATATAATGCCAGGGCTGTGGAAAGAAGCACTGTTAAGTGCTGGCCTTCATGATTTGCAGATTCTAAGAAAGGCCACACAGAGCTCAATGATGCACATCACCTTGGCCAGCCAACAACAGCACTCACTCAGATATTGCTTCAGTCTGCTGAAGAACTCATTTGAAATAACAGACAGATTACAAACATAAAGATCACAACTGAGCTCTCAATATTCAAGGGAACTGTGGAAACATTACTGATTCCTTGGGATATTCAAAAGAGAGTGGCCTAACCAACTATCATCAACCTGTGTAGAAAGACGTGTATTCAGATTTGCTGTTCCATTATGAGGCTGAGGGAAAAAACTTATCGTCATGGATCATCACTGGGGATGAAACAGGAATCTATCACCTTGAATCATAGACAAAAGACAGTCAACAGAATGGTATCATCCAACTTATTGAAAGAAGTTTAAGGTTACTCCTTCAGCTGGAAAAGTCACGGTACTGTTCAATGCTTTCTCGGATGAATACCAGGTGAGTTTGATAGACATTATGCCATGTGGTAAAACCATTAACTCAGATCCATACATTCAGACTCTTAAAACCTTGCAGAAGCATTTCACAAGCGTTCAGCCTCACAAAAATGTTGCCAGAATCCTCCTTCAGCATATAATGCATGACCACAAACAAGTTTGAAAACACGGGAAGAAATCTCAAAACTCAGATGGATTGTTCTGCAACCACCACCAAACACCCCAGATCTTGCTCCCTCAGATTTCCACCTCTTTGGAGCCCTCAAAGATGCCATCTGTTGGAAAAGATTTGGGAGTGATGACAACATTACTGAAGAAGTGAAAAAGTGGCTGTGAGTACATGATTCAAACTGGCACAAGAAGGGAACAGTTGCTATTGTTTCTTGCTGGCACAAGTCTTTTGAAGTTAGAGATTATGCAGCAAAATAAGAGGTGTAATAGATACATCTAGTTATCCTATGAGTATGTTAAAAGAATTACTAAATTACTAGCAATTTAAAAATTGTGTTGCAAGACTTTGTTCAACCTCATACCACTAAATGTCAAAGCTTACCCTCTGGTAATTTTGTTCTTTAGTTATTTGTTCCACTTGATCCAGAAGTTGTCTCACTCTAAGCTGGAGTTCAGAAAGCTTCTCTTTCTGAGCCACATTTGCATAGTCAATTGCATGCTCTCCCACTTGGATATCTAGATGAACACGCTGGAAAATAAAAAAGAGGGCAACAATATACATCCAAATGGACATACAGTTGTCTTCTACTGCTGGGATGAGGTTGAAGTGGGCTGTTGACAGACCCTGTACAAGGGCAGGGTGGGCAAGGCAAACCTGACATGCCACTCTTACAAGTGTGAATGTTACATTATTAACTTGGTACACTTCTCATTCTTTCTAATTTCTGATTACTGTACACATCTATGGGACAGAACAAAAAACCTCTCATATTCAACACTGAATGAATGTGTACATGTGCTTTTATACAAAGTCACTGAATGCTAGCAATTCCACATCAAATATGTTCATTATATTACTGTCATTTTTTTAATTTTTTATCTATATTCAGCATCATTCCAGTACTATGTTCAAAGAATTCACCTTGCATTTATTAATTAAATGGCCCACGCCCTGATCCTTTTTATGAAAGTGACTGATGCATAAGTGTTTTCTATGTTACTATGCCATGTCAGATGAATTTCTTCTGGAACTTCTGAGGAACGTGAGAACCAACTTCTTAACCTACATGATGTCATAACCCAGAAGTCTATCATGTGAACACCTGCCATTGATGCCTGACATCACTAATGCTTGTTAACTTATATAATTTATAGTACACAGTTTTAGTTACCCAGTGGAAAGTTTATGTGTTGCACACCTGTTTTATTCACATACACAAGGATAAGAAATTATGGTTTGTTCATGGGTCCCTCAGGTGCAAGGCAGTTTGTGCCTTTCTACATTCCAGGATTGTATTTGCAGAAATTACATGTGTTAAAAACAAGAGATTATTCTCATTCTTTTCCTGCACTCTAAAGGTATCAACTGTCAGTTCTTCACTTACCAACTGTGAACCACTAAACCAGTTACTGCTGTTGGAATAAAGGCATATAATGTGTTCACCTGGAGTATGGGATGTAAAAGATATCCTTCCTTCAGAACTGTAAACCTGCAAAATAAATTTCAAATAATTATTCGTACATTTGTAATGAATGAAATGTGAAGTTTACAACACGACGGCGTACAATGACGACCACTTACTCTCGAAAGTATTGTCTTATCATCAGGATCCCGTGCTTCTACATGCATACCAATTCCGGGACTTGAAGGCATAAAACCGCCAGTCTTTGGATCATACAGCTCCACTTTATAATTGACTGCAAATTCAAAATTTTACACACATCAAATCTACTGCATTTCTTATGTTCAAATGAAGTACATTAAAATGCTTTCCAACATCATTACACACCAATAACAGTCGTCTCATCTGGAATTTCTTCAATAAAGCACTTTCTCTCAGTTTCCGCTATATGAAAATATAATGCCGAACATACTGGAAGCAACAGTACTATATATCCTGTTAAAATACTAATTAATTTTAGCATATTGAAAACGGAATCTCTACACCCGAAAACAAACACGACCGACACACGTCATTCACCGGAAATAAAGTCACAGTAATCATGTTTTTATATACTTTCTCAGAAAAGATACTAAAGATTAAAACCATTATAATACTGAATGATTTAAATTGTGCGTAAATATGTCGTAAAAATTATTACATTACTTTAAACTATATATTACATTCATAAATGTTCTCTTGAGTGTACGTCAGTCAATGCTGCCAACATACACATCAAAATGATGGTGGTGTAGAGCACACAGATGTAGTAGTAAAGCAGTACCATACAGAGGATGGATATAATTTTTTTACTTTCACTTGCTTCTGGCTTAATTGTTGTTATATGCATTGTTGCACTTATTAAACAGCGTACTGTTAAAGGTATTGTTATAAACCTAAATCAGCACAGTGACAGATCTCAGTGTAAGGTTAAGGAGAGTCGTACGTAGAAATATTGGGGGCATGTATGAGATAGGTCCACAGGAAGTAATGTTCGTTCTGGCAGGATAGCAAAAGATATCTGTGTAAGGGTGAACATGCCCAATTTAATATAAATTATTCTAAACAGTGTAACCTATCACTGAATTCTGTTATTTGATGGTAACCTAGTATCAAAAACACGTACCACATATTTTTAACACACGCAAGCAGCGCATAAGATGTTTTGCGAAGTATATTAAACTCGCATATTCGTCAGAGTGAGGGATATTCAACATTTTAATCGGTGCAAATTACCCAGGATTGTCTTGGATATATACGTGCATCAATCAGTTCCAGAAACAGCACCTGCGAGGGGCGTACCTGTGGCACAGGGTCATGAGCGACAAATTCCAAGAAGGGCAGTTGGCGCACGTAATGCGAGAGCACGACTGAGGGCAGTCGGTAATGATCCTATTGCATTCTTGATGATTGTCATATTACTACCAAAACTACTAAATGTGAAATCATACTGGTGGTATCAGCCGTCTTCCCATTTAGGTGGCAAATGTAATAATGGTACTAAAGTTACTGTATAGCTCCTTGAAGCACAGTAAAATAATGAATCTTCAAAACTAGATGTACACATGATAAAATTTCATTGTTGTTGCTGAGTGTTTGTGCATTCATTTCCAAATTTATGTGCTTGTAATATGTCATTTCATGCTGGAATGTAATTTAATGCATATATTGTGAGATCATGCAGTTATGAACCAAGGATTTGTGAAAACAAAAATTATTTTAACTGCACTTTAATGTATGTGAAAGTTGGTCACAGAACAAAATACATCTCCACCTGCACTTGCAGATTTTTTGAGTCTTAAGATGAAACTAATTACAAGTATAGAACAGTTTTCCCTCCTTTCAGCCTGCAAAGAATCCAGAACAAGAGAACTACACTTGCTTTCTGTCACATGAATGTCTTTCTGTTTAGCTCATCCTGAGAATGAAATAGAACAGGACGAAGTCGTACAAAACCTGGGTGCAGACATTGAATTGTCAGATGGGAAAATTGGAGCCAAAAAACGAGCAAAGCTGGAAGCAAAGGCTGAGCGTAAAGCTCAGCGAGAGGTACATTATACTAAATTTATTGTTTTTATACAAAAAAAAAAAAAGGCTCTACTTTAGTTCTAGAATACCAAAGTTAATTCAGGATATTTTCTCACAAAATTTGTCAACCCAGAATAGTTCAGGGAGGCAGTTAAACATGCATGCCTTCCTTGTTTCTTAAGTTCAGTTCAAGGGAATCATTAAATTGTAGTAAATATCCTTACAGAATACAGGAAATTTACTATCAGTTAACACACCCTATAGAAAAACCATTAGCAAGATAAATAGTTTCTCAAAATCCCTTCTGCATATGCATGTGTGCACAGGGCATTGCTTCTATGCTTTGTCGGTAGGCAGAGGAGAAATCCAGAGAGGAAAAGAAGAAGCGACAAGAACAAGAAGAGGAGGAGAGACTGAAGGCTGTAGAGAAGGAAAAGCAAGAAGAAGAGCAACGCCTTGAAGCAGAAATGAAAGCACGTTTGGAAAAGGAACGTCAAGAACATGAAGAATATTTAAAACTGAAAGCTGCATTTAGTGTGGAGGAGGAAGGTTATGAAGAAGATGGAGAAGAAGAACAGAACAGTTTGCTTCAGGAATTCATAAATTACATCAAGGTACTTAAATAGTCATGTTTTAATTCCTTATCTTGTACTGCCAGTTTACCATCTCCAGGGAAACACTGCAATGAAACAGTTTCTTAAAAAGTATACCCAATTAAGTAACCATACCTTTACATGAAAAACAGCCATTGAATTTGCTGCTAACATCTAGCTCCATATGTCATTACTCCTTCCTATATATTACATTATGTTATCTTTCACATATTGCATTAGATGTACTTTAAACAATATACCACTAGAGATTACCCACCTGCTTGAAAAAAGTTCCTTTATTACATAAAACGTGGTGATATGTTTACTCAGTGACACGAGTAACAGTGTTAATGTTGCATCCTGAAATTCTGTGTGGCAGTAGAACTTAAAAAGATCTGCAGTTCTTTCTTAATACATTTTTGTGGACTGCACATGGCAACTATAGAACTACAGATTATTTAGTGTTTGTTTTCACAGTGATAACAGCTTGTAGATCCAGGCATGCGAAATTTGGTATAGAAACAGATTATATCAACAAGTTCTACACGAAAGACTGTTTGCATGTTAACAATTAAAAAATGGCAGACGTGAATCTTTGAAATTACATCTCAGAATTTTAGCATACTCTGAAAATTGGTCTGGTAGAAATTATGTACATAAATTGGTGAGTGTTTGTAATCATTATTAATTTATAGGTATTGGTAAGTGTAACAAACTGCAGCATTTTAGTGGTAGAAGGTTTACACAAATTTGACATTCAGGTGACCGTGCTGCGTGATAAATTCTTATAATAAAACCAACTAGATGCACTAATTTCTCAAATTTATTCTTGGAATAAAACTCTACATGTTTCTGACAGTTCCTCTGTCCATCATCAGGAGTTTTTCACTGTACACACAGCAATGGTATGTCATAC
>Ga0123353_10016156_pt1 | contig 10893 bp, 7 predicted proteins | sample TergutLab28metaG_3_FD_92763 | JGI IMG/M metagenome (GOLD analysis project Ga0123353, IMG submission 92763) | Labiotermes labralis P3 segment gut microbial communities from Petit-Saut dam, French Guiana - Lab288 P3 | ecosystem: Host-associated > Arthropoda: Insects > Digestive system > Gut ... | reverse complement strand
GGTATGGAAAAATTAAACACTTATTTCTCCTTATTTTTTTTTTTTAATTTTAAACCCAAGGGGAATTTTTTTTTGCTTTTAAAAAATTCCCTACCCTTTTTGGTTTTTTTCCTTTTCCACCCCCCCCCCCCCCGGACTGGTGAGATCGCCTTTGTGATTGAAATCCTAGTATTGCAGGATGTCAGATTAAGCAAGCTGTTAATTTGCTGTAATTTCCCAGCCTTTTAGCATTATAGTTTGGAACATAATATGCTTTATTAGCTGGGTTGAAACTTTAAGGCACGTAATTTGCGGTTGAAATCTGCGTTTGGCACTGAAGTGTGGGCACATTGTCAATCAGTCTGTCCGTCTGCAGGCTCGCCCGCTCTGTATCGGTGCACATAGACGAAATCTTTAGGGTATTGTAAAGTGTTAATTCCCGATGCAAGTTGAATAAATCAACTAACACGCTTCATGAGAGTTTAAATGTGTTTTCGTTTCGATATGGGCTAGACCAGGTGGGAAGGTTGATAACAAAATTTCTCTGCTTTAAGTTTCGACCGGAAGGTCGCGGGTTCGATTCCCGATGGTGTCGATGGAATTTTTCATTAACATAATCCTACCTGGCCGCACTGTGGCCCTGGGATTAACTCGGCCTCTAACAGAAATAAGTACCAGGAATATTTCTTGGGGGTAAAGGCGGCCGGTGCTTAGGGCTGACAGCTTACCACCTTCATGTGCCGATTGTATTGAAACTCTTGGAACCCCCAGGGCCTGTCGAGGCCTGTAATGGGATTTCTTTACCTTTTTAAGTTGTGACCCATCTTTCCTTATTTTTCTCCCTTTCTTGTTGTATTTTTATCACGGTCTTTCATTGTTCTTTATATTTTTTCGTCTTTCTTCTACACAGTTATCCTGTATCGCTGTCCTTATATTTTGTGTTCATTTCCTTTCGTTCTAGCTTATTTACAACAGTATGTATGTTTCTTATGCAGGCAATGATAAACAAACAAATAAATATATATATATATATATATATATATATATATATATATATATATACATGTACTAGTTGGTTGTGAACAATATGCAACCCTAATGTAAGAATTATTTCGTATGGCAGTAAATACGACTATCTGCTGTTGTGACGACATTAGACTTCAGAATAGTGCGAGCAACTTGCCAGATACACGAGGAGGTGTATTTAGAGCACACACAGAGTTGAAAGAGACAAGCAGCAAACATCTTGCGTAAGCCAGTAAATATATCATTCAGGCGTCCGTGAGCTTCTGTGTGATTTTCCATTCAGGAATTGGGCTACTCTTCCCATTCGTTGGTGTTGCTAGGACCATAAGTTGCATTAAGCAGTTTTCTATCCATTATCCTGAATAAGGTCTTCGTGAGTTTCAGCATCGACTGGACAGCAGCACCGAGTTGTAGTAACAGTTGTTTGTGTCCAGGAGGTCTGAACTAAGTTATTTCTTGATTTCTCACCGGTCCTCCAGGCAAGCGTTGTACCAGTGCTGTTCATTTTATGAATGGCACGACGTACTAGGTGCGACCTTAAAAATTTTCCAGGTCTGTACAGGTGAAGTTTACCTTATAACCTGACTTGGGGGAGTAGATGTGTAGCTGTACTCTTTGTTTAACTTTGACGCTGGATGGGGATGGGTGGTTAACTGCACGCCCCGGCCCGCATTACCCTCGGGAATGACCCCGTACCAATCAGGGGGGTGGGGGGGCCCGAGGACCGGGCTGGACGAGGCCGGAAAAAGGCCCCCCCCCCCCCCCCCGTTACCGGGATTCGATTCGATCCCCGCACATTCCAGCCCATAGCGAGTAGCTGTACAAATTACGTTATCCATGTCCTCTCAGGTACGTACATCATCATCATCACCACCACCACCACGACCTTCGTTTACATCATTATGAACTTGTAAGGGTCAGTCATATTGTTTGTTCCTTAGCCGTCAAGGTGAAGATGGTCCTTCCATCTTTTCCTCGGACGTTCTCCCTTTAGTTTTACACTGCTGTGCCTGCTTGGGTATCCTGTTTGTATCACTTCTCTGGAACTGTTGTTGCTACTCTGTTGATATTGTTGTATTTCCCGAACGGTGGTCTGCTCTAAGGTCTGTACGTTAAATGATTATATAAATTCTTCAAGACTAATTTTTTTGAAGTACCATACTGTTTTTAGTGCACAGTTCGCTTCTCCGGTCCTTTGTCTTCTAATGCTAAGAGGGCTAAGTTCAATATGTTACAGTGTACTGGGCTTCTAGCTCGAAATGTGATTTGTAGAATGTAAGTAGATGGGTAGATAGGTAGCGTTTATATTCTATCTTCTCTCCAGTTTACTAGCTTTTGGATTGTTCTTGTTTCTGTAATATTGGTTATATGGTTCGTCAGTCTTCGGTTTGTTTCGCGACGCGAAGGCCTACTACGCCCAGCTGACTCGAGTTGTACTGTAGTCTAGACAGTCCGCCGCTTGTACCACGCACTGCCTGGTGTGACCCAGATTCCGGTCGTAAGGATACTATCATGCACGCAGACCCGTTTTGCTTCTGGTCTCCATAATATGAAATAAAACTGACGATGTATTTGATTTTGGAACTGGAGGCACGCTTTCTGCTTTGAAGGTCTTACATTGTAACACTCTGAAAATCGTGACCGATTCCCCTTTTTTCCCTTTCCCCCAGAATAGCCAGTGGTTTAGTTCATTTTACAGACCTGCTTGTACTTACTGCAGACACACAGAAACCTCTCGACAATACAGTTGGGTGCCGGAATATTTGGCCTATTGGTTATTAATTTGATTTGAAACTTCTTTCCTTTGAAGGAAAATGGTTAGGTTTTAAAAATTTCGTTATTCTCCGATGAGTAAATTATTTGAGTGTGTAAGAGATAAAGTGGTAGAGAACTGGAGTACATTATTTTGATGTTTTGCTGACCGTGCATCTCAGTATAATCCTAGTAATCAACTTTATACACAAATTCTTGTTTTATAATAAGTTTATTATATGCCTCTACAAGTTTCGAGCACATAGTGCCCGAAACATGTAGAGGCATATAATATACTTATTATAAAACAGGAATTTGTGCATTAAGTTGGTTAATTACTAAGATTATGGAGTACATTATGTCTCGAGTACCTGCATAATTAGCACTGTAGATGAATAGATGCTTGAGTAGTTCTGGTAACGGATGTCGAAGGTGCATCATCTACCTGTGCCTTGCTTCTGTAGTGGGTCCAGGAACGATGAGGTTGGCCGAACTTGTAGAAACGTGGAAGGAGTAAGATTATTAATTTCAAGGTTCCCTAAAACAAGGAGCTCTTGGGAACCTCGGTGAAGCTGGGAGAGTAGTATTAAAATATGTGTGTGGCAGGACTCTGAAGATTTGATTTCGATGGAACATTTCCGGATTAGCTGTACCGTAGTTGAAAGACTCGTCTGAACACATTGATAATGTTAGGTGTCTGTAAAACGTTATATTGCCAATCTTGCACTCCGTGACTTGGTGCACAGACATTACTAGGGCGTTGTTCGCTTTCGAAATGTCATGTTTCATGGTGCACGCGTAAATGTAACTCAATTTACGCCCATAAGAAAAGTACGGCCTTTCCTGCCCCGGTTTTTAAGATACAAATGCTGTGCAGCATTATGTACAGATGTCTTATATCGAACTTTCCACAAATCCAGCAATAAATTTGGAAAGTACGGATAGAAGTTCATTTACGTTCCTAAGTAAACTGTGGCATACCGATTTTCACGAAATTCGCATTCGTTCAATAATTTGTTGATTCCTTTACCGAATTTTATCCAAATCGGACCATAAGAGTAGAAAATGGGTCAAATTTTCTTTTACGCGCTGCTAAGTCAATTATGCTTTTCACTGTATTGTTTTTCATGAAACTCACATTTGCTGTGTGGATATCTTCTGTATCGGATTTCACCCACGTCTGTCAAGCCTGCATTGAATCTGGAGAAGGAATTCAGGGGGGAAAAAAACTCATTGCCTCCTAATAATGGGGCTTGGTCATGCAGAAAGTCTTCGACTTATAAAAGTTCTGAAGTTAGTGTAGAATTGGTTGTTTTCCACGAACTGAAACGTACTGACATTGTTGCAATCTTGTCATCTTATCACCAGTAGTGAATTTGGTGTGCAGTGTTAGTAGTCGTGCATCGGGCGTTACGGTTGTTTGGGTTACGTATCTGTATTTTGTCTGGCCCATGTAAAATTTTAGCGATGAGGTAAGAGTGGCAGGGAACGTACGTTTTTAAGGTCAAACGAATTGTCCTTGTTATTTATTTATATACTAATGCTGTATCATCATCATGGAGCAGTTTGGTGTGGTGAGCACGGTCTGGATTTGTACTGGAGTCTTTTCGCTTCGCATTTCGGAAATGTCACTGGCTGTCGTGACTCAGGATAAGTATACTTACGCTACGTGCCAGAGTAAATGCTCCAGTCGTACTGCACACTTAAAGTACGCCTCGGAGCGTAGTGCGGTTGAAACTTCTTTAACAATTTACCAACCCCACACAGCGAAACATCCCAGAAGACTTGAGTGTTCATCTTCCACCCCCTTCGACCATGTAACATGTAGTTGAAGCAACGTTGTTGAACAGCATGATCGTATATCACAGTTCGTAGTGTCTCGAATGACACGCGATATTTTCAAGTAGGCCTACTTGAACGAGCAGTCGTATAGAGTGATTATGAACTTGAGTGTAGTCGGCTTTGGTGTTGAAGTAGTTGACATTTGAACCCGGGACCTCCCGAATGTGATACAGGAGTGACAGACAGTATACAGCACCGTTAGATTCAGTTGCCTTATCCGCGGTTTTGTTTCAGAAGGCTTGTGCATACCGAAAGGGCATGTTTCAGGACTTCGAAATGAAAGAGGCCAGATTATGCAAATAGTGTCTTCTCCTACAGAATCTGCCATGACAGGGCCTGGTTTTGGGTCTGCAATTGCCGTGGAGGGGTTTGGGAAACGGTACCTCGATCCACGCAGCGCTGGAATTGGGGGCTGTTAATGTTTTGGGACAACCTGTGGCAGGAACTTAATCCACATTTGTTGTCTGTCGCTGCTATTGCAGTGACGTCATAACACATTATCACATAGTGATAATGAGGTGGGCTTTGCGACCGCTAATTTGTTCCACGAGGATATAATGCCTAGTGGCTTGTTGCCTGTGGAATGTAGTTTTGCATGGTGAAGGTCTGTATGTTGGTCGCCGCCTAACGTGGCTGTCCAATCGCTCAAGAAGTTCCCTGCTTGTATGAATTCCAAGGCGTCACCATATGTGCCCAAAACCTTTATTAGAGCTTGTTCAAAGCTAGTGCATTCATGAATTGAAGTTTGTATTACGAGGACTTGCCGATCCCAGTGGCCGCTTGGCTGCTGAGATTCCGGGTTCGAATCCCACCGGGAGCATGTATGTCCCTTGCAAGTGTTCTGTGTTGTCAGGTAGAGGTCTGTGCATCGGGCTGATCACTTGTCAAACCGAGTCCTACCGAGTGTCGTGTGCCTGAGTATGACCGTGAAGCCTCTTTAATGAGGAAACTCTGGCCCTCTGGGGGCTGTTGCGCCATGGGGGGGATTGTGGGCATCATGCTCCTCCGGCCGATCGTCAAGCCCCACCTGTTGAGAAACAACTACCATAGGCGGTGTGTAGTGTAGATTCATAATGTCAGATTTAATACAGTTTGATTTAGTGGTTCGAGAGAGATCCTAGGGGGGGGGGGACAGGCACGACCTCGTGTTACGAACCCATAGAACCTTCCCTTTATACCTACGAATCATTGATTCCTTACCATTCAGCGTAACGTTCGGTTCGTTGGGTGGTTTACCATTCATTATCTTAGAATCAGGACAGTGTGATGGTTGTTTTCCCTATACAAACAATATCGATCCCATTGTGCATTTTGTCCCCCGAGTTTGCTATTTTAGCGAAATCAGTGAAGTTGGCCACTTTTCGTACTTAACTGCGTGTTTACGGAACCGGTAACAGCGTGTTGTGTTACACATAACCAGTCTTATAATTTAGGTGCTTGTCTCTTAGATCTTGTCCTTCCTCCTACATTTCATGCTTTAGTTCTGTACGTATTTTTAACTCTTCTCTATTGGCCGCACAGAAAAGTGACAGTTTTTTTTGTACCAGTCAGTGAAAACGCAAGCCTCAACTTATTTTGCCCCTCGAATGTTGGCAATCCGCGAAACACCGTGTTTGCTTCTGCTTTGCGATTCACAGAATGGAGTTTTCAAAACAAGGTGCAGTGCTCCTCTGTTAACGTTGTGATAGCATTATGTGAAGTTTTAGTATTATCTTTACCCTTCTTCCAATTCTGCCGCCGGAAGTTCCTGAGTTTCCGGGTGTAATCCAGTCAGGAACTTACTCTTGTGTATGTGCCTATGACCGTCATTGTCTCTCCAAGAGCTTCAGTACGTTGCTGCCGCGTAGTTGATAATTGAAGTTAATTAATATATTCGTCTGATGGACGAAACGAAGCAAATTAAATGCGTTTTACATTCCTCGTAGAGAAACTGTAGGACTTCGTGGACAAAGGTGTCAACCATCTCATCGGTTCGGCGTGGCCCTTTAAGTGCTGAAAACTGAGAAGAACGTGAAAATGATTATGAAGGCATTCGAGAAGAAGAACAACGAGCGGGCGGAAAGGAAACGAAAATTACCGATACCAAAAGTATATAAATAGCCACACAAGACCCCACCATGTCTCAGCCTATCGGCCACCTTCAGGGATACGTAAATAATTTGTTGTTTTGTAAAGGTGACCTTGTTGGGTGTACTGTTTTACTGAATTGGAATACGCGGTAATAGTGTATTACAAAACTTCTCTTTTCTTTTTTGAGGTGACTGTGTTTCACTGTAGGTAGGTGCATTGAACAACGAGACGATGAATGTTTTCCAAAGTTGCAGTGAAAGTTGTCCTCAGGGTAGCAAACAAGTTGGGGATTGCTGTGGTGTTTCTGTTGTTTTCGGAAGCGGAATTTCCATGTTGTTGGCACATGTGAATGAACGAGGTCGAATAGAAAACTGTTGCCATGCAGCAGTTTGTGTTCTAGTCACACCGGAAACAGTTTCATCCCAGTAATTGTTTTCTGTTCTTAGCCTTAAAATACATTACCAGAAACTTTTACTTTTCAAGATTTTTCTTTATTTCTTTCTTAATCTGTTTCTCACTTCTCTACCCATTTCTTAATTTTTTTTCACCTCTTAAACGTACTTCCTGTTTTGTCGAGGCTTTCCCTCATTTTACCGCGGTATTTCCCAATCTTGCGTGTTGTAGTTGTATTTGTTATTTTTTGTTCTTTCTGCCTCTCATTCTCCTTGTACTTCCTTTGCCTTCTTTGTTGCAATAATCGTGGTACCCATAAAGGTATGGATGGTAGATTAGTACACGTACTAAGAACTGTACCAATTTCCTGTCCCTCCGACTAACGACGAAAGTGCCAGCTCTCACGCCCCCCACCCACCCCCTTGCACTTTCCTCAGAATTTTTCTGCAATTGTCACAAGTTTTCATTCCAGATTCATTATAGTAATGTACTTCACGTATCCATTGTGGATTTTTTTCGGGCCTATTCGCATCCCTGCGGACCGCTTGTTCAAAACAGCTTTTTGTATCCATTAATGGACATATAACAACTCGCGAACTGATAAAACAGACCTTTTTGGAATTTTATGTTGAGGATTTATACGAGAAATTGTTCATCCATTTCAGTTTACGTTAAAATTCGACAAATGTAAGACACTTTATGCAGAGACCTGTACGCATTTTTGCGACGATTTCCAACGTAGGCCAGCCGTCATCCCACGTGAAAAGCACGAGAAGGTTCATCTGCCCGGGAAAGCGCCAAGCCGTGATTAACTTCTAGGCTGCTTGTAGTATGGTAGAACGTGCAATAAAGTTTAATGTGAAAATGCGATTAATGACCGGGGCCGTGGCTGCTTTGGAATTCCCGGATCCTTTAGAAAGTAGCCCTTGAGTCAGGCTAACTTTCCGTTTTCACTTTCATCTCCCAGGCTCGACACCACTTTGTAACAGCTTCTTTCTTAGTTTATATGTATCAACGGCTCCACAGTCCATTACTTTTACTATTGGACATGTGGTGAACGGGCTTGAGAGATGGCGTGGATTGGAGAATGCTGAAGGGCTTGTGGCTGTGATGGAGATAACTAAGGACCGTATCGAGATGAAGGCTGTGTGAGGGTGGAATGGAATTCATATTGTGGCTGCAGTTTTGGTATTATGGATGTAGGCCACCAAGCATTACAGAGATGGCGTGCGCTTTAGTGACGTCATGCTCAACGAAGTTTCATAGACATCTTTAAATTGGTTGAAAATTAGTTGACGGAGACACACATATGGTAACATCAAAGATTACCTTTCATTGTGAAATAAGGATAGGAGACGAATGAAAAACGGCCCATTTGCAGCTTGGACGTGTGATTGATTTATGTCATTCCCGGGTACTGTTTAGATATTTAATTTTATGATAATTTACCCCCTCCTCATCCAACAGTTCATGGATGAAGGACTTTTATATATATCATTAAACAGGCGTTTAGGGATCTAATGTGGGAAGGTTGGTATAGAATATGGCACCTTGTCTGGAAGATGCGTTGCAAAATTTACTTAAACAGCGAAGCAATTCATTGTCGTGTTCGGCCTTATGTACGGAAGCTGGAAGATTATTTCGGAGTAGATCTTGCAAACACCCTAGCGATTAATTTCGTTGCCCTAAACGTGTGTAAAGCAGCTATAAACAAATGCCACTGCACAAAGTACACGATAACTACAGTCCATCACCGTGGTACGTTTTAGTCGATGACGTAGCTAGCGGTAAGAGACGGTGGGGAAAACCGCGCTACGGACTGGTGGGTAGGTGGCCTTGGTGTGTGTAGCGTATGTGACACGCTCCAGGTTTCGAACTCTGTTCTACCAGTGACATGTCCGCACAGAGACGGAACACGGCACTGAATTGCGCTGTTCGGAGGTCATTATTATGATTAGCGTTGACGTTGGAAGGACGACCACTGCGTTAGTGCCTACTGCTGTAGAAGCTGATTATGTACAAGGATCCTCGCTTGTTATGCACACCATTCGCTTTCATGGCTAGGTGTTAATAGAACAGGTGGTGGTTTTGACGGAAAATCGGGCATTTTTTTGCGTTTGGAGGTAGCTGGATTCAGTGTTAAATTAGGCCTGTCATGAATGTAATGCTAGAGAGAAGAGCACGCATGCGAGATTTGAAGTTCGTACGTTATTGATGAAGAGTAATGTCTTCACGGGATGCTACACGCTGTCGATTGGCAAATAATTACCGACGTCTGGGACGATGGTGCTTGTTCCGTCTTCAGGGTCCGTTCGGGGTCCGAGTTGGACAGCGACACGTCGGCCTTTCCCTACGAATTAACGCGGTTTTATATCCTAGAAGATCTGAATCTGCAACAAGATCGGCAGTGTACGTATAACGTAACAATATGGCTCCTTCGTGTAACCAGTATTGCAGTGGAAACGCAACAGTGGATTTTGTGTCCCCCTCTCCCCTTCACATTCTGTCATAAACGGCAAGATTTTCGGAAGAAATGTATTAAAAGTAAAAAAGTGTTTCTTTTTTCTCAACAATTTTTGTCTAAAACAATTCTCATCCTGAAAATTCAGAGAGTTGTTATCGTAAATGTACATAGGCCTTCGTGTAAAGTACTCGTTATGCTTGTCACATTTTAAATCAAACTTGAATTTTTCTTCAACAGATTTTTTTTTTCGAAAAATCCTCAAATATTAAATTTCATGGTAATCTGTCTGGTGGGAGCCGAGTTCCATGGGGACGGACAGACATGACGAGTCTGTAGTCGCTTTTGAAAGTTGCGAACGCGGCTAAAAACGTATTTTGTTGCTCAACAGGACTACTGCTATTGTTTGTAATTAAGTTGGCGTAAATGCCAAAAATGGATTTCTTTGTCATATCTCCACAGTTTGTATAAATTTGGTTATAATTGTGTTTGGTTTCTCTACATATTGTATTTCTGGTTATTACAAACGTTCCGACTGCCACGTCTGTGAATTTCTCTGTAATTTATGTTCTTTCTTTTTTTAATTTTTTTTTTGGCGTGAGCAACTGCTGTCTGATAGTTATCACTTCTTTTAACTACCTTCGTGCCCCGCAGTTGTTCATCATCAGACAGCTTGCCACCACACTAACGTTACAGCCTTATGAGTTTATTTGGGACTTCAGCCATTTTTAATCTGGCAGGCCCACCCACCTACTGTGTTCGTGATTTCAGTGATTTTGCTGACTCCCAAGACGACTGTGAATATAATGCCTTGAAATAGGCAGTGACAACTTTATTCCAAGTATTGACGTCTGTTGCCCATCTGTGGTGTCATTCAACCCTGTAAAAGTTGGCAGCGTAAGTGCCCAGAAATAACGTAAGAATCGACAACCGTCGAATGATTGTACGCAGTTCCTGTGTGTTCCTATCATTTACGTCATGCGGTTAGCTGTACGTGTGAGTAGAGAGCAGAGGTCGCAGGTTGGCAGACCTCGTTGCTAGGGAAGTTGTTAGGTTTGAGACAAGAGTATTCCTAGTTTCGTTTGTAGTTTCCCTCACATTTTGATTCCAGATGCTTTTTTGGAGCCGGAAATAAAGTTTGAAGGAACGTGGAATTCATCGTTCTTCCGCCCCGTCTACCGTTCAGAACAAACGGTCATCAGAAAGGAAATAAATTGAGCGCTATACCGAGCAAATAAACGATGTGGCGTGTTTAGGAAGCAGGGCGAGGGGGGGGGGGGGGGAAGGATGGGGGGGGCGGGCGGGAAGGGGGGGGAGGGGGGGTTGGTTTGGGGGGGGGTTGGCGGGGGGGGGGTGGGGTGTGACGGCCG
>Ga0123353_10016154_pt1 | contig 10894 bp, 9 predicted proteins | sample TergutLab28metaG_3_FD_92763 | JGI IMG/M metagenome (GOLD analysis project Ga0123353, IMG submission 92763) | Labiotermes labralis P3 segment gut microbial communities from Petit-Saut dam, French Guiana - Lab288 P3 | ecosystem: Host-associated > Arthropoda: Insects > Digestive system > Gut ... | reverse complement strand
ATCTCCTTGTTGGTCTTCCCCTCTTGCTTCAACTGGAGTAATCTCTCGCGTAGCTCTACTGGATACGATGCACCCATCTCTTACACCCCTTTACATTGTAGCATATTTCTTCGCGCTTGGGTGTCCACTTTTCTGGGGGCACTGCACTGAGTATTGCCGTGCGCCCCGAATCGTAACATCTTCCTCTGGAAAGGCAGAGCAAGACCACATGAGCGTTACGATTCGGCTGCTCAGAAAGCCGGCAATAGCAACCCTTTTGAAGGCCGTTTCCATATGGGAACTGCACATTGTCCCCTGCATGCAAGAAGCAGGCACTGCGCAAGCAGAAGCGAGAACACATGAGAAAGAAGCGAACAGATTGTGGAAATTTGCCCTTATGATAAGGGCTCCATTGCTTGCATCTATGCCCCTATATCTGCATAGGGAATACAATCGGATGATCAGCAGGATTTTTCAGGAGAAACGTTCCACATCTTTTTATGAAATGCGAAACAAACTGCCGTACAGCTTGGTACGGGAAGATATACAATGCTATAATTGCCTCATGGACAAGCACCGTGAAATGATAATGCGGAACGAGAAAAACAAGATCAAGCACCGTTTTAACTATCTGCGGAGTATCATCGGAAAGGATTACGAGCCATGAAAACCATAAAACAGATAGCCGATGAAGTCGGTGGTTGCCATGCTTCAAAAGGAGTTAGATATAAAAAATCAGCAGATAGAGAGCCTGACCGTCGCATTAGAGAATACAACGGCAAGCCTACACGCCGCACAAGCGCTCCATGTGGGAACAATGCAGAAGCAATTGACGGATGGCGGCGATCAACCGGAGCCAGCAACGCCGTCAAAAAGATTTCTCGCCTGGAGATTTGGAAGAAAAATTATTGACAACTACGAATAAATCGTACATAATGGTGTTGTCGGGGGAATCATATGACAAGGCAGTTTATTGAACTTATTTTTTTCGCAAGAGTTGGGCGGCTTTAGGGCTGGATGATGATGCTCTTGACGCTCTTGAACGACAACTGCTAGCGAATCCAAACGCCGGGGCGGTCATGCCCGGTTGCGGCGGCGCTCGCAAGGTTCGTGTAGCCTTACCCGGACAGGGAAGATCAGGAAGTGGAAGGGTTATCTACGTTGATTTCATCTTACAAGGGCGTATATATTTCTTATTTTCATATCCGAAAAGCAAGCAAGAAAACCTGACGGCAGAGCAAAAACAGTATGTCCGCGATATGATAAAAGCGATAAAAGCAGAGGAGGCATAATCATGGCTGACAAAGAGTTCTTTGAAAATATTGACTTTTTTGACGGGCTGAAACAGGGATTAGAAGAAGCACTCGCGTTCGCAAAGGGCGACACCTCAAAGGCGCGTGTCCGGGTGCTTTCTACGGTTGATCCTGTTCAAGTGCCCCCATATAATCCCACCGAGGTAGCAAGGTTAAGGAAAAGCCTTAATTTAAGTCAAAGGGGCTTTGCCACAGCAATAGGTGTTTCTCCCCGCACAGTGGAGGCATGGGAGGCTGGGAAATCTATGCCGAGTGGGGTGGCAACACGGATGCTGTATCTGATCGAGGCAGATCACAGCTTAGTTGATAAACTTGTAGTGCGTTAAACGCCCTGTTTTTGATAGTATTACTGGCGATACAAACCACTTCCCTTCAGGGGAGTGGAGAAATCGCCTATCCCTGTGTCTGAATGCACCTCGCAATAGCATCCTTGCTGACCTGTCCAATGCTGCAAGCAAAATAACCGTCGCTCCAAAATGTTTGCTCCATCCAAAACTCTTTTTTAAGCACACCAGCGTACCCGATTCGCCTTGCCTAAGAATGCCCGAACAGACGTGCTTGCGCTATGAAAACTGATTATACAGACGTCTACATCATCGCCTGTTGTGACAAGCTGACCGAATACAACCAGGTCATGGAGAGTGGGCTGTTCGATTACGCTCGTGCGTTACGAAAGGACGGAGAGGCTCGTTTCCTTGGCATCAGTACGTACGACAATGGAGTTGTGATTTCTTTCAATATAGGATACACTATATAGTGTATCCTATATCATACGAAGGGAATGGGGTTTTTATGGCTGAAACAAAAACAATTCGCGTAACCCGTTGGGGCAACGGATTAGGTATACGTTTGCCAAAAGACTTTACGGATAAAGAGGGTATCACAGAAACATCAAAGGTAGAAGTAAGCATGACCGACAACGGGTTAATAATAACCCGCGCAAAAGAACCGCATAGGCGTATTTCTCTGGAAGAGCGTTTTAAGGACTGGAATGGTCAGCCTTACGAGATAACTGACGAAGATAGGGCATGGCTAAACATGGAGTCGGTGGGAGATGAAATATGGTAGGTGAAAAAGTTAAGCAAGGGGACATTATCAAAATTAACCTAAATCCCACTAAGGGTCACGAGCAGGCGGGATACCGCCCTGTACTTGTGATTAACAATGCTTTTCTCTCACGGGCGAGCAATATGACGGTAGTATGCCCTATTACAAATACCGACAGGCAAACCCCAGTACACGTTCGTTTGGACGGACTGACAACGACGGGTTTTGTAATGTGTGACCAAGTGCGGGCGATTGATATTCGGGCGCGAGAGTATATAGTCATTGAATCTGTTGATAAAGAGACGCTTTTGGAGGTGTGCGATATCGTACAAGGCGCGGTTGATGTAGAGCCATAGCCAGCCGCCAAACGTGCAAAAAGGTAGACAGAGAGAAGGGACAGGACATGCAACCATTTGCTTTTGTACCATACTGTAATGCTTGGTTCAGCATTGACAGTGGGGGCATAGCAATAGCGGTGCTTTTCGTTAAAGCACTAAATAAATAGAGTTAGCGAATAACCGAAAAAACTAAGCATGATTTGCGACGAAGTTGAGGTGGGGGTGCAGGGGTGCCCTTTCCAAAGGGCGGTCTCTGCCAAGGAGTGCCCGCAGACGCGGGGTGACGTCCCGTGCCCTGCGGGGTCGAGGGGCAGCAACTCTCGCAAGTTGCCAAAAAAAGAAGCTGTGCCGGGGCGCGGCTTCTTTTTTGGTTTGGCAAACCAAGCACCTCGGCTGTAGGATTCACGAAGATAGTGCTTTCTATTAGGGTTGTGCTCCGATAAGCGCACCATGCTGCCCGGATACAGTGATGCCGCTATAGGTGTATGACCCTTCGTACAAGGCTTTTCGCTTGAGAATCCGCATCACTTGCGTAGGAGTAAAACGCGCACCTTGCTTTGTTGTGTGCCCTTCTGCATTTAGGCGATCCGCAATCTGCTGGAGGTTCAAAGCTTCTGTGCGGAGCGCGAACACGCGCTGCACGGTTGAGGCTTTACTTTCGTCTGGAAGCAAAACTTTTTTACCACGCTCTGCTGTGTAGCCAATTGCAGGGCTGCCGCCGGCATAACCGCCAGTTTTCGCCTTCTGTTTTCGCCCGTCGGTCAACCGTTCTGTTATTGTGTCGCGCTCCAGCTGTGCGAACACAGACAGCATGCCGATCATCGCCCTGCCCGTTGGGCTGCTTGTGTCCAAGCTCTCGCAGATGCTGACGAGTTCAACCCCTTTTTGCAGGAACACGTCTTCGAGCAGAAACATCGTGTCGCGTTGTTTACGGGACAATCGGTCGAGCTTGTAGACAACCACCGATTGAAATAAACCGGCATCGATGTCAGCGAGCATTTCCTGTAGAGCAGGTCGACTGAGCGTGCCGCCACTTTGTCCGGCATCCTCGTACACGCGACAGAGTTCCCAGCCTTTTGCGGCAATCTGGGAGGTGACACGGTCACGTTGAAGCTGCAAACTGTATCCGCTTTCTGCCTGCTCATCTGTGCTAACGCGGATATACGCGGCAGCTTTTATGTGGTTGACTTCTTGAGAAGTACACTCGATGCTTTTTCGCATAGTAAAATCCTCACCTTGATCCAGCCTTGCTTCTTTCCCTACGCAACAGAAAACGGGGTGCTATCTGTTGTGGATTGTACCACAGTATGGGGGTGCAGACAAGAAATATTTACACTAATACATATTACTGTAAAATAACACGTGTGAACACCATCAATGGCTTACTCGTGGGTCATAGAATGCGCAGTGCCAGTACGACGATAAAGACAGCCGCGATAGGCACGACTACACTGGATGTAGCTCGTGCACGCGTCGCACCTCTGCACGCTAAAGACGCAGCGCACGCTGCTATACAAACAACTATTCGCATGCTATACTGTCCGCATCTGCGCATCAATGAACGCCCATATTGTGGTTGGATGCAATACGATAAGGAGGTCAACGAAGTGAGAACAAACCAAGACAAGCTTGTCCGCGCTCTTGTATCAGGCACTGTACGGCATACAACGCACCCGCGTGTATGGAGCGTTGGTCGAGATGGTGTACCGAACATGCTCGACGGCTGTGGCGGAATTATTTACAATGTTCGCGTTGGGGACAGCGTTTATGATTGGGCGGCTGACCATGTGGAGCCTGGCGCCTCAACCGGGAACTACACTGACGACATGGTGCGCATATCCTACTACTTTCTATCATGCATGGGAAACCGTGTAGAAGTCATTGGTGGAAAGGCTGAAGGCGCAGTGGGGTATGTGGTTGCGAAGCATGCCGGCGTCTTTCATGTGGTAGTGGACCTACACGAACAAGACTTAAAAAAGATGCGGTTGAATGATCCAGTGCAAGTTGAGGTTTACGGAACCGGACTGCAGTTGCTTGACTATCCAGACATCTTGGTAACGTCAATTGACCCGCTGTGCTTGGAGAAAATGAATATTCAGGAAGTAGACGGGAATCTGCACATACCGGTCGCCGGGGTCGTTCCCGCCGAATTGCTGGGCTCCGGGATGGGCAGCGACAGACCGATGGGTGATGTAGACTTTATGGCTTCGGACAGGGACTACATAAAAGAATGCGGGTTAGAAGAATTGAAGCTTGGCGATGTGGTCATGCTGAAAGATATTGACTGTAGGTACGGACCCTCCTTCAAAAGAGGTGCGGCAAGTGTCGGCATCATCGTTCACGGGGACAGCCCCAAAAGCGGACATGGACCTGGCGTGACCACCTTTATGGCCACGGCAGCGCCGCTGTTAGTCCCTGTCATAGATAAAACAGCCAATATCAGCAAGTATCATCGCCTTGCATACGGGGATCTCAAGCCGCTTCCGGACAAAGCAGAATGATTCAGGTAGTGTGCTGAAACCAGAGGGTATGAATACAACCTGGCGTTCGAAGCAACAAACTTCTTTAGGTATCCGTGCAAAAACACCGTAAACACAGTACACAAACAAAGAGGAGGCGACAGATGAAAAAACTGACAAGACTCATGATCTTTCTGTTGGCAGTGTCGTTGCTACTTACCGGTTGCAGCAGCGGTCAAACAACGCCAACCGCTGGAACTCCGCAGTTGACCGGGAGAGCAAAACGGTTGTACGAAGATAGGCATCTGATTGTTGCGCTCGATGGTGAAGGAAGATCACTTGACCCGGGCGCGTCCTGCGATGGCGTATCTGGATCGATCGCCCCTCATATGTATGACGGATTGTTCGGATTTGACGAAACAGGCAACCTGACAAATCTTCTGTGCGAAGAGTATACCGTCAGTGAGGACATGCTGGTATACACCTTCAACATGCGTAAGGATGCCGTATGGGCTGACGGAGTGCCAATTACAGCAGACCAAGTTAAATACGCCATGCTTCGCACGCTGAATACTGAACTCAATGTGAATCACGTGAAGTACCTGTTTTTTATTGAGAATGGAGAGGAAGCCTTTAGGGGGGAAGTCGGGCACGATGAAGTGGCCGTGGAGGTTTTGGATGAACACACACTCCAGATAACCCTCAAAGCCCCCTGCCTATACTTTCCGCAGCTATTAGCATGTGCCGTTTTTTGGCCTCTTCGTCCAGATTTTGCCCCTGAGAAGGATCTCACATGGGGATATGACCCGAATATCGCAATTGCAAGCAGCGCGTACTCTCTCGAAAGCTACCGCATGAACGATCGGGTGGTTCTCCGCAAGAATGAAAACTATCCCGGCGCGGATGAGGTTTTCTTTGAAAAGATCACATTCTTCTTTATGTCGGATATGCAGTCGCAAATCAATGCATACAACGCCGAGGAAATTGATATTGCCACGCGTGTTCCCACCGACATTCGCGCCAACCCCCTCTATGCAAACAGTCCGGATCTCATTGACGTGCCGATCATTGTAAATTACTATATTACGATGAGTCAGAACGAAAACGCACCGGACGTGCTGAAAGACGAAAATGTACGCCGGGCGCTCAGCTATGCGATTAACCGTGAAGAATTGTGTGCGATACTCAATGGAACGGAAAGACCTCTTTATGGATTGGTTCCTCCGAGAATCATGAATCCTGAAACCCACCGTGACTTCCGTGAAGAGGGCGGGAACCTTACCAAGTACGACATTGAAGAAGCGAAGCGCCTGCTGGCGGAAGCAGGTTACCCAAATGGTGAAGGGTTCCCAACCTTGACTTATATCACAAACCCGAGTCAGCGACACGAGGATACAGCGCAAGTGATTCAGAATATGTGGAAGGAAATCGGGGTGAATATCGATCTTCAACTTTTGGAATGGGGGATCTTCTTAACCACACGCAATCGAACGACCGGCAGCTTCGAGGTTGCTCGTCACGCAGGCGCAGCCGATTACTTCGACCCTGACACTTATCTTGGTGTCTATGTTGCAAATGACCCATCGAATGAAGCTTGGATTGATGACCCTGAGTACGACAGACTATACTACGCGGCTCAAAATGAACTGGATGTCGCAAAGCGTATGCAATTGATGCACGACGCTGAACGCCAGCTGATCCAGGAAAAAAACTGGCTTATTCCGTTGTTCTCCTACGGGAACCCACACTTGATCGCGCCGGGGATTACCGGATACCGATTCGACCCGACCGGTACCGTAATCTATCACAATGCCTCGTATACCCCGCCGGCGCAATAGATAAGGTCGTGTACTACACGTGACAACGTGTGAATGCAGTTTGTCATGAACATAAATTTTCAGTGAAGATAAAAGAAACTCTACGCTGCATGAGCTGGAGTTTCTTTTTCTCGCTACAATGAAAACTCGTGTGAACAATAAGCTTGACTAAGTTGTTGCATGCGTTTATGTGTATACATTTATTAGCATACACATATCTTCATATGCAGACATAAAGCACCAATGTAGGACGTACGCGCAAGAGCCGCCTGCTCAAACAGCAGGCGGCTCTTGCGCTGTGGTATCTTCCCCATCCGCCAATGGCGCGGGAGAGCTTGTTCGAGGCTACGACGCCATCGGTAGAATCAAGGTCTGCCCTACATAAATGAGATTCGGATTATTCCCAATGACAGCCTTGTTCAAATCGTAGATTTCACGCCAACGTGACCAGTCTCCATATATTTTTCGAGCAATGCCGGCCAAGCTGTCTCCGCTGACAACCGTATAAGTGTCGGTCTCGATACCCAGTAAAGCGAGGATATCTGCCAGCGGGACTTCGGCCTCAAGGATTGTGGTCTCATCGTTCGGGTCTAGGATGCGCACATCGCGTGTGACCGAGTACGCCTTACCAGCATCATCGTATACCGTATAGGTGATGACATAGGTGCCGGCAACTGTCGTGTCTGGTACGCCTTCCGTGATCACTCTATCGGAAATATCTAGGCCTAGGACGTCGACAGCCCTCGCTCCTTGCTCGGTATACGGCGTGCCACCGATGTGTAGGATGATCGGGTTTGAGCCGATGGGAGCGATCCGCAGGCCTCTGAGCGGCACTTCTGCAGTGTCGAAGAAGAAGACGGGCTCGCTCTCCGGCATTGTCAGATTGATACCGTACTTGCTGTTGCCGTTTGCTTTGTCAATTGCAACCACCAGCTCGTACTTGCCCTTATCGATCTTGTACTGCTTGGTTCCGGCAGCCGAGAAGGTATCGGTCAAGATGACCTTCTTGGTGGCTGTATCGATAAACTGCGCCGTGATGGTCATATTTTTATCGATACTGGAGACCTGTAAGTCGACAAAGCCAAGCGCGCTGGACACTACGCCCGTGTGCGTCACCTTAGCGCCCTGCTTCGCCTGACCGCTGAAACCGTACTTGGTACGCGGCTCTCGCCGTTCGGTCGGTCCCACGATGCGCACGTTGCGCGTAGTGGTTGAGGTCAATCCCGACGTGGGGCTGGTGATGCGGTAGGTGATAGTGTAGGTGCCTGGGACTGTGCGGTTGATGTTGCCAGAGACCTGCACCAGATTTGAGATATCCTTGCCGTCACCGTCCACTGCCTTTGCGCTCTGCTCCCTGTATACAGTGCTGCTGGTCGAATGCAGAATGATGGGGTTTGAGCCGATGATAGTGATCTTAGGAGCAGTAGGCGGTGGCGGAGCCACTGGCTGCGGAGCAACCGTCACGGTGCGTGTGACGCGGGCGGTCAAACCGGTCGAGTCTTCCACCTCGTATGTGATGGAGTAGAGGCCCGCAGTCCAAATATCCACTGTGGATGAAACCATGACTTCCGAAGTAAGATCTTTGCCCTGACAATCTTCTGCGAAATAACCCATCTCGTCATATGCCTGACCGTACTCCAGCGTAATGTTGGAGAATCCTGTCAGGATAATGACGGGCGGAGTACGGGCCAACGGTGGGGTCTCGGGCGGGAGTGCTGCAGCTAATGCGGCGGCTTCTGCGGCTGCTTGCGCGGCGGCCTGTGCGGCAGCTTCGGCAGCTGCTTCTGCGGCTGCTTGCGCAGCGGCTTCTGCGGCAGCTTGTGCAGCAGCTTCGGCAGCGGCCTTTTCTGCGGCTGCTTTAGCGGCGGCTTCTGCTTCTGCTGCGGCCTGTGCGGCAGCCTCTGCAGCAGCTTCTGCTGCGGCTTGCGCAGCGGCTTCTGCAGCGGCCTGTGCGGCGGCTTCTGCAGCGGCTTTTTCTGCTGCGGCCTGCGCGGCGGCTTCTGCTGCAGCCTGTGCGGCAGCTTCGGCAGCGGCCTTTTCTGCAGCTGCTTTGGCTGCGGCTTCTGCTGCAGCCTGTGCGGCAGCTTCTGCAGCGGCCTTTTCTGCAGCTGCTTTAGCGGCGGCTTCTGCTTCTGCAGCTGCGCTACTGCCCAAGGTTGCCTGAGTAAGCTTTAATGCGGCTTCGACATTGATGAAACCGTAGCCGATTTCATCGCTGACATATCTGCCACCGCCTTTAGCGCTCTGCCGGATCAGGTCGTACACTTGCTCGTTTGTCAGTTTGGGATTGAGCGCCAAAATTAACGAGGCAAGCCCGGAAACTTGCGGTGTTGAGAATGAGGTTCCGGACATGACCGAATATCCACCGGTCGCTGTCGTGGTGTAGTAGCTGGTGATGGCCAAAACGCCCATCCCGGCGCCGTAGTTGGAGACTGAGGCGCGGGTCGACGAATTGGACGAGCCTCCGACAGCCATAACGTTGGGGTAACGGGCAGGGAAGTTGAGGCCGTTTGTTCCATTGTTACCAGCGGACGCGAAAATAGCGCAACCTTTATTGTAGGCATAGTCGATGGCGCTCTTGATGGTGGCGCTATCTGAGGTAAAGCTGATGCTTGTGCTGATGATTTTCGCGCCGTTGTCGGCAGCCCAGATGATGCCCTTCGCAAAGTTGGCGGCCGAGTAGGAGTTGTTCGCGTCGTCTACCTTCACAGGCATGATGGAGGCGCCCCAGTTGAGGCCGACCACGCCCAGTTTATTGTTGCCGACAGCGCCGATTGTTCCGGCAACGCCGGTGCCGTGCCCGGATTTGTCATTGTTGGGTGACAATCCGGCAACTGCCGCATAACCGGGCAGCAGGGGCGGGAGATCTGGATGGGCTGCGACGCCAGAATCAACCACGGCAATGATGGGGCCGCTGCCGCCGCTGATGATGTCCCAGCCTTTTATCGCGTTGAGCGAGGTCAAGGCAAGAACCATTGAATTGTAGAGCGTGTCGTTTGGTGTAGCTTCCGCTGTCGCGGTGTAGTTTGGCTCAACGAATTCGATAAACTTGTTGTTTTTGTATCGGTTGAGGGCTCTGTTCGGATCGCGGCGAAGGTCGTCGGCCTTGATGACGTAAAATCCGAATTCTTCCACAAAGCCGACCTTTTGGACCTTTTCGATCTCGCGTTGGAGCTGCTTTTCCTTGCCAGGAACCTGCCAAGGCTCCTTGAACTTGATGATGAGCTCGTCCATAACATAAGCTGCATTACGAAGTTGGGCAGCGTTCTCGGCATCAAAATTCTCGACCTCGATATCGTAGCCGAATACTTCTCCGCAGGCAGGACAGACGACATCGTCCCCCGTACTCAGCATGGATACCTCATGGTTGAACGACTCGCCGCAGACCGGACATACCAGCTCTTCCACGATCGCAGGCGGCGGGGGAGGCGGCGGGGGAGGAAGCAGCTCGGGGACGATGGGCAAATCCAGTTCGAGCTCCAAATCGTAGAGGGTGGTCGCATCGACATAGTCGTCCTCTACTTCGGTTGAATCGCCAATGATGTCCCAGTCATCGTCATCTTCAGGGACTTCAGCATCTTCCGGTGCTTCAGCATCACCCGGGGGTTCTGCTTCATCCTGGGTTTCTGGCTCAGATTGTTCAGGACCTTCCTGCTCGGACTCGGCTCCGGTGTCGGCCGCTTCGGACTCGGTCTCGGGAACATCGTCGTCTGCAAAGGCAATGAAGGCTGGCGACATGACCGTCAACAGCATGCAGACGCATAGAATTAGGGATATGATTCGCTTCAAAGCTTCACCAGCTTTCACTGAAAATACTCTCGTTATTCCGCCAAGATGGAAAGGGGGGAGGGTGGATACCCTCCCCCCTCTTGGCCTTACAAGGGTTCTTGTTTGGCCGCTCTGAGCAGCCGTGCATAGGTCAAGGTGTCAATTAGTCCTCT
>Ga0123353_10016153_pt1 | contig 10894 bp, 11 predicted proteins | sample TergutLab28metaG_3_FD_92763 | JGI IMG/M metagenome (GOLD analysis project Ga0123353, IMG submission 92763) | Labiotermes labralis P3 segment gut microbial communities from Petit-Saut dam, French Guiana - Lab288 P3 | ecosystem: Host-associated > Arthropoda: Insects > Digestive system > Gut ... | reverse complement strand
TGGACAAGAAAATAATATTTATATTCCAGCTGCGCAACACTATTATCGGGTTTTATATATATATGATACAATCAGCAAAACGTCTACTTTTGTAGAGAGAACAGCACTTAATCTTACAGATAGATATGTTTCAGGTATATATGACGGAAAAATTTATATTTTATCAAATACAGAAGGATTGGAAATAGTCAATTTAGAAACTTTAGAGGTACATAGAAAAAGTTTAACTCAAAGACCACGCTCAATAGCAACAATTTATAATGGTAAAATATACTCTGCGTATCAAATTAGTGGTAATTGTTCTTTAGAAGTTATAGATTTAGCAGGCGGTACAACTAATATGAATATGATAACAGTAAGCAATATCACTGTACCATTTTTTGCAACCAATCCAGAAGCTATGTTCATCAAAAACGATAAGGTTTATCTTTTTTGTAGATACGGAATTACAATTTATGATTTAATACAACAGAATACGGAAGATATTGAATTGGGTTACAGATTTAGACAAATAATTTGTAATGACGGCGATAATATTTACATCACAGGAAATAACTCGAATATAATCGAAACATTTAATATCACAACGAAAGAATGTAAGGTGTTAACCATTCCGTTGACTTCCGGTTGGACAAATATTTTCAAATACAACGGCGATTTTTATATAACATCCAGCACCGGAGGAGGCGCCAGAGTTGCACAGATCAAAGGTTCAAAATTATCATAATTAAAAATCAAAAATCAAAAATCAAAAATGAAAATAACAGTTAAAAGAACAGCCCGAAAACAGGCATACACCATCGGAAAAATGTACATCGATGGTAAATATTTTTGCGACACCCTCGAAGACACTGATAGAGGATTGCGACAGGATATGCCTTTATCTGACATCCAGCGGATAAAGGTGATGCACCAAACAGCAATCCCATCCGGAGTGTACAAAGTCATCGTAAATATGTCGCCCGCAAAACAGCGCCTTTTGCCGCGTCTGCTAAACGTACCCGGATTTGAAGGAATCCTGATCCATCGTGGAAACACTGCTGTTGACACCAGCGGCTGCATTTTGGTGGGCGAAAACAAGGAAGTTGGCAAAGTGATCAACTCCACTAAATACGAGTTGGCGCTCGTTGAAAAATTGAAAAACGAAAAAGACATCATTTTAGAAATCAGTTAAAAATGAGCGCAAAACGATGAAAAGATTTTGGCACATAGGATTGATCATATTTTTGGGTGTTTCGCTCGCCGGAACATACCGATCCGGTCTGTATTTCAAGACCGAAGCAGCCCGACACAAAATCAATTTCAACGCCGCAATGTCCGAAGTTCATTTCTACCGAACATGCGACAGCCTCTCCGCCGCTTCAGTCGAACAAATTACCCTCAAATACAATGAACTCGCACACGACGCCGACGTTCTCGCTCGCGAAGCCGAAGACTTAAAATTGAAAATTCGCAGATTGCAGAGTGCCGCCCGTACAGCAACCATCACCCAATACAAAATCGAAACCCGCTGGCGTGACACCATCATCCACCAAGCCGGAAAAACAGACACCATACGTTGCATCAATTACAACGACGATTTTCTGCGATTCCACACCTGCGACACCGGATTGATGGCATCAACACACATCGCTATCGTCGACACCATCGTCCAATTCGTCCACCGTGTACCCCGACAATGCTGGTTCATCAAATACGGAACAAAAGCCATCCAGCAGGATGTGGTTAGCAAAAACCCACACACAACCATCATTTTCACACAATACATAAAACTTCAACGATGACCGATCACTGGGCAGGTATAGCAGGTATTATTGTAGCCATACAGGGCGTTTTGGCGCTATTGTTAGCGCCTTACATCAAAGCGCGGATCGAAAGTAAGCATAAAGTACTTGAATTGGAACTCCAACGGCGCGAAAAAGAGATAGATCGACATTTCGCCGATCAGGAACGCCGACGGCGTGAACACAGCAAAAAAAAGCACGAAATAACCGCACATCTATACTCTTATCTCTGGAATCTCACCATCAACCAACATGCCGACAGAGTATACATCATTCAGCCGCATCCAGTACCCGACAAACAGTATATATCCGTCTCCTTCGAAGTCGTAAGAGACGGAATATCACAGCAAAGAAATCATTTCCAATTTCATAAATCTTCTTATTGGACGGAAGTCATTGATTTATGGAAAAAAAATGACTTCCTCAAATTCCATTTTGAAAACAACGGTCTACAGCAAAACGAAAAGCCTGTAGTGAAAAAAATCTGGACAGAAGCAATGAGGCGCGGTTGTATTTCAGTCGCTTTTTATCGCCTGTTAGACGTCAACAACTCGTGGATCGGTGTACTCGCCGTCGAACACTTGATCGACCGGCAGCAAATTCACACCGCAAATTACAGAAATGATATAGCAACTTATGGCGAATTGGTTGCCGACATCCTCCCTGAATATGAACCTTCAGACATGTTCAACACCGAAATCTCATAAAAAAAATCACCAAAATCACCCCTCATGGGAAATTTTCGCGAAATACATAACCTGAAAAAGGAAATCAAAGAAGAGCTTCGTGACGAAGTAATCCCTGAATACATGCAGGCCTTCGACACCGCGCATAATAGCTGGGCGAAAATGCAGGAACGCATTGAAGGAAAAAATGAAGTCTTTTTGAAAGATTTGAAAATGATCGTCTGCCAGCAGCAAAAAGAAATAGAAAAAAGACTTGATACCTTCGACATTCGCCTCACACGCGTCGAACACGCTATATGGTCTAAATGGATATTAGCAACTATTTTCGCCCCAATCATTGCGCTATTTATTTTTTCATCTATCATATTATTACGCGAAATTACACTCGAAAAGCGAGAAACAAAAATCGAAAAAAAAATCGACGATCTCATCGAAACAACAAAAGCCGGATACACAACAAAAATCACAAAAATCAATTAACAAAATATGGCACGACAAATATCCGAACAAGCCATCGCCGAAGTACGCATCGACGACCAGCAAGCAGCCGACCGCCTCGAAAAATTAACAACCCGTTCTAAAGAGTTACGCGAAGAATTACTCAACGTGGGCGACAGCCTTTCCAAAAAAAAAGGGCTTGAAAAGGAACTAAAAATCATCGATAAGGAGATTAAAACTGTTTTCAACCAGTCCGTCAACGTCAAAAAAATCCTCGAAGACATCAACGGAACGTCATTCAACAAACTACAGCAGGCGCAGCAATTCCTCACCCGACAATTCAAAGCCGGTTCGATCTCCGCCAAAGAATACCAACAACAAATCACACCAATCAACCGCCGCATGCAAGAACTTCAAAACACCATGCGTTCCGGAATTTCTCAGCAAAAAAGTTTCTTCCAGCAGGCAAAAGACGGATGGAGTGGAATGATTGCCGCCATCTCTAAATACCTGCCAATTTTAGCCGCCGCAAAACTCGCTAAGGAAGGCTTCATGAAAACCATGCAAGCCACTAACGACATGGCAACCAAATTTGAGGTCATCATGGCGCAATCAAAAGCTGCCGTCGATTCATTTTTCCGATCCATTGCATCTGGCGACTGGGGAAACTTCATCAAAAACATGAAAACAGCAATTGCCGCCGCAAAAGATTATACACTGGTACTGTCTGAATTGCAAAACCGTGGACGAAGCATGGATGTCGAAGAATCAAATCTTAATGTTGAGATTGCAAAGCAAAAGGTAATCATGCAGAATACCGCTAAAAGTAACAAAGAGCGGCAGGAAGCAGCTGAAAAAATAATCGAACTGGAAGGAAAAATTCTCACAATGAGAAAAGAAGACTTGCTAAAAGCGCAGAAAGCAGAAATTGACAACGCAGTCAAAAAAAATGGAGTAAACGAAAATTTCTTCCGTTCGATGATCGAACAATACCACATGTATGAAAAACAAATTGCAGCCGCACAAAAACTAACCGAACTCGAAGAAAAACTTGATAATGCAAAATTAACAGCGAAAAACCAACTACATGTCCTTGACAAAGAAATTCAACAACAGAATAAAGATGCCATCAAAGATGCTAAAGATAACCTCGATGATTTTTACCGCGAAAACAGAGTTTTAATCGAATTGGTTGATGGTAGCAGAATTTCGATTGAAAAGTTCAGAGAACAGTTTAAATTATATGGAAAGGTACCAGACGACTTACGCGACAAAACAAAACAAGCCATTATAGCCGTCAACAATCAGGAAATTCAACATGCCGAAGCAACTGCCCGCGCCTTTCGCACCGCAGATAAAATGGGAGATAATATAGACTCCGAAGCCGCCAAACAACTCGAAGCCGCCGCCGCACGCCTCGAAAAATCCAAACTACTCCTCCAACAACTGTCCCAATCGTCCCCCTCGTCCCTCGACCCCGCAAAAATGCTCGCCGAAGCCAACGCAATTTTCGACGCCGCTTTCGCCCAAATGAATAGCGAACTCGAAGCGCAATCAGAAACCATCCAAAAGTTCCTCGACGACGAAATCTCAAAACGTTCCCAACAATACTCCGAGTGGATGGCCATCCGACAGCAACTCGGCATCGTCGGGCTCGATGAGCAGTACCGCGTCGAAAAACTAAAACTCGACGAACTGCATGACGCCGGTATCATGGAAGAAGAACTTTACCAGCAGGCGCTTTTGGCCATCAAACTCAAATACGCCGAAGAATACGCCAACAAAGCCGCACAGTTCACACAAGGTCTCCAAAATGTCGTCTCCGGCCTCGAAGACCTCGCCCTCAAAAAATCAAACATCCGCAAAGAAAAAGAACTCGCCGCCGCCGGCGACAATGCCGACGCAAAAGCCGCCATCGAAAAAAAGTACCGGCAGGAAGAAATCGACATCCAAAAAAAATATGCCGACGCCAACTTCGCCCTGCAAGTATCGCAAATCATTTCAACAACTGCCGTCGCCGCAATGAATGCTTATGCGTCATTGGCAGCCATACCGCCGCTCGCCTTAGCCGCCGCAGCAGTAGCCACCGCCGCCGGCGGCATCCAGATCGCCATTGCCAAAGCCGCCCGCGATCAGGCAAAATCCATTACGCTTACAGGAAGCCCCGGCAGCAGTTCAGGCGGCTCAAAAATCACCTCTGCCGGTGGATACCAATCCGGCGGATACACCGGCGATGGACAAACCAACCAACCCGCCGGCGTCGTCCACCGCGGCGAATACGTCGTCCCAAACATCGTCATGCGCCATCCTGCCGCCATTGACCATGTCCGAATCCTCGAAGCAATGCGAAAAAACTACTACCCATCCCACCGCCGCACACATGCCTTCCTGCAAGGCGGCTTCACCGACCCAGCCCCCATGTCCCCATCGTCCCAACCGTCCCAACCGTCCCAACCGTCCCAACCGTCCCCCGACTTACTCTTACTGAATACCACCCTCCAAAAACTCAACCAATCCATCGAAACCCTCAACCGCGAAGGCGCAAAAGTATCCTACGAACGCCTGCAGCAATCCCAAAATGCCGCAAACGACGTCATCTTCCGCGCCACCCGAAAATAATCCCCTCTTCCCTCTCCCCTCCATTCTGTCCTTTCAAAACCACCCCAAAACCTTGACCTTTGACCCTTAACCCTTAACCTCTTGAACCCATTTTATGGTAGTCATCCCACCCCCAGAATTTGTCCTCGTCGGAAACCCCGTCTTCGTTACCGTCACATCCGACAATCCCGGTAATCCAACAATCATGGTCGACGTCTACCACAACGACAAAATCATCTACACCGCCTCCGCACATCTCCTGTGGAATGGTGAAAAAGCAGAAGCATCAATCAACATCTCCGAAATACTCCAGTCCATTGTCGTAACACCCTTACCCTATCCTTCCCAGCCGTCCATCTTATCACAAATATCCAACTGGCTAACCACCTACCAACTCACCATACGCGAAATAATCGACGAAACGCAAATCTCCATCTGGTCATCCGACACCCTGTATGCTGTTCCCGGATCAATCGACGACGAATTATTTTCCCAACTCGTCGCCCAAAAAACTGATATCTTCCAGTCCCGCCTACTCAACCCAGCCGCCAACCGTTTCCTAACCGTATACGCCGAAACCAACGAATCCATCATCACCATCCCAACTCCCAATAATCCCGCTAATCCCGCTAATCCTGAAAATCAAGGTTGTCTATTTTTCCTCGCCACCGCAGGCGAATACCTCAAAATAGAAGAAATCGAAACCAACACCATCCACAACTTCACCTTCCACGCACCAGCCTTATATTGCATCAACCTGTCTCTCCTCAACCACTATCCATCCATCTTCACCTTTTCCCAACCGTCCCAACCGTCCCCAAAGTCCCAACCGTCCCAATCGTCCCAACAGTCCCAACCGTCCCAACCGTCCCAACAGTCCCTCCCAATAACCATCCACCTCGTCCCACCCGAAGCATCTTGGCCTCTCCGCACATGGCTTTTCCTGAATCATTTCGGCGTCTTCGAAACCTTCATCTCCACCGGTCGCGCACAAACATCCATCACCCGTCCAGAAAACATCGCATCTCGTTACATCCCTAACCTCGACGCATTTCACGCTATCGACCTCCCGTCAAAACCCATCGAAACCATCAAACTCCCAACCGGATTCACCAACGCCCGCAGAATGAACATCATCCGCCATTTCTCCATGTCCGATTGCATCTACCTCATCTCTCCCCTCTCTCCCCTCTCCTGTGGAGAGGGGCCGGGGGAGAGGTCTGGTGATGTGCCTGGCGAGAGGTCTGGTGATGTGCCGGGGGAGAGGTCTGAAGAAGCGCCTGGCAATACATTAATATATTACCTCATCAAATCAGGCGCCCCCATAACCTTCCACGACGACATGCCACAACCTTCATCCGCAGAGTTGGAACTCGTCCGCTCAATCCGCACCGCTATACCACCCGTCTATGGAAACACCCAAACACAAGCCTACAACCTCGTAATAGGCCAGCAAAACCTTATAATAGGAGATAAAAACCTCATTTTAACCCCTTAAAAAAACCCAAAATGGAAAATTTAGAAAATTTAGACCTAAACAATCTCACACTAAAACAAAAAGTCTCATCAAACGATCTCATGATCTGTCTCGACAAAGACAAAAAAGGATTCAGAACCCCAGAATCACAATTTGCCAAAAGTGAAGATTTGGGAAATTTAGTAACCAATAACAGCACTTCTTGGAAAGACGCAGACATGTTGAATGGTTGGACAGGAACAATAAAATACAGGTTTAACAAGATCGGAAATCTTGAAATTGGTGGCAATATAGTACATACAAATGCTTCATCACAAAATTCAAGATTTTGTAAATTAAAGGATGAGGATATAGCTAAGGCAAGCAACATATATATCATCGATCAAGCAGGTTTTGCCTGTCAAATGTTTCGCGCATCCAATCAGTTGTGTTCAAGAATGATGTTTTATCCAGACGGTCAATTTTCAGTTCATATTAGTGAAACTCAAAACGCTCAAATAAGTGTTTATTTTCAGGGAACATTTTTCGCAAAATAACATGAAAATCACCCGAAACAACACCATCCTCGATCTGAAGCCTGCTGCCGAAGTTACCATAACGCTCGCAAATCCATTATTCAACGACACCGGAAGTTTCTCATACCCTTTCGACACCCCGGCAACCCCTGAAATATTAGCAGCCATCGGTTTCCCTAACCGACCAGACCGGCATCATCGTTACGTCAACAAAGCTAAAGCCATCCTCGAACACGGTTTGCTGCGTATATCAGGCACCCACAACATCTCAGCCGTCGATCGCCACGCCGATATCATCACCAACGACTTCATTGCCGACGAAGGTGCCTTCTACGAAGAAATTGGCGATCGCATGTTAGCCGAAGTCATGCGCACAAAACTAATCCCACCCAACACAACCGTCCCAATCGTCCCACCCGTCCCAGACGAAAAATACCTCTGGCTACGAACACAACTCCAATCCGCTAACCAAAACGTCACCAACCCAACACAAACACTCAATTACGACTTCTGCGCCTTCCCATGTTGCATCGCCACCAACGAACTCGACGACGAAGCAACAGAATACATCTTCCTCAACAAAACCGACGACTCCGGAAACATCATTTTCGGAACAACCGGCGCCGATGGTACCGGCTCCATAAACCCAAACGGCGTAACCCCCTTTCTCTTCGTCCGCACCATACTCCGCGAAATATTCGACTACTATCGATTCACCCTCGAATCAAATCCATTCATCGACAACACAGAACTCCAGCTCGCCGTCGTCCTCAACAACACCGTCGACTCGCTAACACCAGGCATCATCAACTATGCCGACCTCGTCCCAAACATCACCGTCAACACCTTTCTCAAATCCATCGAAGCCAATTTCGGCTGCAAATTCTTCATCGACTACCGCCTCCGCACCGTCAACATCTTCCACCTCTCCGAAATCTTCGACATGCAATCGTCCCCCATGTCCCAACCGTCCCAATCGACCCAACCGTCCCAACCGTCCCAATCGTCCCAACAATCAAAAATCGAAAATCAAAAATCAAAAATCGAAAAAGACCTCACCGCCAAACTATCATCCCCCATCTCCCTCAACTTCTCAGAACCACAAAAACTAATCCTAACCGTCGCCCGCTCATTCTCCCGTTCAGCCGTCATCGCCGACAGCCACGAACAGATAATCTCTCAAACAAACCCTGCCGAAATATTACTCAAAAGAGAAAATCAAACCTTCATAACATCAGAATTTATACGAAACGTGGTATATGCTTACAACAGGCATAATTTCTATGCCACCGAACGTATTGAAACTTGGGAAAACGCTGATCGACCAACGATATTTTTTTATTACAAATTTGTATCATCTTATTTTTTCGATTATTCCAGCCACGGTAACCTCAAACATTATAACGTCGAAAACAATGCAGAATCCGTAAATCTCATTTGTGCCGTCGAAAACAGAATCGACCCATTTCGTATGAACCTCTATTGGGACGTACCTCATTTTGAAGCAGGAGCGCGACGCCTGCATCCTGCCACAACATTAAATGATATCCCTTTGATTGATGGTATTGAAAACAACGACTGTCCACTCTCATTTCTCATTGTACGCGGCTGGGTCGAGCCTAACTACTTCTCTGATCCCCGTCCAGTATACATCCGGTACCTCTTCGCCTCATCCTTCACCACACATCCCGTTGCCGATATCGAAGGACCCGGACAGAACCATCAAATCAACCTCACTCCAACAGCCATCCACGACCTCTGGTACCGCGGCTTCGAAGACTTCCTCCGCAACTCCAACATCGCCGCCACCTGCACCATCGCGCTCAACGCCGTCGACATCAACAACCTAAAATGGTGGGAAAAAATCTACCTCAACAACCAACCCTACTTCATCGACAAAATTAACCTAACCCTCACCGGAGACTCCGACATCCGCATCGACTCCATCGACCTCCGAACAGCCCGCATCTTCGCCGCCTAACCCATCCCAGCCGTCCCTAATGTCCCTACCGTCTCCGCCGTCCCCCCAAAAAAAATCACCAAAACACAACATTTTTGTATTTGTTACGTATTAGTAATAAGTATAAATACAAACATAAAATTATAAACAAAAAACAATCAAAATGAAAAGAATATCCTTTTTATTAATAATGAGTGCTTTCATGCGCATTATGTATGCTCAAGAAGTATTGATATACTCGCAAATTATACCTGTTGAAGGTATAAGTGCCGCAGAACTGTTTGACAGGACTGAAGTGTGGTTTACAAAAACATTCGTAAACCCCAATAAAGTTATCCAACAAAAAGATAAGGAAAATGGATTGATTCTTTGTAGAGCAAGAATGCCACACAAAAGTAGTAAGACGAGTGGAAAGTCATTAGATGGATACATTGACTTTGCTCTGAACGTATACATTAAAGAAGGTAGAATTAAATTTGAAATGACCGACATGTTGCATACAGGTAATCTTAATGTTAAACCCACAAATAGTATGGGGTTACTGACTGTATCAGACGATTGCCCTATTCCAATGCCCCCAGCCGGAAAAGGTTGGAGAAATGAAGTCTGGAAAGAAGCTAAAGATAATGCAAAGATTGAGTTTGATAAATTGGCAATATTGATAAAATTAGCATTAGAGAACCCTCTCGAAACACAAAAAGACGACTGGTGAAAAAACTTTTTTATTCACACATCTAAAGAGGCTTCGGCCTCTTTTTTCTTTCTAACAAATTCCTTAACATCTTTAATTTCCTCAAAAACCAACGTCTAAGAAAAAAATGGTAATATTCCACATAATAATCAAAAAAATGATCAAATAAAAATCTGTAAATGACAGATAATCAATTTATTAAAATCACGGAGAGCATCAGCTTCGTATTTTTTGTTGAACCTTGTAATGAGTAGATAATAAGATAGTTACGGACAACTTTCAGCTCCATTTTGTTGACAAAATATTGACATAAAATTGACATATAGCATTATTATAAAACATATAATAATTTGAAAATAAACATAATATAAATATAAACAAAATAGCTTCCCAAGCTGAGGGTCGCGAGTTCGAACCTCGTCTTCCGCTCAAGTGTACATTGATTTTAGTGGCACCATTCAACCCTGCCGGTTTTGTTTTGTCAATGATAATTTTTGCTTCAGCAAAACCCTCTTTTACAACGGTTACGTTATTTATTCCATCATAATAACCGGACAAATGCAAAATTTGATATGCGCTATTAAGAGTGTTCAGTGTCTTTTTGTCATGTTTACCAAGATTTTTCTGGTAGTACTCAATAGACTTACTTTCCTTTCTGTAGGCTTATGTATAGAAAAAGGAAATTATTCTATACTTTTGCGTGATGATACAAGTCGAAAAATATTGCTGGAAAATGGCCAAGTCC
>Ga0123353_10016152_pt1 | contig 10894 bp, 4 predicted proteins | sample TergutLab28metaG_3_FD_92763 | JGI IMG/M metagenome (GOLD analysis project Ga0123353, IMG submission 92763) | Labiotermes labralis P3 segment gut microbial communities from Petit-Saut dam, French Guiana - Lab288 P3 | ecosystem: Host-associated > Arthropoda: Insects > Digestive system > Gut ... | reverse complement strand
TGCGTGGGCTGCTTCTAACTGCATCAAGCCCCTTCCTCCCTGTTTTCTAGGGACATACAAGCGATCTACATCTGCTTTTGGGTGATGCTGTCCATGAATGGTTAGTAGTTTCCTTGTTTTCCATTATTATTATTATTATTATTATTATTATTATTATTAAGTCTTGAACAAAAGGTTATTTAATGTGACACCCTAAACAGAACTTTTGGCTGGTATACTGAGAGCCATGTACGTAGAACAGAAACAAGAAAGCTAGTGCACATCATATAAAGGTTGAGCAATGTATAATGCATGGTGTCCAGATGAACTTGGTGCCTTTTAAGCAATGATGCTGCCTGCTCCGCAGTACTCATCCTCTTGATATCACAGAACTCTGCAGTAGGGCTTATGACATCAGTAGCCCCATAGTGACCCAAGACTTTTCCCCACTGCTGTATTGAGTTCCATGTTTAAACAATTCTCTGAATATTATTGTTAAAGCGGCATAATTTAACCTTTTGCAGTAATGACATGGTTGAAATAATGAATTGTGTAGTTTACAGTTTTATAATGTTTTGCATGCCTGTTACTGTCTGCTAACAGTGCTGGACAGAAATCAGCAAGAAATTTGCACTTTAAAATGTTGTAGATTCCTGAATTTCAGGACTGCATTTAGTTCACACACCTGCCCACTGACTCCAGTGGCTCCCTTGTTAATAGTATGTCTCAGACTCATTAAGGCAAGCAATTAGAAATTAAACAAAAATAACTGAATTCCATGTGTTACTTCAGAATAATAAGTTTGTGTAATCAGTTTAATTTTGGGAGTGGTGTTGCATGTGTCAAAAATTGTATTAAGTTGTGTAAGTGGATTATGATTTGTAATCATTAAAGAGTGTAATCATAATTTCCATTTTGCGGTGGTACTAGAGTGATATCTTTGAATAAACTGCTGTTTGAAGGAACAAATTCCTTGCTCTGTACATAATATGAATGCAACACATAAAACCTCAGACTCTCTAAGGAACGCCAAGGAAGTATTATACCAGCATTTTGGAGAAATGTACTGTTACCCTATTCAAGATCAAACAGCACTTAGAAGAAGATGGAGGCAGCAGATTCCTCCAAGACGTTTGTATTTGCTGATAAGACTGCAGGGTAACACTTACCGGAGGACCATTACCTGAGAATCATACTGCTGAAATGATTAGTGATTGGCATTATTTGTTAAGGTCTAAACATAAAAATGAATATATTCTGCTGTTTCTCCAACTGCCTAGGATTTAGCAGGAATGGGAACCTGCAGTGCTGTGGGGTATGCATTTGTATGTCTCATGTGTCACTTAAGTTGACTGTATGTCACAGTTACACAGCAGTTTTCATAAAACATTCTCCTATAAATTAAAAATGTCAGTATATAGGTACCTTTGAAAATGTGTCAGGAAATAGGTTGCTTGTATGTGAGCTCTAATATACAACTTCCACACAAACACATCTAATGCATTTTAATATATTTATTATGTATCAAAAATTAAATGAAATTATGCAGGTATTTTCTCATAAGTAAATTACATGTTTCTTTTTAAATTCTGTGTATATAAAATAACTAATTTATTAAGCTCCGATGTTTTCTTTATTTTTCTTAAATGACAAAAAATTTATCAAAAAATTATTAAATTTTTTGCATTCAGCATTCTTCATTATCAATAATTTCAGCCACAAACACAATTCACAACATATGGAAAGTACAGGAGAGGACATCAACCATGCTTTCATGCCTGTTGTGTATAGAATTACAGTTGCCTGTTTATACAGGACTCAGATGTGAGCACAGAGCCCACTGTTGTGCAGAATACATGAATGCTCTACCTTTGCAGCCACCATTTCTTAGACACCGATTTCACAACAGCTGAAAGGATGCACTTGAATGCGTGACATTTTAACGTATGTGTGTATTATTGCCTGGTCCATAAAGCGAAGAAGAAGGAAATAACAGTTAGTTCCTTTGTTAAACACAAATGGACATAGCAAATTCAAAATGGTAAGAGTATGGTGAAAATGGGGATATGACAGGTATTCAGCATGCTAAATGGCCTGTCAAGTGATGACTGCTGGATGGTACAGATGATGCAAAAAATGAAAGAAAGTCATGAGAAGGAAATGAATATTTGATAACACTTTTGCATTCCCCTGTTGGAACAGAGATCAGCCTAGTTTAACAGGTAGTATGAAAGTAATGTCTGAAAAAATGAAAATTTTTGTTACCTTGTACCTGCTCGAGGGCAGTGAGTGGATTAGTGTTAATAATCTGTATGGTAGTTATTAAAGTATGCATTGTTAGACATTATATAAGTTTGGGGGAACTGATTTTAATAGCAAGGACTACTGTGTAGCACCTTTTTTTATGGCATTGCTAGATCCCATGCTGCTTTTTTTACAGATGCTCCCAGCTTCATGTCACTACCTCTTGTAGGCCATCTTATGGTTACATTTATTGGTAAAAATAACTACTGACCCTTCCACTGTTCAGGCCATCCATTTCAGTCAACAAGCTCTGAGTATTTATGCTGAACACACAAACTTAAGTTTTAGGTAAATAGAGTTTTGAAATTATTATATGGGTATTGAACATGGTCTTTAGAAGTAAGAGTAGAATACAGACTGAGAGTATTTCAGAAACGTGGTGCAGAGGAAGATTTTTGGGCTAAAGTGGGAGGGGCTAACAGGATGTTTGAGAAAATTACATAATGAGGAGCTACATGATTTGTACACTACACCATATACTATTAAGGTGATCAAATGAAGGAGGATGAGCTTGTCAGTGCCTGTGGCAGGCATGATAAAGAATGTACTTGCATTCACAGTGATGTTTCGAACACATGAAGCAAACAGACCACCTAGAAAATCCAGGAATGGATTGGAAGATAATACTGAATTGGCTTGTAAGTAAATAGGATGATAGTGTGTGGACTGGACTCACTACCTACAATTGCTCCATATTCTCTTAATGAATGTAAGTACTATATACTGCACCTTGTATTCCTTAAAACAATAATAACTATTTTTCTATTATGGATACTGTACTCTTTTTGCAGATTTTAATGCATGCTAACTTATGATAATGAACAAAATTTTCTTGCAGTAAAAATGTTATGACCCCTACATATCAACAAATAGCAAATTTCTGAGAACTTCAGACTGCCCATTATGAAAAAATAAGCAAAGCTGCACTGTGCATGTTAATCCTACACTTTAATCTGCTTACCCCATTTACATTATTGATTACTGATTATAAATTATATTCCAGCTTTAATGTATAGCTTTTTGTATGTTTTCTTATGTATTTCTAATTAATTTTCTTTTACATTGTTTCACCAATCATATGAATATTTTACCAGTGTTATATATCTATGTAATGGAAGGGACCACTTTCTCTAAAATTATGTAGATCATTGTATAGTTCCTTTCATAGGCTCTGGTATGTAGGTATGTGATGGCCCATTCAATGGGCTGGAACTAGTTACCTTAGAAACAGAACTGTGTTGTGCATGATGGAACTCCTTGAAATACATTTACTAATCTGAGCACAATGGGGATGTGTCACCTAAAGATAAAAATGTTGCTTATTAGACATACATTGCCATTAAAGAAAGTGGTAACAGAAATTCAGTTTAATATAGAAATGCAACTATCCTAAAACATAGGTGTGTGTGTGTGTGTGTGTGTGTGTGTGTGTGTGTAGTGCTGAAATTATGCCTTGTAGGCCGCAGAAAAATCTCAGAAGCCAACAAAACTTGCAAGTGGAAACAAGCATAGAGGGAGATTGTGAACTCCTGCTAAGAGGAGCAGGAGCACAAAATAAAGGAAAACTGCAGTGAATGTACAAAAAAACTTTGTATCTCCATGTTCACTTTTTCAATGTTTTTTCAAGGGCATTGAATGTGGGACTTAAGTTGTATAATAAATTACCACATCATATAAACCAGAATTTTAAGAGGGAGCTGCAATGCTTTTTGTTACAGTATGCATGTAATGTACATTTGGCAGATATTAGTTGCATAGTCAAGAATAAGTTGTCATATATTATTGTATGTATTTTTAATGTACATGTATTTGTGTCATTTTGGTATGGATACATCTTCTTATATACTGTGATTGTTAATTGTGATTGAAATTGGCATGTTCTGTGTCATGTATTTGACTGGAAAGGATTGATAACAAACAATAAGGATGATAATGATGATTCTTTCTGTTGGCATTTAGTACAAGTCTGCAATCATCACTTGTGGTGCTGACTTAAATATGAGTGCTGTGGAAGAAAATATCCCTGTCACAAATTGGTTGATCTAGTAACAGTTTTTAAAATTGTATTTATTTTATTGTTTATGGCAGTGCAGTTACATCTGACTGAAAAATCCATGTCAGTTATACATCATCACATTTAGGACTTTTAATGTAGGTGTTTTTATTGAGTTAGGGTATTTATTGTGTGTATATGTTTCACTTTCTGATAACATATTTAAAGTTCTTAAGTTATCATATACATAAATAGATTTATAGTTGCAGGGATAAGAAATGGCTGTTTTTAGATAATAACTGGTAATTGAAGCAAATGCATGTCACTTGAACCATTTATTTAATAACTATATTCCATAGTCCCTTGGTCATTAGGGCTATATGGTGAGGTGTCCAGATTACCTGGAAATCCAGACCACCCAAGTGAAACTCCATGATATAGGTAACATACATAAAATGTTCACTCAATGCTACAGTAAAACTGCTTAAGTCACAATACTGTACCTAACAGTATATGATCATTATAATGATATGCAGTAATAATAACTGCAGTGGGAAATACTGGCCAAAAATGTTCCTAACCACTTGTGGATCCAGAGTCCAGGCATCCAGAATACTGAGACCACCATACTTATTTCACCTAGGAACAGACCCATAGCCAGACCATGAACACAGGTACACTGTGAGTGCAGCGCTTCCAGTGCAGGTGCACATATGTACATATGTTTATACACGTATATAATGCTGTATTATACATACACTGTATGTATGTGTGTGTATGTATCTTAATTATGCATAAGCATAATAAGCATCTTTTTCAGGACCACTAAAATGGTGTTTTGACACTTTAATTACCTTATGAACTCTGTAACATTGCAGAAACCATCCTGCATATGCATACATTTTTAAAAATGAGTTATTTCCAATTGCAATTGTTCAAAAGAGGCAATGTGTGGAGGCAGAAGGGTACCACACCTTTTTTAGCAGACTGATCAGCATGTTTGTCTTTGAAATTTTGCATATTTCTAGTGGGTGCATTGCACTGTCTTGCACCCACCTGGCTATGGGCCTGCTTAGGAACATGTAGGAAAATTCTTTGCAAGTCTGTATTCTACCTAACCAAAATGTCTACAGTATAAAATATTCAGTGATACATGATAGTGAATGTGACCAGAAATTAAAATATTCTGACTTCGTTTCTTTTTGAAGAAGATACTTGGTAACCTGGTGTAACAGCAACACTTTTTGAGAATTCTTTTCATGCCCAGTTTAAATCTTGGCCAGGACACTGGCCATAGTGACTGAAATTCCTAGTAGTTTACCCGTCTGTTCCATCTAATACCGGAAAAAGTATCCCATTAGACTGTCACTGCTATCACCACTAACACCCAGTGGTGAATCCTGATATTTGGGAAGAGCAGACAATGTAGCATTGTACCATTTCACTATACCAAGACCACCAAATCAGCTGTACACCTTACGATTTTGATGGCTATTTAAGTAACAGAGAGGATCATAAATGAATTTGAAATGTGGTACTGGAGAAGAATGTTAAAAATAATATGGACATATAGAATAATGAATGATAAAGGTTATCAAAGGCTGACAGATGAAAGATTACTTTTAAAAATTTAAAAAAATAGATGCCACTCATGGACAGGGCATATAATTAGGCATAACGAAATTGTAGTAAACGTCAATGAAGGAGCAATATTCAGAAAAAAGGCCGTGGGAAGGCCTCGACTAAAATACTTAAGGCAAGTCGCCAGAAACACAGGAACTGACAGTTACACAGCAACGAAAAGAGTGGCATACAACAAATCCAGTTGGAACTCTGCCAACCAGTCAAAAGATTGAGAGATAAAAAGAAGTGGAGTAATCAAATAAAAATTTAACGTGAAGTAACATTAGGGCTAATTATGGTTCGTGAAAACGTAACTGATAGGCAGAAGGTTCAAAATCTTTCCAGTTAGGAGCATTTTTCGTATTGCTCTGTGCCACAGATTACTGCCTTGTATTGTTTGTGATCACAGATCACACAGAGATAATAATTTCTGATCTGTGCTGATTATGTTCATAGATGGCAGGAAAGTTTGGAACGTTAGAAACGTACAGCCATGCGGTACAGACCAATACCCACGAAATACCGGATAACTACGGGTGTCCTGCCATCTATCACCTGATAGTACCAACTAACATCATAGGGCACGATCGTATTCGTTGCGAATTGAGTTTCGGCTGTTATTGAAATTTTATTATCGTGTAGAAAAGAGACTAGAATTATCCAGACTACACCTACCTATCCTATTATGTACATTATTCAGCACCATCCTTAAAAACAATTGGAATACTGCATATGCTCCACTAGATTTGTCCCGAAATCTTTTGATATTAGCTGTGTGGAGATAGAGAAATAGGTATGTATTTTTATATGCATTAAAGTCATGTTATATAAAAGTTCTAAATTCTTCATGATACATACATACTTAACATGCTGCTCTAAGTTCCATTCATTGCAAGAGCCAGCAAGAATGTGTGTAATCCGTGGTAGCACAAATGTCCTAGTACAGTACCACTATTAGTAATCCGTGGATAGAAGTAATTGCTATATCATAACGATTACCATTCAATCGGCCTGGTTTGTTATTAGGGGCTCTAAAACTTTATTTTAGGAGCAGCATGAAAGTGCAGCAAGTCTGATGTTACTATTACACTCGAGCAGCTTTCAGGGTCGCAAATTCATATGGCAGGGCCACTTGCTTCGGTTTGTGTTGGAAATTCTAGATATGTCACCAGATGGCAGTGCAGCTGTCTCATAGTGCCAACATTGAAGTGCAGTTTGTGGTATTGCTTGTTGGTGTGCTGACGGTGGAATGTTATTTCTCGATTACAATGACGAGAGAATTGCAGTAACCAAATGAACAGGTTAACTTGAATACGTTCAACTGTACTGTACGATTAGAGAACGTTGCCCTTTACTGAGTTATGTTACCTTTATAATGCCTGTTTATGTGCAGTATTTTTCGTGTCTTCACCCGCTACTGCTGAATTCAAGGTTCTATCAAAGGTGATGGGTGTTGGTAAACTACTAATTTGAACCAATAATAAACTTGTCTGAAATGTGCAGAATATTATAATACGTAAGTTATAAATGAAGATGTGTAATAATATGCTGACGTAGGTTGTAGGAATAAAAATAAACATTCATGTTTCTAGAGATATATCAAGTGAATTATCATGGATATCCCGCTACCAGAGGAGTCTCAGCCCCCTGGACTGCCTGATGGGCAAGTTTCTTCTTCATTTCCACGATGTGATAACATTCCTCTACCATCATGTGGTATGCAGTTCAACACAACCGCGTTACCACCCCCGTTTCCACCACCTGCACTGCCAATTGCAGCACCAATATTACCACCAGAAGCACCACCACTTCTCCAGACATCAGAAGCAGTTGCTGAGCAAGCAGATGACCCAAACAGGTTGGTTTGTGAAATTAGATTTTGAGGTATTAAATTTTGTGCAAGTAGTGGTGTTCCCTCATAGTTTGAATTCACTGCAGGTATTCACCAAGCCGTGCGACTGTTGAAGATGATATTCCAATCACTCCTCCTCCTCCAAAATCGGAACCAACTCGTGCTCACTCATTTGGGCCCAAAACTACAGTGCTGGGGAAGGCCCAAGCCAAGAAGCGACTGCTTGCTTTCTCCATGACCAAACAGGGTGGTGGAGTAGGATTGTCTTTTGGTTTCCAAAAGAAAGCAGTACCAAAAGTAAATACTGGAAGTGCAAAAGCATTTGTTGGTAAGTAAGGCTTTCATATTTCAAATTTAGCATTTAAAGCTTAAGAAGTTAAGAAAGTCAAGTAGAGTGCAGTTATATCAGAAGTGCAGTATGATTAGTAATCACACACAGGCATTTACTGCCTGTTTTAAACCATGTGACAACAACCTTCTGCAGGGAACTCTGTGGTTTTATCTGTGCCTGAGTTACAGTATTTATGGTTGAAAGGTACATGGTGTCAACTGTGTTGTGAGGTCACAAGTATGTATTGGAACTGAAATAAGAATTGTTCATTACATTTCATCCTTTATGCTGTTAATGTGTATCTAATACAAACCAGCATTATTCGACATATAGGAACATAAACGCTTTTTGTTTTGTTTTGTGTACAGTGCATTATAATATGATTACGTAACATAAACCAACAAAATGCACACTATTAAAATTTTGTTGGTTTACGTTACATAAACATAAACATTATTCTTTTAGTAAGTACTTGGGTCCCAGATTTTGGTGTCTGAAAATATGTATGGTAGGGCAAACATAGAAGTTTTAATTACAGGCATTCAAATTAACTTGTAGCACTCTGTTGATGAAGATGAAGAAGTTGCTTAAATTAAAAAATACACACATGGCTGTATTTGTTAAGTTTTTATTTGTTTTAAGTTTAAATTTGTATAGAGAGATGCATGCACACTCACAAACTATGTAACATATCACAAGAGGTTTTTTTCGTTACATGCTATGTCACATGTAATTCATCTTGTAACAGTGATGATTTGAATCTCTTGATGCTGATTTCCAAAAAATGTTCTGCTGTGTTACTGATACAGAATTTTAATCTGCCAAATGAAAATGCACTTAGAATCCCAACATTGCAGCAGCTGTGTCTGTCTTTTTTATCAGGGATTGATGTGACTGCATGAGTGCCCATTGTATTTGTATATGTGGTATACTATTGGAATCCAAGGTTCTTATTCAAGGGTGGACCATAAGGAAACACTGTGTAGAGTCAGGTCAGCCATAACGCAACTCATGGTGCTTATCCTGAACCTTCTGGGGTGCTGGCTGTCACTGATTCTTCCTCATTTTGTTTCTTCATGATTCTGTTTTGTCAGCGCACCACGATAGACTTAGAGTGAATCCTGTATCTCTGTTGAAGTAATCAAGTGTTAGATAGATCTCATTGACCTCCTACATTAAGCACTCAGTCCATGTAGTGCCATTCTATCCAGTATTGTGGTGTTACACTATGATGGTGTGTTGATGGTGTGTTCTGTTAATACTGACTTGTTCAGTGTGGAGGGGTCATATATGCCACATATGTTCTTAATGTCTGATTGGTATAACCAGTCTGCCCATTGTATGATTTACTCCATTCATGTGAGATGCAGTCTGTGCTTAGGATCCTGAGACATGAAGCTTACCAGCCACCAAACTTAGGAATGAGTAGAGCTGTACTTTCACTTTGTGACCTTGACCATCTTTGACTGGTTGGAACATATGTACATTCTTTTTTGGTTGGTGCATGCACAGTTTATTGTGTTGTTCCTCATCAGGAACCCATGGATCCTGGTAGAAGTGTTCTGCACATTGAGTGTGGTGGCTTCCCCAGATGGCTTCTCCTGCTATGACTGACATTCATGTCATTTTAAAGGCCTGATGGATGTCTGCCAATGCATAACCATTCTGCCTGAAAGTCTTCTTCAAGTACCGGATATCTCCGTTAAGACTTAGGCCCTTGTGGCCTTAGCCACCTGGATGAATGTGGAGAGAATAACTCGAGCAATCAGAACCCAACACAGTACTACACAATTAAATATGAATAAAAGACCAATTTACATTTTGTCCTAGATGCTTGACCCTGCAGGGCCATCTTCAGAGTGATCATATAATGTAGAGGAGCTTACTAAAGCTTACATCTAACTGTACCCTCCAAGTCAGCTTGACTGTTACAAGCAACTTGTCACAGATGTTCAGTAGTGGGGAACCAACCCTGTATTATTAGTATAACAATGTGTGTGTGTGAGTATAAAATCTAAGTATATGGGGAACTGATCATTCTTAACTCTTTTCAGACCCAGGAACATTCATATCACAATAAAAATAATATCCAAATAGGTTTGGCATATGTGTTTGGCCTTGTATGTATGGTGACCACCATAAACATATCATAAACATATTGTTTGTTACAATTTTCCTTATATTTTTGTCACTTCTAGTCACATTAATTAGCTGTTTTGAATAAATGTTGTATTAAAATCAGGATATGTTGATGATTGAATTCATTATTCATCCAAATTCATTATGTTGTCAAGCAATGTTTGTGCAACAGCATTTATGATTTTGTGTGTGTGTGGTGATTTGTGTAATGTTAATAGTGCACAAGGACTGTTTGTGTATGTTATGGTGATTGGTATAACATTATAGTGGTGGAAGGACTGCTGGTGCATGTTGTGGTGATTGGTATAGCATTATAGTGGTGATAGGAGGGCTGCTGATGTGTGTTGTGGTGATGATTATAACATAGTTTTGGAAGGCTGCTGGTGTTATGTTGTGGTGATTGGTATAACATTATAGTGGTGATGTGTGTTGTGTGATGAGTATAACATAGTTGTGGAAGGCTGATGGTGTTATGTTGTGGTGATTGGTATAACATTATAGTGGTGCTGTATGTTGTGGTGATGAGTATAACATAGTTTTGGAAGGCTGCTGGTGTTATGTTGTGGTGATTGGTATAACATTATAGTGGTGCTGTATGTTGTGGTGATGAGTATAACATAGTTGTGGAAGGCAGCTGGTGTTATGTTGTGGTGATTGGTATAACATTATAGTG
>Ga0123353_10016149_pt1 | contig 10895 bp, 4 predicted proteins | sample TergutLab28metaG_3_FD_92763 | JGI IMG/M metagenome (GOLD analysis project Ga0123353, IMG submission 92763) | Labiotermes labralis P3 segment gut microbial communities from Petit-Saut dam, French Guiana - Lab288 P3 | ecosystem: Host-associated > Arthropoda: Insects > Digestive system > Gut ... | reverse complement strand
TTCACGGAAATGTTGCGGCAGCGGGAACAGTCATAACACAAGGTGTCGCTGTGCAGGCTGGGAATGCTACTCCCACACAGACACCAAATGCGGCACCAATGAATTCCCATATCGGCACGGCAAACGGACTCCTCGCCACAGCATTTATAAACCCAGCGGAGCTTGAAGTGCCTCAACCTGCCCTAAACGGCGGTTTTCCCGTTCTTATTGGTCGTAATGTTCGAGTACTTACCCTCAACGCCAACGGCGGAATAATAAACACACCAACAAGCGGAGAAGAAGGGGTAACTTCATTAAGATTAACCCAAATCCCGGAAAATTGGACAGATATCATCACAGGCGACCCAGTGCGCGAGCATTTCGTATTCGAAGGTTGGAGCACGGACGCCCAAGCACAAAGCGGAAAGGTTATTGGCGATATTGACGAAATAGATGAAACAAAAGTTTATTACGCTATATGGAGCGCAAAAAGATACACCATCGAATTTGTTAATTCCGGCGGTGATTTTGACAACCCTAACGGACAAGATTTTGAAGTATTCGACCTTGCTTATTTCCCGCCAAGACAAATTGTCGGTGACCAATTTGTAATTGGTCAAAGCATTTCACTGCGCACACATATTATTGATACAGGCTCGATTTCGGGGCATGTGCGCTTTGTTCAATGGTGGGTAAATCTTGACCCAAGCAATCCAGACATTTTTGTGCCTTTCACATCTGGAACAACAAGAACATTTTTCGGCGCAAACCTTGCCGCACACTTTGACATCCTTGAAATTGACGATATTTTTATTGAAAAGTATGTAAACAATAACACTCTTAAAGTTCGTGCAGAATATCAAGCTATACAAGGCGCAACCGAACTCCACGACATAAATGTGGATGGGGCAGTATTTGAAAACGGCGCATATGTCGGGCGCCCAGATTGGGGTGTAACCCAGATTGATGACGGAACAGTTGTGAGGGATTTCACAAGCCTTACAGCAGGCGTACAAGTTGCCCCCGAAGACGACGCCATAATCCGAGTAAAACCAAACAGGCACTACGCTTTTGTGCGGTTTGATATTATGCCATCGGGTGGGTCGTCTTACCCTGTCGACATCACAAGCGGTGTCACGAAAGACAGTCAAACTGGTTTTTATTCTTACAAGCTTGAAGACATAGAAGACGACTTTACAATCCGTGCGGTCCTCCGACGCATACAATACAAAATAAATGTAAGCGCAATCACTGTGGACGGCAGGGAAATCGAGGATACTGCTACCCTTGACCAGTTGCTTGGAGTTAATCGAAACCACACAATAACAATCGGCAGTACATTCAGCGCAATACAATTAAACTCAAACAGCACATACAGGCTTTTCCACACGTGGGAAAACAACCACAAAATCCAGCTTCCTAATTCAGATGACTTTATCGCCCGCCGAAGTGAACACAATGGGCAAATCATTATTCGGGCAACGGACTTTGAAAACTTTATTAATACATTCTGGAACGATACTTGGACCGAAGCAAACGGTGTAATTGAAATCATCGTCATTTATGTCGAGCAGGTTGAACTTAGCGTGTCAATGACTTCCGCACGCCAGTTTAAAGACCCATACACGGATGAAATCATTGTAATAGACCCAACCACGCTTGCAACAGTTGTAATTGATGTAAGCCACCATGACGATTCACGGCAAGACACAATGTTCAACGCCGTCCCAAACAGGGGTTTCAGATTGGGAAGTTTGGTCGAGGTTTACATCGAACTTCTTGGCAACGCACGGGTCCAAGAAATCAGGGTCAACGACACAGGAACAATCTTCGATTCGCAGGACATATTGCAAAACATAGATATTTACCGAGACCAACGCACAATGAGCTTCTCGTTTAATTTGGTCACAGGCACATTCATTGAAATCTTGTTTGAAGAAGACGATTTTGAATTCATCCTTGAAATTGTTGACGAGAACGGTTTCAAACTTGGCGATGTCGACGAGGACGACGAAGAAATTCTAGTCCACCCACTGCCAATTTTTGAAAAGGTCGAGATTTTGGATTTACTTCACACCGACGGGCGCGAGTGGCGTGGCGAAAATCTTGGCAACAACGATATAATACGCCTTACACTTGAAAGAGAAATCGAGTGGATAAACGAATGGCGTTTTGATGGAATATGGATTACTTCTGATAATACTGCGCAGGACGGCGAAGAACTTAAACCACAAGAACACCAATTTTTCTCGACGATGACGCTTTTTGGCGGAAGCTATGTATTCACCATCGAACTTGATGATGTATTTGTCGAAAGATACCTCCAAGAATCTTCGGTATTCACCATCCAAGTCCGTTTTGCAAGGGTCTTTAATGTCAATGTAAGGCTTGCACTTCCCGCAAGCGGTGACGCAATAAACGCAAGTGACAATCTAAGCCTTCTTGGCAGGAGGCCGTTTCCCGTTGGCACGACACTTGTAATAAGGCTTAATCCTGCGCCACATTTCCAACTTGGCACCACAGGTGTCGAGGACCTTTTGAATCCAAATACCCCAGTCGGAATCAAAACGGATGCAAACGGTGCTTACATAGAAATTATTATCACATCACGGGAACACGACATCCGAATACACTTCACACCGCAACAACGAGAGGTAGACACTTCAAGAAATTCAGGCAGCGGAACAATAACAAATAACGACCTAAGCGAACTTGGTATCGGAACGGAAGTCGTTATCCAGTTCAGGCCAAACACAGGTCTGCAAAGGTCGTCATGGACAATCAACGGCGTTGATATAAGGGACATCGAGGAAAAGTACGGAATGACGGTAAGAATCAACGGGAACACGGTAAGCTTTACAATAAATGACAAATGGTTTGGCGAACATTTCGGCAACCTTCACTCGGAAGTCGGTACAGAGCCCAACACTATGCTTGTAATAGGTGCTGTGGTCGGCGGGATTGTTGTTATTGCGCTTATTGTTGGACTTGTCTTTATGATTATTGGTGGCGTCAAGCGCAGGGAACAATACGCTCAAGCTTTGGAAAAAATGAAGTTGCAAAAAGCAAGAATGGGACACGCAGATTTAATTAAAGGGTTAAAGGGGGAATAAACTTGTGAGAAAAACGCTTGTTGTTTTTGGTTTGTGTCTTGCGTTACTCTGCACAGGATTTTTCATGCTTGTCCCAAGTTCGGTTTGCGATGGTGTCCCCGAAACTGGTTCCGCTTCTACTGGGTTTGTTGACCCGTGGGCACAGAATCTGAATCCTCCCGGTGACTCGATTGGTGACGGAACGGAAGAAAACCCGTGGAAGGTAAGAAGCGCCGCAGACCTAACACATGCAACTCGTGGATTACCTACGACAGCAACCGCCGCTAATCGTGGCAGGCACTGGATATTAATGAATAATATTACGGATATGCCAGCCAACTGGACGCCAAGGGTTCTGTCGCCGTATTCCGTTTTCGACGGCAATAATTTCACGATTTACAACCTGAGAATAACGGGCACAGGAGACGACAGAGGATTTTTCAGCAACAGCATGGGTACTATAAAAAATATAACATTTGCAAATCCGCAAGTGACTGCATCTGGCAGTCGCGTAGCCGTTGTCGCAGCAAGTGTCTGGCGTAACCCGCCAACAGGCTGGAACAATCCGCCGTATTCAGGGGCTGGATTCGGCAGGGTAGCCCGTTTTGAAAGAGTGTTTGTTGGGACACAAGGACAGCCAGGATTTGCAACAACAACAGGTGGTATTATCGGTGGTTTTGTTGGGGAAATATTTACGAACGGCATAGCAATCGTGGAAGACAGTGTTAATTGGGCGAATATCACTGGGGGAAGTCATCACGTTGCTGGGATTGTAAGTCGTGTTGCCCCAAACATTTCAACCCCAAATGACACGGAAGCCATTATAACCCGCAGTGGTAATGAAGGTATAATCAGGGTCAACAGCAACTTTGGTACCACAAGCCGTGCAAATGGAGTTGCTGGCGTAGTCGGTTGTGTTTGTGGAGGAACAGCGACAATAGAATACAGTTACAACAGGGGAACTGTGGATGGTGGTCACGGAGGACTTGTCGGCACAGCACGTGTCTCGGGGCGCGAGATGATTATAAGAAACAGTTTTAATGATGCACAAATAATACGACGGACATCGGGGACTCATGCTATTGCAAGTATTGCGGTGCGTGAAACCACCGCAACAGTTGTCCGAGCGGAAAACAACTGGATAAACCGCGACAAATTTCAAGGACATTTTGTTAACGGTGGCGGAACAACAGGTACTCCGACAAATGCGGAACACTTGGTAAACCATACAAACGGCTGGTTCACATCCACAGGCATTTCGGCCCCAACTCCACCTAATACTTTTAATATTAACACAGGCTACGACACTGATGGCACGGCAAACGATGGCTTGACTGCTTTTATCAACCGCCTAAATCAAGGTATCGAACACGACCCTGCGTTTATGGTTATCGGTAACAGCGTACAACTTACCGCAGCGCACAGGACAACACGAATAATATACTTCGACACCAACCGAGCAACGACTGACCCATACCAAATTTATCTTGACCCTAACCCAGACAACAAAACATTCAGCGACTTCCCAGTGGAAGGCGGCATCGGTCTTGGTAACAGGGCTTGGCACAGGTTTGACGGCTGGCAACTTGACGGAGAGGGCGAGCTGTATAACAAAAGCAACCCTTTCCCACTCCCCGATATTGATGTTAATGACCGAAGCACGATTGCATTCACTTTCGTTGCAAAGTGGACACCGATTACGATTGAAATAGAGTTTTTTGATGAGTCAAACATAGATGTTACAAACACAAGTGAAACATTACATATCGGCGAAAATGGTGTATGGCTTCGCAGTAATGTGACGGCGGATTCGTTCTGGCTTATTAAAATGGCTGGGACTGGTAATAACGACTTTGATATACTGCGTGACGACAACGAGCCGAATTTTAACTTGTCAAGATTAATAACAGAAGACGAGTACGGCGCAAGATTCCTTGACGCCCATGTCGATTATGACGATGGCAGATATTTTATAACAATAAACCGAATCACTGAGGGTACGGACACACACACGACAATCTCGTACAGCACTAACATTGTTGCGGGCGGAACACTTCGGGTTTCAACAAGTCAAACCCCTACCAATGCACCAAGTTGGCCCTTGATGACAACTCCACTTGACCGTGTTGTGCAAAACAATCAAAGACTTTGGTTTCAAGTCGAAGCAAATCCGCACTATGAAATCGAGGAAGTCTTGTTTGTCGGAACATCACCAACACCGACTGGCGACAAACGCGCACAAAGGTTTGATTCACTCTCTAGCGATATTACGGAAATCCGAATCAATTTCAAAAAACTTCCGTATACAGTTAATGTTGGTCACAGTGTTGCTACAACAAGTACGCTTGCAAGCACAACAACGCCACAAGTATTCATAGCCACAGGTTTTGAACAAACGACTATTAATCTTAATGCAATTCCAAGATATGAAAGTGGTGGAAATGTATTCCGATTTGTCGGTTGGGTAATCTGGCGGTGTCCCCACACATGCGACGAAGAATGCGAGCCGACATGCGAGCACGATTGCTCTTCCGAGTGCTATGTGCCTCTTTCAAGCGACCCAGTTTTCCAGATGAATGTACCTATAACTGGTTATTGGCTTGCGGAGCACCTTAAAGACGGCACAAATGTTTCTATCGTCGCAGAGTACGCCCCATTATACACTTTCTCCGTCGACAACCACGCCCAAGACTTTAATATCTTTCCAGAGGACGCAACGAACAACTCTTTCGGCGTCACATATCAACTTATCCACGAACCAACGCCGCTTGGACTTGGCCTGAACGAAGCGCCAGAGGGTTCAAGGCTTGCAATAAGTGTTTCGATGAGCCTATTCGCAAGTGACAGGCACCCAAGCTTCCTTTATGAATTTGTCAGGTTCGACGGATTGTTGTGTGCGGGATGTATTCCGACTGGGTACAAACGCGAAATCTGCGTGCGTGAGGATTGTGCGTGGCACATCGAAGAAGGCAATCGGATAACCGCAAGTGTAACCATCTTGGGGAACAGGGCTCAAACAATAAGACCAGTATTCAGGCTTAGGTCTTTCGGCGTCACAGACCGCACAATCGCCCAATCAGGCGGCGGTGCGGAAATTGAACTTGGTCTTGGTATAAGTTTCACAAAAAGCGGTGGCGGTGTTGCGGGCGAACTTCAACTTGGGAATACGCTTACAGGGATAACCGCTCAAAGCGTCACAGGATACAGATTTGAAAACAGGTTTACAATTACACATCAATGCCAAGATTGCAGAGCAAGTAATACACCGATTTCCGAAATCATAGTTAACAAGGATACCGGCGCAATTACAAACCATCCTGGTGGCGTAATTAATATCGACGAAGATTTCTTGTTCTGTCACACAAGCAGGGGGCGCAGGATAACAATCACCGCAGTTTATGTACGCCTTCTTGCGCTTGATGTTGTATCTGACCGAACAGTCGGCTATGTTCATGTGTACGACGGAGAAACAAGGATTGGTACGCATGAAGCGGAAAGCAACACACTTCCATTGCCGGACCTTGAGCGAAATGTACTTCTTACCATTGTACCTGTTGCAAATTTCGGATTTGAATTTGCTCATTTTACTTTTACTGGTGCGGACCCAAGCAATCCTGGAAATCGTCTTGACCTCAACGGTGAAGGCAACCTCGAAATCATAATGAGCGGCGGTCGCTCGGTTGAAGCACATTTCAGGCCGATGCGTATTAATATTAACGAAAACCTAAGGAATCGAGGATTCGGCAATTCCTTGTCGACACGGGTATGGGTTGGCACAGACGCCCAAAACGACTATCGACAAAATGAAAAGTCAAACAACAATGAAACCCTTCAACTTCGAGTAAACGACAGGATTGAAATTATTTCTACGCCAGACTTTCTTGGCTCGTTTGGAAGCAGGTTTGCGGGATTCACAATTAATGGTATGACGCTTGCTCAAATCAATTCTGAATTCGGCAATGTGCGTCAGGTCGGCAACATGATTACAATTTCGATGACCGCAGACTGGTACGAACAGTGGGGCAGCAGGCTTGACTACGATGCAAGGTTTGCACTCACTGCCGAGTTCTGGCTTATCATTGGGTCTGTGATTCTTGTTATTGTTCTTGGGTTTGTGTTCCTTGCGTACTTCCTTAACCAACAAAGAAAGAAGCGCATTATCAAAAAGTACCTGCTTGCAGACAAAGCCGCACGAGCAAGCTTCAACCAATCCAACATCATCAGCGGCGTGCGAGAAGGCAAAGATGTCAGCGGCGTTTCAAAAGCGGCGATTAAAGCGGCACTTAAAGCGGAAAAAGGCAAAGACAAAGACAAACCGCAAGTGCTCAAAAAAGCGGCGGCACCTGCACCTGCCTCTAAACCTGCGCCACCACCTGTCCAGACTGCGGTTTACCGAAAAATGTGCAAGGATTGTAAAGTTGAATCTGCACTTGAAAAAACTACATGCCCATCTTGTGGCTCGCACAAGTTTCATCCTGCGGCTGCCGTTGGACCTACCGCTGCGTCAACGCCACAGTCTGCGCCGCAGCCTGCTCCTGTTACACCGCCACCTTCCGCGCCAAGACCTTTCACGCCACCACCTATGCCTACGCAACAAGCCACTGCACCTGTTACACCGCCGCCTGTGCCTAAACCAGACCCAGCACCTGTTACGCCACCACCAATGCCAAAGCCGGCACCTGTTGCACCCACGCCGCCACCTGTTGCACCCACGCCGCCACCTCCACCACCACCTCCACAACCAACCGCTCCAAGACTAAGCGGCACAAAAATGATGCCGGACAGGTCAATCGTTGACGAAAGCGGTAAAGTGGTCGCAACCCTTAACACAGACGGCAGCATAACGGATGCCACCGGAAAAGTATTTGCAAAAATCCGAATGACGGACGGTGCGGTAATCTCTTTGCAAGATAAAGTGCTTGGCGTTGTGCAAGGAGATGGTACAATAAGATAGAATGGTGAAAGAATATACAAAAGAGCTCGCCGATGCATGTGCACGCCACAAAAAACTTGTTGTGATTTTTACAAGTGTCCTGCTTGCCTTATGTGTCGTAGGAATGGTGGTTGCGACTTTTGTGGACTTGCGATTGTCGCAAGCGCTCAACGACCCAAATCAAGGTTACAGCAAGTTCCTCCACGATTATGGCGAGTGGACTGCGTACTTTATCAATGTTGGATTCGGAATCGGCCTGTCCGTATGGCTTATAAAGTGCAAAAGATATTTTTGGGCAATCATCCCATTTTTATTTGCAATCGTCTTTGGCTCGTTCTTTTCATTAATGTGGCTTGAAAATACCTCTATGCCTGTTTTGTTCAACACATTGTTCAATATGGTTTGTGTCGGTGTGTTCTTTTGCTTTTTCTTCTTTGCAAAAGACGAGTTCCACAAAAAGGCACTTTACATTCTCGGCGTTACATTCATCATCACAAATTTTGTCTACATCATCATGCTTGCCCTTAAATACCTTTGGGGGCGTGTGCGGTTTTGGGATTTGGCGGACAACTTCACGGCATGGTACAGGCCAAACGGTATCAACGGCCACCAAAGTTTCCCCTCAGGCCATGTCTTGTCGGCGGCAAGCACATTAATGCTTTGGCTTGTGCCGATTATCTTCAAAATCAAAAACCCATTTGCCCGCGCGACCTTAATCATCCTGCCGATACTCTACACCCTGTCAATGATGTACGCCCGCATCGTCGTCGGCGCCCACTATCTTTCCGATGTAGTATTTTCAATTCTCCTACTCACAGTCTGCACCGTAATTTTCCTGTGGATTATTTTCCGCAGGGTCAACAAAAAAGGGAGGTAATCTCCCTTTCTTTTTACCTTCCAATCTCTGGTTCTTTACCGGACACTTTTGACAAAAATGCGTTGACGGCATCTCGCACAGTTTCAATCAAAAACTTTTTTGCCTTTGGAAACTTTTCTTGAATCGCTTCGTCGTTCATTGCTTGGAATTGTCCAATAGTGGTGCCAATGCCAAACACGTCCATGATTTCCTGTTTAACGGAATCAATCGGCGTAGCGTGAGCAAGTGGCAGGTTTAGTGTTGACATAATCTAATTCTCCTTTGTTGTGGTAGCGGCGAGCAGATTTGTTAGGCAAAGCCGCCTAATCTATGAGTCATGGTAGTGGCGAGTAGATTTGAACTACCGACCTTCGGGGTATGAATCCGATGCTCTAACCAACTGAGCTACGCCACCATGTATTTCGGTGAGGTTCATGCGAAGTTGGTCATGCAAATTACCAACTGAGCTACGCCACCGCGAAGTGAAACGGAGCGGTGGCGCAAGAATTTCGTAAAGCGAAATTCTTTCAACACCGAACCGAACGAGCGTAATATATCATTTTATATCTAGTTTTGCAAGTAAAAAGTTTTCCACAAATGTGGACAACTTAGCACTTATCCACATTCAATTAATCTTTCACAAGCTCAATCACATATGCTTCCAAAGTTTCCGTTGTGGTTTTGACTTTGTCGCTGATTTCGACGCCTGCGATTGCAAGGACTTCGCTGCCAACCGCCAAAATCGGAAGTTTGTCACGAAGGCGTGAGGGGATTTTCTTGTCAATAAGATACGCCGAAAGCGATTTCGTGCCGCCGCCGAATTTGGTGAACTGGTCGCCTTCTTTGCGGGTTCGCCAACTTGCAGTACGAGGAACTTTGTCAACATCCATAACAAGCAGTCCTTTCTCGCGCGCTGGTTTGAAACTTATCGTGCGTGTAACAAGCACCGTGCCGAATCCAGGCAGGGCGGTTTTGCCGACCTTGAACGGACCAGTCGTCAGATATTTTTGCGCCGTAGCTTTTTTGACGATTGAAACAAACTCGTATTCTCGGACTGCGTACAGGTTATTTGGCAGGTCAACTTTGGCTCCGTTTATGCCGGCAAGCGCAAGGTCATAAATCAAATCAACATGCTTTTTTTCGATATTGTATCGCAACCCAATCGCATCAAAGGCTTGCAAAATAATCCGCGAGATAACCGCCATCGGATACGCAAAATAATTAAGCGCAATCCGCACATGGTTTTCGGTTGCTTGAAGTCCCCACATACTTACAACGGAATTAATATAATCATCATCCTCTCGACAGTTTTGTCCAAAGCCAATGATATTCTTTTCGACATTACGCCACTCTCGTTGCAAAAGCGGGATAATCTCGTTGCGAATAAAGTTGCGTGCGTAGTTGCTTTTGATATTGCTTTCGTCGTCTACATAAGGAATTTGGTTTTTGAAGATATACTCGTTGATGTCTGTCTTGGCGGTTTCAAGGAAGGGGCGCACATAAATCCCACGCATGTTTTCCATACCTCGTGCCCCAGCAATACCGCTGCCACGAAAGATATGAAGCAAGATTGTTTCCGCCTGGTCACTGCTGTGTTGCGCAACGGCGAATTTGTTAAGCTTGAACTTGGCTATCGCCGCCTCAAAGCTTTCATATCGCTTGATTCGTGCAGCATGTTCAGGGCTTAACTTATTAAGCGTTGCATATGCCGGAACATCCACATTGTACCTTATAAAAGGAATCCCGTGAACTTTGCAATAATCCGAAACGAACTTGCTGTCTTTGCCAGAGCCAACTCGCATATTGTGGTTCACATTCACGGCAACAAGGTCAAACCCGATTTTCTTTCGCAAAACATTGTTAAGAAAATAAAGCAGCGCCATGCTGTCACTGCCGCCGCTGACGCCTATGCCGACACGGTCACCTCTTTCAAATAATTTGTGTGTTTGGACATAATCCAAAACACCTTCTAAAATCTTTTCACTCATGCCGCCAGTGTACTATACATATTCAAATATTTCAATACCCAAACGCA
>Ga0123353_10016148_pt1 | contig 10896 bp, 2 predicted proteins | sample TergutLab28metaG_3_FD_92763 | JGI IMG/M metagenome (GOLD analysis project Ga0123353, IMG submission 92763) | Labiotermes labralis P3 segment gut microbial communities from Petit-Saut dam, French Guiana - Lab288 P3 | ecosystem: Host-associated > Arthropoda: Insects > Digestive system > Gut ... | reverse complement strand
GGGCGGAGGCGGAGGAGGGGGGGCGGTTCCGGACGCGCTTTGACCTCCCGGTGCTGCCGGTGCGGGATGTGACGGTGCGGATAGATGACGTTTCGCAGGAGGTGTGGATGGGGGCGCCCGGATGGGGCGCGGCGATACCGTTGAGGTTTAAGGCGGATGGTGACGATCGCCATGTGACCCCGGCGAAATTACCGCCTCTGCCGGGCTTCTGGCTTTCGTGGCAGCCGGGTGTGCGGCTGGCGAAGTCGGAGCTGGTGGCGTCGTGCGACATCAACACGGTGGCGACGGTGAGTCCGGGGGCGTTGCGGGTGGATTCGCTGTTCTCGTACCAGATCGCGCAGGGGCAGTTGTCGGAGGTGTCGCTGGCGCTGCCGGAGGTGAATGTGCTGTCGGTCACGGGGGCGGACATCCAGGACTGGCGGACGGAGCGGGCGGAGGGGGGCGGGGCGCTGTTGCGGGTGCAGTTGGCGAGGGCCCAGCGTGAGGCGTACCTCCTGAATGTGGTGTGCGAGCGGCCGCTGGCGGCGTTCCCGTGCGCGGCGGTGTTGCCAGTGCTGGTGCCGCAGGGAATGATTCGGGTGGGCGGCGATGTGTTGCTCGGGACGGACAGCGCGGTGAAGGTGCAGGTGGCGGCGTCAACGGGCCTGACGCAGGTGGAGACGGCGGCGTTCCGCAAAGTCCCGAACGGCGGGGAGGCCGTGCGGAACCTGCCGTCGAAGGGGGTGTTCGCGTGGCAGTATGCGGCGCTCCCGTTTGATCTGGCACTGACGGCGGATAACATCGCGACGTCCGTTGACGCGGAGATGAATGTGCTGGTGTCGGTGGCGGATGCGGTGGTGTCGGTGGACGCGACGGTGCAGGCGGATGTGCGTGACGCGCCGACGCGGGAGTTGCGGATTCAGATTCCCGGTGACGCGCGCTGGACGGTGGTGTCGGTGAGCGGCCGGGATTTCGCGGAGAATGATGTGGACACCGTGGCGGTCGGGGACGGGCGTGAGATTGTGATCCCGTTCCGCAAGCCGGTGTCGGGGACGGTGTCGGCGATGGTGCGGCTGGAGGCTCAGTTGTCGGCGTTTGCGGCGGGGGCGGGGGACAGGACAACGGCGTTTCCGGCGATTACCGTGCCGAGGTTGTCGGTGAAGGATGCGAAATCGCAACGGGGGTATCTGGTGGCGGCGGCGGAGCGGGGGATGCGGCTGGTGCCGCTGGGGGCCAAAGAACTGAACGATATCCACACGGCCTCCGCGCCGTTCAAGGCGGAGGGTGCGCAACTGGCGTACCGTTTCCGTGCGGCGGACTGGGCGCTGGCGCTGGGCTTCGAGTACGCGCAGTCGGCGATTCATTCGGAGGTGTTCCATCTGGTGTCCATCGGGCAGGGCGTGGTGTATGTGTCGGCGGCGGTGAACGGGCATATCAGCGGCGCACCTGTGCAGACGTTGCGTTTCCGTGTGCCGTCGTCCATTCAGGGGCTGGACGTGACGGGCGTCGGGATTGACGCGTGGAGCCGCAAGGACGACATCTGCACGGTGCGCCTCGTGAACCGCATCCTCGGCGATTTCACGTTGCTGTTGAGTTATGACCACCCGATTTCGTTCGACAACGCGGAACTCACGATTGGCGAGATTGAGACGCTCGACACCGCCAGCGAACTGGGCTACATGGCGGTCGCGACATCCGCGCCGCTGGGCGTTTCCGAGGCCGGGGCGTTGCCGGCCTCGCTCATCCGCATCCCGCGCGACGAGTTGCCCGTGGGCTATGCCGCCACTGTGACCGCGCCTGTTATCGGGGCGTGGAAATACACGCGAAGCGACCATGCCGTGACGCTCCGCATCCAGGCGCTCGACAGCCGTCAGCCGATTGACCAGGTGGTGGACTTTTTGCAACTCGAATCGTCCATCGGCAACGAGGGCGAGTCCGTCACCGTCGCGACGTGGCAGGTGAAGAACACGTCCCGCCAGTATCTCGAAATCCAGTTGCCGCCGGATGCGACGGTGTGGAAGGTCCGTCAGGGTTCGGAGGCGGCGGCGCGGGATGTCCCGGCCCAGCAGACGGGCGACCGTTTGCTCGTGCCTGTCGCGCGGCCCCGCAACCCGAACGAGGCGATCTCGATTGAGGTCACTTACGCCCAGCCTACGGCCGCGCCGCGTCGTTACGGTCCTGTCGAGCTGACCGCACCGCGCCTGCCCAACACGCCTGTGACGTTTGCGTCGTGGCAGGTGAGGGCGGGTGAGCATCGCGCGTTCGCGAGTGGTACGGGCGGCTCGATGAGCTTGGAGCAAAATAACCTGCGCATCATGCCGCTCAACATCCTTGCGCTCTCGACCCCCTCGGCGTTGCGCTTCTACCGTACGGCGACGCTGGGCAGCGAGCCGGCGTTGACCGTGCGTGTGCGTGTTCTTCCGGCGTGGTTGGGGGGCGTGAACGTGCCGTTGCTGACCGTCTGCGGTGTCATCGCGTTGCTGGGGTTTGCGCTGGCGATGTTCCCGTGGTGCGTGCGGCGTGCCGCGCTGGCGACGGGACTTGCGGCATTGTTCATGGCGGCGTTCCTGTTGCCGGCCACGGCCTTGTTTGCGGTGGGGGTCGGTGTGGCGCTGTTCACGCTCTCGGTGGCGGTGTGGGTGCTCCGTGGGTTTGCGAGCCTCTTCAAGCGGCGGCCGCCGCCGCCCGATGATTTTGACGACGACCCGCCGCCGCTGGAGGATGACGACAGGCAGGACGAACCGAACAGGCAGAGCGGCGCGTCGTCCATCGTGTCCATGATGGTCGTGTTGTCCATCCTGATTTTCGCTGGGCTTCTGACCTTGACGGCGCATGCGGACGAAGCGCCACCGCCCGAGCCCGAGGCGCCGGCCTACGCGCCGATGCCGATGCTGGAGTCACTCAACATCGAGATGGATGTGCTAAAGTTGAGCGAGAATGCGGATTCGCCGGCGGTGAACGCGCAGAAGCTCAACACCCGCTGGACGTTCTGTTTCCGCACCGAAAAAAAGGAGACCGAGTTTGTGCTGTTTGATGGATTTTCCGGCAGGTTCATGGCGATCCCAGAGGATACGGAGCGCTATCGTTTCAGGGTGGCGTCTGACGGCAAGACGGTCCTCGTCAAAATCCGGGACAAGGGTGAGTGCCGCCTTGCGTTCGAGACGAGCTCAATGGTCCGGCGCGACAACAAAATGACCGTGACCCTTCCCTATTTCAATGCGCTGAAAGCCTCGGCGACCCTCACCATCCCCGGTGTGGATTTGGATGTCGAGTGCAGGGGTGCGCTTTGGAAAAAAACCGAGACAGGCGATGGGCTTACGACCGCAACGTTTGTCCTGGGCCCGCGCACCATGCTGGACGGCCAAAATGCGTGGAGCATCACATGGCAGCCGCGCGCGCGTGACACGAAGGCCGAGAAGCCTGTCATCTACGCGACGTTCACCTCCGTGGCGCAACTCAAGCCCGGCGTGGTCGAGACGACCGTGCAAGCGGCGTTCAACGTGGTGCAGGGCGAGGCGCGTGTGTTCACGATGACGCTGCCCGACAACATGACGGTCATTGACGTGAAGCACGCGAAGCTCGCGACGTGGCGTTTCGACCCGGCCACGCGCCGCGTGGAGGCCGTGATGAATCAGGCGATGACGGGGATGGTCACGCTGGCCCTCACGTTGCAGACGGTCTGCCCGCCCGCGCCGTCGGAAGTGACGCTGTCCGTGCCGTCGGCGAAGAACGTGGACCGCCAGAGCGGCCGTATCGCCATCGCCGCGCCGGAGTCGCTGCTGGTGCGCGTCAGCGAGCCGGTCGGCGTGATCGCGGTGGACGCGGCGGACTTCAAGCCGTTTGTGCGCGGTGCGCTGGAGTCGCTGCGCCGCACGTTCCGCTACGACGACCCCACGACCGTGCGCGTCCCGCTGGGCATCGAGGAGGTGCAGCCGGAGTTGTACCTGCAAGAGGTCTCCTCATTCAGCCTCGGCGACGAGCGTAGTATTTTGAGTTCCACTTTGCAAATCACAGTGGCCCGCGCCGGGGTGTTCGGCGTGCGGCTGGTGTTGCCCGAGGGTTACGAGATTGAGTCGCTTTCCGGTCCGGCGGTCAGCCACTGGGACGACAGCCGCGCGGCCGGGCGCGGCATCGAGGTGTGGTTCAGCGGGCGCGTGCTGGAGACTACGCCGGTTCACCTTGTGCTGTCCTCGGCCTTGCGCGGCGTGCCGCCATCGCTCGCCGTGCCGCGTGTCACGCTCCACAACGCGCGTCGCCACACGGGGCGCATGGCTGTGGCGGTCGAGCGCGGCGTGAAGCTCACGGTGGACAAGCAGAACGGCGTGTCGCTCAACCGCGACGAGCCTCAGCGCGGCGCGGCCATGGTGTTCAACCTCCTGCGCCCTGATTGGCAGGTCACGCTCAACGCGGAGGTCAAGCCCCCCGTGCTGAAACCCGATATGCTCCACCGCGTGGACCTCGCCGAAGGGATGCTCCAGCACCGCATCTACGCGCACACCCGCATCACGGACGCGGGTGTGCGCTTCTTCCGAATCCGCATCCCCGACGCGGCCGCCACCCTCACCGTCAGCGGTCAGAACATCGCCCGCGTCCGCGCGGTGGAGGACGAGGCCGTCGGGCAATCGCCCCTCCCTCCAGGCAAGACATGGGAAATCGAGCTTCACGGCAAGGTCGAAGGGACATACAATTTCGTCGCGCAATATCAGGAACCCTACGACGCGGCGAGCGGGTCGGTCACGATTAACCCCGTCACGTTTCTGGACACCGCGCGGCAGGCCAGCTGGCTGGCCGTGACGTGTTCCGGCCGCATCGAGGTCGCGCCGAAAGGCGAGATAGCCGGGCTCAAATCCGAGGACGCACGCGCGTTGCCGGCCGACTTCAACGCGGGCGATATATCCTCCGCGATTCTGTGCTACCGCGCGTTGCGTGACGAATACGCCCTCACCCTCTCCGTCGTGCGCCATGCCGCTGCGGATGTCCTCCCCGCCATGGTCGAGCGGGTCCGCCTCGTGTCCGTCATCAGCAGTGGCGGACGCCTCTTGACGCAGACGACCCTCACGCTCGACCCCGGCCACATGCGGTTCTTGCGCGTCGTGCTTCCCGACGAAAAAGCCACGCTGTGGTCAGCCATCGTCAACGGGGCGGAAGTCCCGGTCTCGTTCGCGGACGGCACGCTCAACATCCCGCTGGAGACCTCCACGGTCGGGCGCAGGGCCGAAGTTGTGCTGATTTACGCCGACGCGCTCGCCAGCGCCTCCCTCCTTGGCGACCACGCGCTCCGTGCGCCGCGCTTCCCCGACCTCCCATTGAAGGACATCCAGTGGCGTTTCTTTGTGCCGCCGGATTTCCGCTATGAGTTTTTGGACTCTGCGTTCCAGCGTGACAAAGACACCCGTCCCCAACACCGTGCGTTCGCCAAACAGTCGTACGACTTATCCAACACGAAGCATACCACCACCAGCCTCTCCAGGGCGCGGGGCAATCTCGCCAGCCTCGACAAGCTGCTGGAGTCCGGCCAGCAGATGGAAGCGCGGCAGATGCTCCAACAGGCCGTCACGTTGTCGCAAGCCGAAGAGACGCTCAATGAAGACGCGCGTGTGCAGTTCCGCAACGTCGTGCAACAGCAGGTCAAGATGGGCCTCGTCAACCAGCGTAATGCGAACCGTATGAACAACAACATTTTCGATGCCACGGATGACGTGATACCAACCCTTGTGACCTACAATATGGGCAACTACGAAGCGAAGTTCGCGCGGCAAGTCGAAGACCAGCTCGGTGCCGATGCCAACTACGCCCTCGACCTTGTCGCGCGGAAACTCGTTGACGTGCAGGCCGGGGCGACGACGCAAGGCGCGAGCATACAGGTTGTCATGCCCGAACATGGCGAGGAGTTCATCTTCACGCGCCCGCTCCAAAACGAGCTCGGCGGTGAGTTGACCATCCCGTTTCGCGCCACCCCTGCCCGCATATATGGCACGGCCCTCACCCTCTGGCCCATCCTCCCCGGCATCCTGCTCATCTGGCTCATGCTCGGCTTCCTGTTCGGGTTCCGCCGCAGGAGAGCAAACGAGGCATGAGAAACGGGTTTTATTTTTCGCTTCCATTTTCCCCGCGATCATGCGATACTAACGCATCACTTTTTAACTGGAGGACGTGTACTGATGAAAACGAAAAAGGCTGTTCTATTTCTCACGACAGGCGCATTGGCGTTGACGACCCTCACGGGTTGCGCCTTGTTCGGGAACAAAAACCCGTATGCTGTGACGGGTAAACCCCCGAAGCTGCTGACCGTGTTCCAGCCGTCGGTCGTCACGCCGGACGGCATGGCGATTGACCCCGACGACCGTCTCGTCGTGGCCTGCCCGAACTATTCGGACCAGTCGAAACCGGCCTGCTTCATGGTGATTGAGCGTCCGGGTGCGGCGGCAAAACTGTGGGCGCTCGCGCCTGTCCTCGACGAGACGGGACTGTGCTGCCCGATGGGCATTGACTTCGGGCGTGACGGCGATTTGTACGTCTGCGACAATCAAGGCTGGTCGGGTTCGGAGAAGGGGCAGTTCAAGGGGCGTATCCTCCGTCTGGAGGTGAGGGGCGGGCAGGTGCTGGAGACGACCGTCATCGCGGAGGGCATGGAGCACCCGAACGGCGTGCGCGTTTACGGCGACCACATCTACGTGACGCAGAGCCTCCTCTCGCGCGTCAAAGACCCCTCGGGCAAACTGGTCAGCGGCGTCTATCGTTTCCGCCTCGACGACCGCAACGTCAAGGTGACGAACACGCGCGACGACCCCGGCCTCATCGCCACGTTCCTCACCCAGAACCCCCATTGCCAGTACGGCGTGGACGGCCTCGTGTTCGACAGCAAGGGCAACCTCTTTGTCGGCAACTTCGGAGACGGCGCCCTGCACAAAATCACCTTCGACGCGAAGGGCGACGTCACAGGCAACACCCTCTTCGCGAAAACGGATTTCGACTACAGCAACGACCCCAAGAAGCCCGGTTTCCTCGACATCGCCACACGCGCCAAGATGCGCACCACCGACGGCATCTGCGTGGACGGCGACGACAACATCTACGTCGCCGACTTCTCCAACAACGCCCTCGCGAAGGTCACGCCGTCGGGCGAGATTTCGGTCGTGTGGCAGAACGGCGACACCGACGGCAGCAACGGCCTTCTCAACCAGCCCGGCGAGCCGATTATCTGGAACGGCCTCATCGTGGTCAGCAACTTCGATGCCGTGTTCGGCCCCGACCATCCCGACAAGGTCAACACCAAGCACGACCTCCCGGCCACACTCTCGGCGATACAGCTTAAATGAAACACGGGAGCGAGTGATTTCTGTTATTTCAGGTGTGTGTCGGCGAAGTCGCAGTAGTTTTTCCAGTCGAACTCGACGATGTCGTGCTTGCCAGTCCGGTTGTGGTAACGGATGGTTCCGCCGACGGAACGGTCGGGCGGCGGCGGTTCGGTGACGCCGCCGATGCCGTCGGTGCCGAGGAGTTTGTACACCGGGTCGGCATGAAACGCGGCAAGGAATTCGCCTTTCGGATCGGCCATGCGGTCTTGCGTGGCGCTGGCGACGTAAACCGGTCTCGGCGCGGCAAGGGCGATCAGTTCGTGCTGGTCGAACGGCATCACATGCACATTGTCGTTGTATTTTTTGAAATTGTCGCAGAACCAATGAGGGTTCGTGTTGGTCAGGCGGGTCGTCTCGCCGTATTCCCGACGTGACAACGCCGCGCCGCAGCTTCCGGAATTGTTTGAAATGACCATGGCGAAGCGCGGGTCAATCGCCCCCGCCCAGAGCGACGTTTTGCCGAGGCGGGAATGACCCATCACCGCCGTTTTCGCCGGATCGATGCCGAGCTTGTCCTGAAAATGCGTCACGGCGTCCAGCATCTCGCCGAGGCCCCACGCCCATGTCGCGATGGCGTTCGCCTCGTCCGGCGCCTGCTTTTCCCCCTCCTTGTAGAGAAACCTTCGGATGCCGTGAATGAATCCTCCATTGCAGTCCGGTTCAATGTCGCAATAATAGGCTGTGACGACAGCATAGCCCCGGCTCAAAATCATTTCGACTGGCCAACGTTCGGATTGGGCGCCACGGTCTTCTTCCTTCCCCGGCGTCCATGCCGGCTTCCGGCGCTCCCAAATACGGGCGGGAATCCGAATGTCCGGATCGGCGGTGACGGTGTGATTTCCCATGAAATTCAAGCCGATGAGGGCTGGCACCTTCGCGTCGGATGTCGGAACGTAAGCGAGGACATCCACCCGGTGTTCGTCGTCACCCCGATACCACACGATTTGGAACTGATGCTGAATCCCCTTGCCGTCATAGACGGATTTGGACGACAGATATTCGAACCGGGTTTGAAACGCCGTGTTGCCGGTTCGGAACAAGGTCGGCTTGCCGTGCATGTGTTCTTCGAAGAGTTTCAGCAGTTCCGGGCGGCGTTCCTTGAACCACTGTTCGGCAGTCGTCACGGTGCGGTCGTCCTGCATTGCCAGCGGATCGGGAAGCGTGTACGTTGGGACGTTCGCCTCGTCAAGGATCGGCGGCGGAATACCGGCGGTGCCGAGTTCAGCGGCGATAACAAGAAGCGTCGCCAACATAACCGCACATGCGGCACACAAATAACCGCTCTTTTTCATAACACTCCTCCACCTTGACGATTTTACCGTTGCAGTTCCTTCAACAACTTGTCGAGGAATTCGTTGACGCGCTCGACGACCTCCTCCTGAACGGCCTCGGAGACGAAACTCGCAAGCGCCTTCGTCAGGGCGACAACATCAATCTTGGGCGCGTCCACTGTGCCCGTGACAGGCAGCTTGACGCTCCGTTCCCCCACCGCGCGGCTGGCCTCGCGCCCGATGAGCCGTTCCGTGAGCGGCACCTCGATCTGGTAGTTAATCGCGCCCTTGAACGTGACCCAGCCGCTGAATGTCATGGGCTGCTGCTCAATCATGACCCTCACAGGGGCAACCTGGATACGCCCGTCCTTGACGACGGTGCGGACTTGAAGCTGGTCGGTCTGCCAACTATGGCTCTTGATTTTCAACAGCGTGAGGAGTTCCCGCATCGAAGGCCCGAACACCAGCTTGGGGTTCCGCAAAAGGAGAGTGGCGTCGGCGGCAAGCCCCTTGTCGGGCGTGAGGCCATACACATACTTGAAGCCCGCGACATCGAGCGTCGCGTTGCCGTCCTGCACGACGCTCCCCTTGAATACAGGGAACACGTTGACGAGCAGGTGGTCCATCGCCGCTTGCGAGACACGCACGTTTTCGAGCAAGCGCGTCTTGGGGGGGATGATGCAGGTGAGGTTGCCGCGCTCCAGCGTCAACTCCGGGACGCACTTCAGCTTCCCGCCGTTCAGCGGCGGCGTGTAGGAGACCTTCATCACACCGCGCGAAAGTTTCACGCTCAAATCGGACGCCCCCGCAGTCAGTCCCATGCCCTTGAGCGACTCGATGAACACCGCCGCGTCAATCTCCCCCTCCGCAAACAGCGTGTCGAGGCCGCCCGCCACAGGACCCTTGAATTTGAAATCCCGCGCGGCGTGTCCCGTCAACGCCCACTCGTCAATGCCCTGCACATCAAGCAGCCGCGTGACCCCCTCGCAATCAACCGTCATCTTCCCTTGCGCCGCGACGACGCAACGCGATTGAAGTTCCGTTGCGTCAAAGGTGCCTTGTGCGCTCAACAAACTGCTCGCCAAATTAAACGACTTCGCCTGAACCCGACTGAAATCCGGTGCGAGTGTCAGGTCGCTTTTCAGCTTCGCGTCCTTCTCCGCAAACACGATTTCCTTGTCGCGAATCCATGCGATGCTCCCGGCAAGTTCCGTGTCCGCACGGATGTCGCCGTCCGCGCGTTCCTGCGAAATCGAACCCGACAACCGCACGTCGGGAATTTTCACGACCCTGTTGGTCCCGGTCTTGCCCGAGAGATTCATCCCGGCCGCGTTCACGAGCGCCTTGGTCGTGCCGCCAGCGACCTCGGCAGTCGTGTTCAGGACGACCTGCCCGCTCCACCCGGCCGTCTTCGCGCGGAAGCCCTCAGGCAGAAACGCGCCAATCAGGCGGCGCAGACTGGCGAACTCAAAATCGCTCTTCATCGAGAACCCACGGAGCAACGGCGCATGACCCGCTTTCGCTCGCACGAAACGGTCGAAACTCCCCGAGGCGCTACCGCCTTCGGTCGTCAGGTCAAACGCCGCATTACGGAACTCGGAGAAGAGCGGCGCGTCCTGCGGGAGAACCGCGTTCGCCTTCAGCGTGCCGTGCGGGACAACCACAAGCCCGCCGGGCCGCATCTCGACAGCAAGGTCTTTCGCGTGGAACGTCGTGTCCATTCGGACATCCTTCCCAGTGAGTTGCGAGACGGCATCGAACTTGATTTCGCCCACCATCGGCGGCAGCGACCTGAACACGCGCCGGAAATCGCGCGAGAACGTCGTGAGGTTGACGAAGCCTTTCGCCTGGGCGTTTTCCAGACTGCCGCGCACGTCCAATTCCGCGAAAGGCGCATCGAGCCGCAACTGCCCGATTTCAGGCATCCTCCCCTGCGGCAACATCATCTTCAGCACGAACTGCGGCTCCGGTTTCAGCACCAGCGGCTCGCCCGCGAAACGCATCTGCAGGCCCCTCGTCACCAGCCCCGCCTCAATCCCGACCGCCTTTTCCTGCGCGTCAATCGAGAACCCCAAGTGCGCCGTCCCGGCCTGCATGGTGAACTCCGGCGAGAACCCCAGCAACGACCCGAAGTCCCGCACCAGCGCCGTCAAGTCGGCATCCGCAGTGGCGCTCAGCGAACCCGTCATTGGCTTGTCCTTCGCGCCGAACTGCAACGCCCCCTTCGCGCTCGCCCGCACCCACGGCGATTGCAATTCAAACCGCGCGATGTCCGCCTTGCCCTCCGC
>Ga0123353_10016145_pt1 | contig 10896 bp, 8 predicted proteins | sample TergutLab28metaG_3_FD_92763 | JGI IMG/M metagenome (GOLD analysis project Ga0123353, IMG submission 92763) | Labiotermes labralis P3 segment gut microbial communities from Petit-Saut dam, French Guiana - Lab288 P3 | ecosystem: Host-associated > Arthropoda: Insects > Digestive system > Gut ... | reverse complement strand
GGGAGGGGCTGAGACCGGCCTTGCGGGGTGCTGCGGCCTTTCTTGCCGGCTTGCTTCCGGTACTGTTGATCATCCTCTGCTTCAAGCTGAACCTGGCGCCAGCCAACGATATTCTGGCCGGGCTCGATCCGGTCGCCTTGGGCGACAAACTGCTCGACGGTAGCCGCTATATCCGGATCCTCCAGTCTTTTTTCATCACGGGCCTGAGTTTTACGCAGGGTATCTTCGACGTGCGCCAAGGGATGACCCTGAACCTGGGCGCCGTCAATGTTCTGCTGCCATTGGTCTACCTGCTCCTGGCGGGTATCAGCGACAACTGGCGCGCCAGGGAAGGTTCTTTGCTTTGTCTGACGATCCTGGCGCTGACCCTGGCCGGCTATTTCGTTGTTTACCTTCTGACCCCCCTCGATTTGGAGTACCACCTGCTGACCTCGCTGAATCGCCTCTTCATCCAGTTGTGGCCCACTTTCCTGCTGGCGGTTTTCCTGGTCGCCGGCAACGATGAGGCGGAAACCGGCCGGGACGACGGGAGCTCCCCTGTCGGAAAAAGCAGCGGCAAAGGAAGGACGGGGCGGGCAAAATGACTATTGACACCATCTGAAATTTATTTTAGGGTTGCGCCGATTTAGGAGCCTTTTTCATGGGTAACGCATCCTAAAGGCCATAGGCGAAAAAGCTGTGGCCTTTTTCGCTAGGGAGGCAAAGAAAACGGTCATGCAGGAAGTCATCTGGCACGGACGCGGCGGCCAGGGCGTCGTCATCGCAGCGCAGATCTTGGCCGAGTCGGCCTATCTCCAGGGATTCAAGGGAGTATCCTCGGCCCCGACCTTCGGCCCGGAACGCCGGGGCGCGCCGCTGACCGCCTCGACCCGGATCTCCGATCAGCCGATCCGCACCTTTTCCCAGATTGAACAGGCCGATATCGCCGTGGTCCTCGACCCGTCCCTCTTCAGCGTGGTGAACATCGTCGATTCCCTGAAAAAGGGCGGTCTGCTTATCGCCAATACCGCCCAGAAGCCGGACGCGCTAGGGGTCAACGCTGACTTCCGTCTCGCCACGGTCGACGCGGCGGCGATCGCACGCAAGTTTCACCTCCTTAAAGAGGGGGCACCTATGGTCAATACCCCCATGCTCGGTGTCTTCGCCAAGGCAGCAGGCTTGGTCTGCCTCGATTTCATGGAAAAGGGGTTGCGCTGGAAGCTCTCCGGAACCGCGGTGGAGGCGAATATCGCGGCCCTGCGGGCCGCTTACGAAGAGGCCGCTATCAAGCAATAAAGAAAGGCTGTTAATGGCAGAACCCAAAGACGACCATATCTCCGCCATGTGCAAACCGGCTATCGGAGAAGCAGGGAAGACAGGGGACTGGCGGGACACCACGCCAGTGATCGATCCCGCCAAGTGCATCGCCTCGGTCAAGAACCGCCCGTCCTGCTTCCGTTGCTGGCTCTACTGCCCCGAGGGGATCGTGACGGCCGAAGTCCCCGTCAAGATCGATCTAAGCTACTGCAAGGGCTGCGGGATCTGCGCCGAAGAGTGCCCGGCCAAGGCGATCACAATGGTCAGGTACAAGGAGGGCGAAGCATGAGCGGCAACGTCCAGATCATGACCGGTAACTCCGCCGCAGCGCAGGCCGTGAAGCTTTGCCGGGTACAGGTTATCTCCGCCTACCCGATCACCCCCCAGTCCTCGGTGACCGAGACGATCGCCAACTGGGTCGAACAAGGGGAGCTCAAGACTGAATACGTCCGCGTGGAGAGCGAACATTCGGTCATGACTGTCTGTGTAGCCGCCTCCACCGTAGGCGCCCGGGTCTTCACCTCCACATCGTCCCACGGCCTCTTGTACATGCATGAACAAATCCACTGGGCCGCCGGGGCGCGCCTCCCTATCGTGATCTGCTGCGTGAACCGCGCGGTCGGTGCGCCCTGGTCCATCTTCAACGATCAGCAGGACTCCATAGCCCAGCGGGACACGGGCTGGATCCAGATCTACTGCCGGGACAACCAGGAAATTCTCGACACGGTGATCCAGGCCTACCGGATCGCCGAGGAGGTTTACTGTCCGGTCATGGTCTGCTATGACGGCTTCATCCTCTCTCACACGACGATGCCCGTCGAGATCCCCAAGGCCGAAGAGGTCGATGCCTTTCTCCCGCCCTACCAACCCCACACGATCCTCAGCCCGGAAGATCCCCACAACATCAATCCGGTCATCTTCCCCTGGCGTCGGCGGGACAGTGAGGGGGTATTGAGGGACGGCTATATGGACATACGCTGGAAACTCCAGCATGCCCTGGAACTTTCCCACGACGTCATCATCCGGACCTCCCGCGAGTACGGTTCGCGTTTCGGCCGCGACCACGGCGGGATGCTCTGGTCCTATCAGTCCGAGGACGCCGAGGTACTCTTGGCAGCGATGGGCTCTATCGCCACAGAGGCCACAACGGCGGCCGACCTCCTGCGCGAGCAAGGAATCCGCGCCGGAGTGATCGGCATCCGGGTCTATCGCCCCTTCCCGAAAGCGGAGGTCCGCGCCGCTTTTCGGAACTGCCCGGCGATTGTGGTCTTTGAAAAGAATATCAGCTACGGCTACGAAGGCGCCTTAGCCGCCGATATCAAGGCCGCCCTCTATGGGGCGGGGATCAGCACGCCGATCCACAATGTCGTGGCAGGCTTGGGCGGCCGGGACGTAAAAGCCCACGAACTGGCCGAGACGGTCCACGACTCGCTCGCCGCCATCGCCGCGGGGACGAGGGAGCGCCAGACCTGGCTCAACTGTGTGTCGGAGTAGTTTTGTTGAAGTCGAAACAAAAACATTAGAGTTATTTTGATTAAGAGGAAACTGGAGCCATGCCGGAAAAGCTCTTTAAGGTGAATGCCGAAGAATATATCCTCCCGGGAAATCGGGCCTGCCAGGGCTGCGGCCTCTCACTCGCCTACCGCTATATCCTCAAGGCCTTGGGGGAAAACACGATCCTCACGATCCCGGCAAGCTGCCTGACGGTCCTGCATGGCCTCTACCCGATCACCTCTGTCCGGATCCCCTGTCTCAACACCACCTTTGCCAGCACCGCAGCCTCGGCCTCTGGACTCGCGGCGGGGCTGGCCGCCCTGAACCGGAGCGACACGACAGTTGTGGCTATCGCCGGTGATGGAGGAACCTTCGACATCGGCATCCAGGCCCTCTCCGGAGCGGCCGAACGGGGTACAAACTTCATCTACGTCTGCTATGACAACGAAGGGTATATGAACACCGGTACCCAACGCTCCAGCGCCACCCCGGCCGGGGCTCTGACAACAACGACGCCTTTCCTCACGAAGCAACAAAACAAGAAAGATATGTTGAAGATCATGGAGGCGCACGAGATTCCGTACCTCGCCACCTGCTCGCCTTCCTTTCCCATCGACATCTACGAGAAGTTCGTGAAAGCAAAGAAGATCAAGGGAACCCGTTATATCCAGGTCTCGGTCCCCTGCCCGCCCGGCTGGGTCTACCCGCCCAAAGACACGGTCAATATCGGCCGACTAGCCGTGGAGGCGGGAATCGTCGTCCTCTATGAGATCGAAGACGGAAAGTTCCGTTTGACGGGCCGGAGCAAGACCCTGGCTGATAAGGGAAGCCGGTTACTCGTGTCCCAGTATGTGGAGTGCCAGGGCCGGTTCCGGAAGATGAGCGCGGCCCAGCTCCGTGCCCTCCAGCAATCGGTCGACCGCAAATGGGACGAATACCTAAAGCGGGCCGAAGACTAAAAAAACGCCCCATTCTTTATTCTAATCGGGTCACCGGTTTCCAGTAGAACCATAGGGACAAGACCTTCGCGAAAGACTCATTAGAGATTTTCGCAAGCTAAAATCTCCAGCGGTCAGCGAAGCGCCTGTGCCCACGGGTTTCAAAATCACAACGGAAGCGCTCCAGGGGAACCTCTGTTCAGATTGGGGGTGGATCCTCTTGAAGGAGATCGGCGATAAGAGCCGCATAGCGGTCTGCGGCACCGCGGTTGGCCGCGACGGCCTGCCGCCCTGCTTCACCCCGGCTGCGCAGGAGATCTGGAGCGTCCAGGAGTTCGAGGATCCCCCGATAGAGGCCCTCCCCATCCGAAACGGTAATCCCGCCCCCTGCCTCTGCCAACAGCGCCGTCTCCTCCAAAAAATCCTCCATATGCGGTCCATGGAACACGACCTTCCCCCAGGCAGCGGGTTCCAGCAGGTTCTGTCCCCCCTTGGGCACGAGGCTCCCCCCGCAGAAGACAACCGTGGCTAAGCTGTAGACCTTAAAGAGCTCACCGATCAGGTCGATCAGCACCACCCGTTCCCCCTGGCGCCGACGGCCGACATTGATCTCCGACATCCGGAGGCAATCGGTAAAGCCGGCCCGGCGGATGAGCCCCGCCACCGTATCGCCCCGCTCGATGTGTCGAGGGATGAGGATGAGTTTGAAGTCCGGCTTTTGCTCCAAGATCCTTTTGTAGACCTCAAGCACCACCGTTTCTTCTCCCTCATGGGTACTCCCCGCTACCAGCACCCCTTCCCCCGGCGCTATTCCGAGACGTGCGGCGATCTCCAGGGTCAGCGCGGGGGAGACCCGGGCGGCCAGGCCGTCGTACTTGGCGTTACCCATGACAGCGATCCGCCCGGCCGGCATCCCGAGAGCGCAAAGCCGCTCGGCATCGGTCCGGGAGATGACGGCGGCCCGATCGACCAAGCTTAAGACCCCTTTCCAGAAGAACCGCGTCAGCCGGTAATGACGGAAAGAACGGGGGGAGATCCGACCGTTGACGAGCGCGACTCGCACCCTCTGCGCGCCACAACACTTAAGAAAATTCGGCCAGAGCTCCGTCTCCACAGGGACGAAAACCTCGGGCCTGACCCGATCAAGGATCTTGGCGACAATGGCGGGAATGTCGAGGGGATAATAAAAATGGGCCGAGGCGGCAGTCACTAGTTGCTTCGCCATCTCCTGCCCGGTCTCGGTACTCGTGGAGAGATAGAGGCGCGCTTCAGGAAAACGGGTACGCAGGGCCGCTACGATCGGGGCCGCCGCGGTCACCTCGCCCACAGAGACGGCGTGGAGCCAGATTCGGGGCCGACCCGGGGCACGCAACCGGCCTTCGTTTTCCGGTGTGATGTGGCCGAATTTGCCCCCCAGACTCCGGCGGTATTTCCCGGCCAGAAGCAACTTGGCCCCGTACCAGGGAACGGCGCAAAGGGCGGCGATGAACAGCAGTGCATTATAGAGTCCCGACCACGGCAAGCCGTCTTCCCCTCCCGGGATATGTTTTTTTCTCCATATCACGGTCATAACGGGGCCGCAAGGGAAAGGCGCTGGGAATATACATCTAGTGATTGACACTGTCCCGGCGATGATGTACGAAAATATCATGCGGAAGATTGCCCCATCCATCCTGTCGGCGGACGGCAGGCGCCTCGGACAAGAGATCGCGGCCGTGGAAGCGGCCGGGGCCGACTGGATCCATGTCGATGTCATGGATGGCCACTTCGTCCCCAACCTGACGATCGGGCCGGGGCTCGTCGCTTCACTCCGTAAGGCCACCAAGTTGCCTCTTGATGTCCATCTGATGATCGAAGACCCCGACCGTTATATCGATGCCTTTGTCCAGGCCGGAGCGGACTGGCTCACCGTCCATGTGGAGGCCTCGATTCATCTTCACCGCACCGTGTCCCTGATCCGGGAACGGGGCATTCGGGCAGGGGTCTCCCTCAACCCGGCGACTCCGCTTTCTCTAGTGGAACCGATCCTGCCGGAGGTTGATCTGTTGCTGATCATGTCCGTCAATCCCGGCTTTGGCGGGCAGAAGTTCATTGAAGGCACACTTCCTAAGATCCGTCAGGCCAAGGAACTCATCCGGGCCACCGCTCCCCAGGTCCTCCTGGAGGTGGACGGCGGCGTGACCGTCAAAAACATCCGGGCCATCGCCGATGCCGGAGCCGATGTCCTTGTGGCCGGCGCTGCTATCTTCGGAAGCAACGACTACGGCGCCACCATCGGTGCCATGAGGGATACCCTTTCCAGATCCGTTATCGTGGTTTAACATCAAGATAAGCAAGGAGTCGCGCGATGCTTTATCGAAAGATGAGTAAAACGACAGAAGAACTCTCCATCCTCGGATTTGGGTGTATGAGGTTCCCCGTGAGGGAGGACGGGAAGATTGATGAGGAACAAGCAGCGGAGATGCTTCGGTACGCGATCGACCATGGCGTGAACTACGTAGATACGGCGTATCTCTACCATAACGGCGCAAGCGAACCCTTTGTCGGCCGGATCCTTGCGGGAGGGTATCGTGAGAAAGTGCAACTGGCCACCAAGCTTCCCAGTTGGCTGGTTATGTGCCGCGCGGACATGGACAAGTATCTCGCCGAGCAGTTGATGCGGCTTAGAACGGACCACCTCGATTATTACCTCGTACATGGGCTCAACACAGAGCGCTGGAAGAAGCTCTCGGAATTGGGCCTTACGGAGTTCCTCGACAAAGCGCTCGCTGACGGCAGGATCCGCCACGCGGGATTCTCGTTCCACGACAACTTGGAGCCTTTCCAGAAAATCGCGGACGGCTACGACTGGACCTTCACGCAGATCCAGTACAACTTCATGGACGAGCGCTATCAGGCCGGGACCGAAGGGCTCCGGTATGCGGCCAGGAAGGGTCTGGGGATTGTGGTCATGGAGCCCATCCGGGGCGGCCTTCTGGCAAGGGATCTCGAAGGGGTCCGGGAGATCTGGCAACAGGCGAAAACTCTGCAGCCTCCGGCAGCCTGGGCGCTCCGTTGGGTCTGGAATCACCCGGAAGTGACGGTGGTGCTTTCGGGTATGTCGACCCTGGAACAGGTCAGGCAGAACGTGGCCCTGGCGGATAGCGGATGGGCGGATTCGCTTTCGAAGTCTGAGCTTGTCCTGTACGAAAAGGTCAGAAAGGAACTGGAGAATCGAACCATCATTCCCTGTACGGGCTGCAAATACTGCATACCCTGTCCGCACGGCGTAAATATCCCGGATTGCTTCGAGACGTTCAACCAAGGGCATATGTACAAAGCGAAAGAACAGACAGCGCGCGTCTACTCCATGCGCCTGGGTGAGTTCTTCGACGGCGCCCTCCATTTCGCCTCGCTCTGCAGGGAATGCGGGGAATGCGAGGAGAAATGCCCTCAGAGCCTCCCGATCCGCGAGCACCTGAAATCCGTATCCGACTATTTCGGAAAATAGGATGATGGGAGAAAATGAATACGGCTAGAAGAGTTCCGTTTGTTCCAGCCCCATGCGGCCTTTCGCCTTCTTTGCCGGGCCAGTAGCAGCCAAGGACAGAAGCTCCGCCGGTAGTTCGTTCACAAAACGGGAAAGGGAACGGGGTGAGGGGCCAACCCAGGGACGGATCCTCGAGGCGGTCAGGACCAGCCGTTCCTTGGCGCGGGTGAGGCCGACGTAAAAGAGCCTCCGTTCCTCCTCAATGTCCGCATTGCCCCAGAGGGAGCAGGGCAGGAGCCCTTCCTCCGCGCCAGCTAGGAAAACCACGGAAAACTCCAACCCCTTGGCGCTGTGCAGGGTCATCAGAGTCACGGCCTCGGCCCGCTCGTCATAGACTGTAGCCTCAGCGTAGCGGTACAGGTGTCCGGCAAAAGCGGCCAAATCTCCGCCGAAGCTGCCCGACAAGGCCAGAAGCCTCTGGACATCGGCAGACCTCCGGTCCACAGAAAGAAACGCCAGGACCTCTGCCAAAGCCATTGCCAAACCGTTCCGGATCGTGGCTTCTCGAAAACGCTCCAGAGTCCGGTCCAACTCTTCCAGCGCTCGCTCCGCCGCTACCGGCAATTCGATACCTTTCAGACAATTTCGGAAATCGCCGGTAAGCGGCAAGGCCGCCTCCAATCGCTCGATCGTGGCCTTTCCGATCCCTGTTCGGCTTTCGGTAAGCCTGAGCCAGCCGGCGATCACCTCCGTTCCAGCCGCGGCCTGCAGAAAATCGTAGACGGGCCGCAACCCCGCTGTCAGATAGAAGGGCGTGTTCCCCACTTGCTGCGCGGGGATACCGCGCCGTTCCAGAGCCGCTGCGATCTCCCCGGCCTGCCTGCCGAGCCGGAAGAGCACGGCAATGTCGGAAAAACTCAAGGCACGCCCGGATCCGGCTTCGCCGCCCCGGCCAGAGTCGATGGAGAAATGTTCGATCCCGCCCAGCAGTTCCTCAATGCGGCGCACTATAAACTCGGCTTCGGCCGCCGGGCTGGGGGCGTTGTACAGCTCGATCGCGCCGGACCTCCCCGACTCGGCCGTGAGGCCAGGCCCGGGCCGGCTGTTCGGCCCGCTCTGGCATCCTCTGCTGTTATGACTGATGAGCGCCGTGGCCGCCGCTACAATGGTGGCGGGAGAACGGTAGTTGCGAGTCAAAAACATCTGCTCCACTCCGGACAGTGCGGCGAAACGGAAGAAAAAGGCTGGGTTGCTCCCCCTAAAGCCGTAGATGGCCTGGTCCGGATCGCCGATGGCAAAGATGCTGGCCTCTTGGGCAAGGAAATGCACCAGCTCAAACTGAACGGCGTTCAAATCCTGGAACTCATCCACAAAGAGGTGATCCAAGGAGCCCAGGACCCGCTGCCGCAGGGTCGCATCCGTTTGAAGCTGGCCGACAAAGGATGGGATCACAGCATCGAGGTCCAGAGCCCTGAGCCGCTGCAGCTCTTCATGATAGGGACGGAGCTCAGGGATCGGTTCCTGACCGGGGGCAAGGAAATGGCCGGCAAGCAACCTCACCAAGCGGTTGCGCTCTCCTGCACTCGCGCCGGGAAAGAGGCGCCTGAGAAGCCGTTCGCGGCTTTCCGGGCCCACTACCGCGAGGTCCGGCGCACTACGGCGCAGCCAGTCAAGGCAGAACTGGTGGAAGGTGCCAACGAATACCCGATCTCCGGTCGATCCGGCCATTTTGCGCAGCCGCTCCCGAACCTCGTCCGCAGCCTTGACGGTGAAGGTGATAGCCGCCACCCTTTCCGGCTTCTGGCCCGCCTTCATCAGGATCGAAAGCCGTTCTGCGAGAGTGTAGGTCTTGCCGGTCCCAGGCCCGGCGGTCACGAGTACATGACGACCGGAGCTGGCGATAGCCTCGGCCTGCTCCGCGTTTGGGCCGGCCGTTCTGACTGACGCCTCTTGCCTCCCGCCCCGGTCTTCGGCTAAGGACGGCAGAGCCAGGGCCACGGTCTCCTTCTTTTGGGCCCTTCTTGGTGCCGGGGCATCGCCAAAGAGCTTCCCTTGACCGGAGAGCTGCGCCAGTTCCCCTTTGGCAAAGAGCCTGATCGCGCCGAACTCGCCATCGTAGCCGGGCGTTCGGATGACACGGCCGCTCCGCATGCGCTCCACAGCCTCCCCTAGGCTCTCCGACGCCTGGCGGATCTCATCCAACGGCGTATGCAGGAGCAGACCAAATTCCGAACCGAACCGAACGACGAGGCGGGCATACTGCTCCATCACCTTCTTGGAGGTGGGACCTGTCCCAAGAAGCTCCCCCAGGAGCTCAGGCAAAGGGATCAGGCTAAATGTCTCGGGCGCAGATGGACGAAAGAGGGGCTGTTCCCGGTCGGCCAAATCCATCACCCGGTGCAGGACCCCCACCGTGAGAGGCTTGCCGCAGACAGGGCAAATCATACCCAGGCGGCGCGTCTCCAGGGGAGTGAGGCAGATATGGCAGGCACGATGGCCGTCGGCGTGGTACTTCCCCTCCTCGGGGAAAAATTCTACCGTACCCCGGAAGGTCTCCCGTCGGTTGGTCTGGAGGGCCGCCCGCAGAGCAAAGAAGTTCATCTCCGTAGAAAAAAGGTTGGCCTCGCGCCCAAGACGGGCGGGGGAGTGGCAGTCTGAGTTGGAGATCAGGGCGAAGCGGTCCAGGCCCGAAACAAGCCGGTTCATCTCCGGATCGGAGGAGAGGCCCGTCTCCAGAGCAAAAATACGGGGCGTCAGGTCGCCGAAGCATGCCTCGACGGTGTCAAAGCCGGACCTGGACCCGAAAAGGGAAAACCAGGGAGTCCAGATGTGGGCCGGCACAAGAAAACCCTCCGGCGCCTTCGCGAGCAGGATCTCCAAAAGGTCGCGGCTGTCGAGCCCCAGGATCGGCCGACCGTCGGACTCGATGTTGCCTATCCCGGACAGGGTGGCGGCAAGACGTTCGGCAGAGGCAAAGTCGGGTACATAGAGGAGGTTGTGAACCTTGCGCACGCTGCCTTCGCGCTTGTAAATACTGCTGATCTCAGCGGAAAGGAGAAACCGGACCGGGGGCAGGGAGGACGCCAGCCCCGGAAGCGGGGAGACGATCACTCCTTCATCCTTCAGCCGGAAGAGCCCGGGCTCGGCTGGCTCCAACTCCTCGCGGAGGCTTTTGAACCAGCCGGGATGGGTGAAGTCTCCTGTGGCGACCACATGGATGCCCTTGACCCTAGCCCAGGCGGCCAAGCCCCGTAGGGTACCTTCCGGGCTCGTGGCACGGGAATAGGGGGAGTGGGTATGCAGATCGGCGATAAAATCCATGGCAGGTCAATACCTCTCCACTCTCCGTTGTTCACGAGATCGGCAAGGACCAGCGGCCCGATCCGCCATCACTTGGAAACCGACGCACAGGAAAAGTCGTTTGGAATCACCCTCTGGCGGGCTCCCCGCTCCTATGCTAGCCAGGTCGAAAGTCCGAAAACGCGATCCCCCCCTCACAGGGAACGGAAACCGTACTTGCGGAGTTCTTTTGTAAGATGTTAAGTAGACAGAAATCTGTTAGTTGCACCTGGACCGGCAACATCTCAACCGCTTGGGCTTATAGCATAATTGTCCTCCGGTGACAAGTGTTCCCGGGAAGAGGTTTTCCCCTAAGGAGGCTCGCGGTCATCCATGCATATCATTGTGGACGGCTATAAT
>Ga0123353_10016143_pt1 | contig 10896 bp, 10 predicted proteins | sample TergutLab28metaG_3_FD_92763 | JGI IMG/M metagenome (GOLD analysis project Ga0123353, IMG submission 92763) | Labiotermes labralis P3 segment gut microbial communities from Petit-Saut dam, French Guiana - Lab288 P3 | ecosystem: Host-associated > Arthropoda: Insects > Digestive system > Gut ... | reverse complement strand
TGGAACGGGCGCCTGGTCATCGGTCCCCGCGACTTCGTCCGCCACGTCCTCGCCCGGCGGTGACAGCCCAGAGCAGTGCGGTCGGCGGGGTCGTCGATGGTGACACTGGGGACGGTTCCTGTGTCTTGCCTGGCCATCGACATCACCCGAGCCCAGCCCCAGTTTTGGTGGTTGAGCAGGCAAGACATAGGAACCGTCCGCAGTGTCCTCGGCGGCCCAGGGACGTCGCGAAAGCTGATGCTTCCGTCGAGAAGTGGTGCAGGAGCATCACTTCTCGACAGAAGCATCAGCTCTCAGCGGGTTGGGCGGGTTGACGGCCAAGCATTCGAGATGCGACCTGGCACACCAGATGCGACGTTGTGACGTCGCATCTGGTGTGCCAGGTCGCATCTCGCGCGATTCTGGTCATCACCCGAGCCCGGCGCCAGTTTGGTGGTTGAGCAGGCAAGACATAGGAACCGGCCCCAGTGTCCCAGGGTCCGGTGCCAGGGGCTGGCTGTCGCGCGGCTACATCGCCACGACGCGGACCTGGTCGCCGCACAGCCGGGACCAGTCGTCGGGGTCCGATGTGATGACAGTGACACGGCCAGCCTGGCGCAACGCCATCGCTGCTGCTGCTGCGGCGTCGATGGCGTGCTGGTGCCCGTGCAGACCCGCCATGATCGTCCACTCGTCCTAGGTCGCGGCGGTGACCAGGGCCAGCGCCGCCGAGACCTCACGCGGGGTGAGCCCGGTGGCCCAGGGTCTGGCGGGAACTGTACGCGGACCAGGCGCGGGGGACAGAAAATGCCTTGGACAGCCCGCAGCGCCGCTGTCCCGTCAGGCCATGGGCATCTTCGACCGCACGCAGGACGAACCCGACTCGTACGTCGGCGCAGACACCGCGTCCGCGAGGGCCTATCTGAGCCTGGAGGCGCGGGTGGCGTCGCTGGAAGCCGCAGTCGCCCGTCTGCAAGGCGCGACGGCAGCCAACGTCCAGGACGCACCGCCCTGGGACACGTTCGACCGGGAGTCCGAAGCCCGTGCGCTCGCCGCCGCCGGCAGGAAGATCGAGGCCATCAAGCGTGTCCGTGACGCCACCGGCTGGGGGCTGAAGCAGGTCAAGGACTACGTCGACGCGTTCTGAGGGCCAGGCGCGCGGGACGTTCGCGGTGGTGTTCTGCCTGGTCGCAGACTAGGCCGTGGGGTCGGCTCCCTCGTCGTCGACCCGCCCCGGCCGTCCCCGGGCCCGTCCGTCTCGCCGGGCTGGCGCCTTTCGTCACGCATCGACATCAGAATGAGCCCTACGGCCTCTGCGCCGGTCGGCGCTGGCTGAGGGTACGCCTCGCCAGCCTGTGCGCCGGCTGACCACGACGCCCGTGTTACCGTCCAGCATGGACGCCGACCTGACCCCGGCATGGCTTTGTAAGCAGGAGGACCACCTGCGTCTTGAGGCGCGTGTCGCGGTGCTTGAAGACCTCGTCGCGAACTTGCGGGTGGCCCTGGCCAACACCTGCGGGGTGGTCGTCGAAGACCCCGTGGTCTCAGCTCCGGGACCGGACTGGGGATCGCCGTCGCCGCAGCCAGGTCGCGGGCTGTGGCGGGGCCGGCGGGCAGCGGGCCCGTCCGCTCTATCGGACGCCCCGGACTGGCAGTCGCCGTTCCGCATGACGATCGATGCTGTCACCACCGTCACCGGCCGCGGGGCGGTGGTCACTGGCCGTGTCGAGCGTGGGTGCCTGAGACGCAACACCGAGGTTGAGATCGTCGGTGCCTCTGGGCCGGTAGTCCGGGCAACGGTGGTGTCGATGGCATCGTTCGCCGGCGACACCGACCTCATCCAGGCCGGCGACAACGTCGGCCTGCTCCTCAAGGGCATCAAACGCGGCGTGGTAGAACCCGGCCAGGTCGTGGTGACCCCAGGTTCCGCCGACAGTTTGTGACCGAACCTCGCCCCGGCGGGGTACGCCGACCGATCGGCCGCACAAGTTCCTATGAAAAAGTGCGCGGCGAGTACACTTTTTCATAGGAGTTTGTGCAGCGAGCACGAGGAGGACCCTGTGCGCAGGACGATCGCGACCCGGCTGGGCCAGTGGGCTGACCAGCCGAAGGCCTTGCCGTTGGTGCTGCTCGGGGCCCGCCAGGTCGGCAAGACGTACTCGGCGCGTCAGCTGGGGGCTGACAGGTTCGCCAAGGTCGCCTACGTGAACTTCCAGACAGACCTGGCCCGGTTGACCAGGGTCTTCGACGGGGTGCTCGACCCGTGGCGCATCGTGGAGGACCTTGGGCTGCTGCTCGGGGTGCCGATCACCGCCGGTGACACACTCGTCGTGCTCGACGAGGTCCAGCTGTGCCAGCCGGCGCTGACGAGCCTGAAATACTTCGCTGAGCAGGCCCCCGGGCTGCGGGTCGTGGCGACCGGGAGCCTGTTCGGGGTCACCGTCCACCGCGAGCCGCAGTTTTCTTTCCCGGTCGGCAAGGTCGAGATCGCCACGATGCACCCGATGACGTTCGACGAGTACTGCTGGGCCACCGGTCACGAGACCTGGCCCGACGCCATCCGGGCTTGTCTGGTTGACGACCGCCCGTTCGTCGCTCACGACGACGCCTTGGCCCAGCTACGCCGGTACCTCATGGTCGGTGGGATGCCCGCGGCCGTCGAACGTCTGGTCACCTCGGGGGACTGGGAGCAGGTGCGCCAGGTCCAAGGCGACATCGCGCACCTGTACGCCGCTGACGCCAGCGTGTACCTCGACGACGCGACCGCTGCGCGTGTCCGGGCCGTCTGGGACAGTGCACCGCACCAGCTGGCGCGCGAGAACCGCAAGTTCAAGCTCGCTGACATGGCCAAAGGTGCCAGGGCCGAGCAGTACGAGGCAGCGTTCGCCTGGCTGGAGAACGCCGGGCTGATCCACCGGCACCGGTTGGTCGAGGACCCTTCACCCCCGTTTCGCCACCAGGTGGACGGGACGTTCTTCAAGGTCTACCTCGTCGATGTCGGCCTGCTGTCCCAGGCGCTGGGGGTCCGTGCTGGTGCCTACCTCGACGACGCCACCCGGCGAGTGATCTCACCGGTGTTCCATGGCGCGCTGGCCGAGAACCTCGTGAAACAAGCGCTGGAAGCCCAGGGCGTCGCCAGCGGGTACTGGACCTCGGGCAACACCGCAGAGGTCGACTTCCTCGTGGCCGACGCCCAGATGCGCGGGCTCCCAGTCGAGGTGAAGTCAGGTGACAACGTCCAGTCCAAGAGCCTGCGGGTGTTCGCCGAACGTCACCACCCGCCCTACGCTGTGCGCTGCTCGACCAAGCAGTTCGGCCGCGAGCCCCACCTGCGCTCGGTCCCGCTGTACGCCACCTTCTGCCTGGGGGACATCCTGGGCTGACCACGACGGGCGATGCGAGGTCCTCCGGGCAAGGGCTGAGGGACGAACTTTGGGGTGAGGGACAAACCAATATGTTCGTCCCTCACCCCAAAGTTCGTCCCTCACTGGTGACGACGAGCCGGTGCAGCCAGCCTCGCGAGCCTGTGCGCCTCCTTCGGCGGGGGCGTCCTGCGGCTGGCCATGACGACGCCCGTGTGACCGTCCAGGGCGGTTGTGCCGCGGAGGGCACCGGAGCTGTTGGACGCTCCGGACGTGTCAGCCATCATCGGCATCGGCCACCGACGCGTCGTCGGCCTGCTCCGTGGTGCCGACGACGAATCCTGCGTACCTGGCATCGCAGTGGATGCCATCTGACAGGAAGTCTCGGAAGCTGTCAGCATGGAACCACATCAGACCGAGGTCGCTGTCTGTCAGAGCGTCAGCCTGCTTCGCTCGAGACGAGTCCGTCAGGTGCGAGAGATCAAACTCTTCGAGAAGATCGTCCAGCTGCTCGCACCCAGCGTACATCTCGTGGTCGAGACTGGCTATCCTTCCCTTGTTCTCTCCCGCCAGGACCTCGACGTACTCATCACCCCCATACCCTGCGCCGATCGGCAGAAAGATCTCGCTGAAGATCGAGGCTGCGTTGTCTTCAAGATCATAATACGGGTCGCGTGCATCTGCGTTGTACAGAACACGAATATCGGGGCTGCCGGTGGGTTCCAGGTCAGGTTCTGCCAGGTATGCGTCCCGGCAGTCTGAGTCCCGCAGGTCGTCGAAAATGAATCCGTTTTGAGTCGCAAGGAACTCGGCGTACTCCGCAGAGAACAAGAGTCGCCGCTGAAGCTCTGCGACCCGTTCCGGTGGCACGGGGGCGTTGCCGAAAGGATTCGGGAAGACAACTTTCATCGCACGCCTTTCTCGTGGACAGGGCACACCAGCCCATCGAGCAAGAATAGTACTGCATCGCGGGGCTCGGTGACGGGACTGTGCGGACGGTTTCTGTGTCCTGTCTGGCAGGCGGGTCCGGCCTGGTCGTTCTGTGCCGGTGGCGCTCGGGTTCCACATGACTGCGCCAAGACACGAGGAACCGCCCAGCGTCCGCACGTGCTGTGCGGTCACCCGTCCCGTGCTGGGGTTCAGGCCCGTTCTGCCTCACGGTCGAGCACCGCTTTCGCATAGGCGCTGGGGCTGAGGCCGAGTGCCCGTGCAACCGCAGCGAGCCGGTCGAAGTGCTCAACCTCGGCAGCGTCGGTCCACGTGATGGTGATCTGGCGGTGGGGTCTGGTCGCGATGTGGCAGAAATCTGCCGGTGACCCCCACACGCACGTTCTGCACTCAGCGGGGTCCTGTCGGGTCCAGTTGGGGCAGCTCTCGCAGGTGAACGACTTGGCTCGGTTGTCCGAGGCGCACAGGGGCATGAAGTCATCGAGGTGGCACTGGTCACCATCTCCGGCGACACGAAATGGGACGCGGTGGTCTGCCTGGAGCTCGCGGGTCGTGAAACTGGCGCCGCACATCGCGCAACGGTGGTCGTGCGCGGCAAACAGCGTGTCGCGAAACTTCTTCGGGATCTTGGTCCGTCCTGGGTGCCCCAGCGTTGAGTCGACGATGAGCGTGTACCGTGCCATGCGGTGTCCGCCCACAGTGATCATCGACTTTGCCAGGCGGATGCCGGCATCTTTGACGTCCCCGATGGCGCGCGGTGGGTGGTCGTACCCCATCGCTTCGATATCGGCGGTGGTCACCGAGCCGTGGGCCAACATGAACTCCACAGCCTTCTTCGCCCGTGCCGACATCTCGCGGCTGCGGAGCCATGTGACGAACTCTTCGGGTAGGTCAGCACTCATGGAAGGTCACCACAGGGCATTGATGGGCTCGGGCACCAGGCGGGCGTGTGCAGCCTTTGCGCCCCCAAGACGGTCGACGAGCGCGGGGGACAGGTACAACGACTCGGTGGTCTCGTCTGCTGCGCCGTTGAGGGTGCTCTGGGATGAGCGCCCGGCACACAGGTGAAGGTGGGCCATCCCCAGGCCTGGGTCGAGAGGCGCTCCGTACTGCTTGCCGCCGGTGGTGCCGTCGTAGGAGACCATGAACGACACGCCGATCCTCACAGCCTCGCCGAGCGTCTGCTCGAACTCGGTGCGGCGCAAGCCTTGGAGGTAGCGGGTGTCACGCGCCTGCGAGACGCCCTCATATGGCGGGTCCATGTAGACGACGTCGGACGCTGCGGCGCCAAGGAGCACCGGGCGGTAATCACCAGCGCAGGCTGTGGTATGGCGCATGACGGCTGATGTGCGCTGGAGCCGGTCTCGCATGGCGTGGGGCTTCGCGCCCAGGCGCCGCTGGTCCGCACCCTGGTTGAACTCGCCGCGCTGGTTGTACCGCACGGCGGCTTTGACGCACCGGGCGAGCAGGTAGAGAAAATGCACTGGGCTGTGGGTCTGGTTGAACGTGTCGCGGACGCGGTTGTAGTAGGCGCGGGGGTCGTCGAGCTGGTCATACCAGAGCTGCTCGTACCCGTCGGCAAGAGCCTGCGGGGCAGTGAGCAGATATGACCACAAGGCGACCAAGGGCTCGTTGGCGTCGCTGATCTGGACGGACCCGACGCGTCGTGCATGCATCGCGGCGACCGACACGGCTGCTGACCCGGCGAACGGTTCGTACAGCGTGGTGGTGTCGTCGGGCAGCAACGGGATGATCGCGTGGGCCAACGCCCTCTTGCTGCCCTGGTACGGGATGGCGTGGGGGACGTCGGCGAGCACGTCCAACCGGGGCGCACGGATCGGTGCAGGGGCTGCGGTGTGCGGCGCCTGCCGCTCGAGCGTCACGGTCATGTCATGCCTCCCTGGATGGTGCGAACGTTACGCTACCGCGAATCGGTCGAACAGACGTCCACAGGCGCGCCCGGTCCTCGGGGCTAGGGCTGAGGGACGAACTTCGGGGTGAGGGACGAACATACAAGTTCGTCCCTCACCCCGAAGTTCGTCCCTGGTGACGACGAGCCGGTTAGCTGGCTGCGAGGTAGTCGTGGACCTGGGTTCGGGTGGCGTCCAGGGCGGTGGTGCCGGCGCGGACCGCGTGCTCCCAGGCGACGACGTTGCGCAGGGCGGTGTCGACGTCCCAGGTGGGGGACCAGCCCAGCTCGGTGCGGGCACGGGCTGAGTCGAGCATGAGCAGGCCGGCCTCGTGGGGGCCTGGCTCGGCGTCGGTGCGCCACGCCGCGCCGTCGCCCCAGGCGGTGGCCAGGCGGGTGGCGACCTCGCCGACGGTCAGGGCGTCGTCGGTGGAGGGGCCGAAGTTCCAGGCGGTGGCGTGGCGGTCAGGTGACAGGTGCTCGGCGAGGGTGAGGTACCCCGACAGCGGTTCGAGGACGTGCTGCCAGGGGCGCACCGCGGCCGGGCGCCGCAGCACCGCCTCGCGGCCGTGGGCGTACGCGCCGACAAGCTCAGGCATGAGGGCTTCGGGGGTGGCGTCCCCGCCGCCGACGACGTTGCCGGCCCGGGCGGTGGCCACCGCGTACCCCGCGCGCGGGAACGACACAGCCATGGACCGCGCGACGATCTCCGCGGCGGCCTTGGACGCCGAGTACGGGTCGTCGCCGCCCAGCGCGTCGACCTCGCGGTAGCCCCACACCCACTCGTTGTTCGCGTACACCTTGTCGGTGGTCACCACGACGCACCGGGTCACCGCAGGCACGTCCCGGCACGCCTGCAGGACGGCGAACGTGCCCATGACGTTGGTGGAGAACGCCTCACCAGGGTCGTCGTAGGACTCGCGCACGACCGTCTGCGCAGCCAGGTGCAGCACGACCTGCGCACCGCTGGCGGCAACAGCCTGGGTCAGCCCCGCGGTGTCGCGGATGTCGGCGCGCTCGTCGGTGGCCACGAGCGCACCAAGCCCAGCGCGGGTGTACAGGTAGTGCTCTGGGGTGTCCAGCGCGTACCCGTGCACCTGCGCGCCCAGCGCGTCGAGCAGCACGCACAACCACGCCCCCTTGAACCCCGTGTGCCCCGTGACGAACACCGACCGGCCTGACCAGAACGAGGTATCCACGCCTTCCACCGTACCGGGCGGGAAGACAATGGGGACGGTTCCTGTGTCTTGCCTGGTCAGACGCCTGCTCTCCGAGCAGGCGTCTGACCAGGCAAGACACAGGAACCGTCCCCATTGTCTTCACCCATTGTCTTCACGCCACCAGCGCCTGCTCGTACAGGTCCAGGGTCGCGGTCGCGACGGCGTCCCATGAGCAGGTGGCGGCCACAGCAAAGCCGCGTTCGCGCAGGGTTGCGGCGAGGTCGGGGTCGTCGGTGACCTGGCGCAGGGCTTGGCGCAGGGCGTCGGCGTCACCGGGGGGCACCAAGACACCTGCGTCGCCGACGACGTCGACGAGGGCCCCAGAACGGCTGGCGACGACGGGGGTTCCGCAGGCCATGGCTTCCACGGCGACGCGGCCGAACTGTTCGACCCAGCCGTGGGCGCCGCGGCCCGAGCGGTGCGAGTCCAGCGACGGGACGGCTAGGACGTCCACCCCGCGGTAGAACTCGACGAGGTCGGGCCCCGACAGTGGTCCGAGGAAGCTGATGCGCCCGGCGCCGGGGGCGGCAAGGGCCCGCAGGTCGTCGTCGTCGGGGCCGGCGCCGGCGACGCGCAAGGTCAGAGCGTCGTCGGCGAGGACGGCGCGGATGAGCACGTCGACCCCTTTGTGCTCGACCAGACGGCCGGCGTACCCGACGGTCGTCCCCGGCCGGTGCACCGGCCCGGGGGTGAACACCGACAGGTCCACCCCGAGCGGGATGTTCACCACCGGGCAGGTCGCACCTTTGCGCTGGGCGATGGCCACCGCGTCGTCGTTGCACACCGACATGGCCGCGGCGTGGCGCAGCACCGAGCGTTCCAGCGCCCCGAACGGCCACGGGTACCGCTTGAAGATGTTCTGGGCCGACGAGGTGAGGTACGGCGCACGAGGCTGGGGACGTCTGCGCAGACGGTCCCAGGTGCGCCGCAGGGCCGCCAGGACGAGGATCTCGGCGCTGACCAGGGCGTACGGTTCTTGCTGGATATCGAGCACGTCGTGGGCCCGGCCCAGGGCCTGCCACAACGGCCGTGGGGCGAAGACGAACAGGGCAGGGCGCGACCCGAGCGTCGCCACACCGACGACTGGTTCGCCCGGGCGCGGTTGGAGGTGGACTGTGCGCCCGCCCTCGTCCCATGCTCTGGCGCACAGCACCTCGACGTCCACACCGCGCCTGCGCATGACGCGCTCAGCTTCGCGCCAGTCGTCGACGACTGCGCTGTGCGAGACCCGCAACACTCTCATCGCGGCCACCATAGCCGGCCGTGCACTGCGTTCGGGTGATGTAACGCCGGCGCCCGGGGCGCATCTCGGGCACAGCCGTCCACCTGGGGGCAAGGTAGGACACAATGGACGAACACGTGGGACAGGTCGCTGGAGGATCACTCATGCCTGATGGTCATGCGCTGGACACCGACCCTGGTGTGCGCACGTTCGACCGGTCGAACGCCGCCCAGGCCCGCCTTCACCAGCTGGTGCCCGGAGGCGCGCACACCTACGCCCGTGGCAGCGACCAGGTGCCTGAGCACATCGCGCCGGTCATCGACCATGGGGTCGGGGCGCGGGTGTGCGACGTCGACGGCAACTGGTACGTCGAGTACGGGCAGGGCCTGCGCGCTGTGACCTTGGGGTACGGGTACCAGCCGGTCGTCGACGCGGTCGGCGCAGCGGCCGCCGCCGGCCCGGGGTTCTCCCGGCCCAGCAGGTGGGAGGTCGAGGCCGCTGAGCGGTTCTTGGCCCATGTGCCCGGTGCCCAGATGGTGAAGTTCGCCAAGAACGGGTCCGACGTCACCTCTGCTGCGGTGCGCCTGGCACGTGCCGCGACCGGCAGGGACATGGTCGCGGTGTGCGGCACCCAGCCGTTCTTCTCCGTCGACGACTGGTTCATCGGGGGCACACCCATGCGCGCGGGGGTCCCCCAGCGCGACCTTGGCCTGACGGTGAAGTTCGCCTACAACGACCTCGCCTCGGTCGAGGCCCTGCTCGCCGAGCACCCCGGGCAGATCGCGGCGTTCGTGCTGGAACCGGCGACAGCCACCGCCGAACCGGCGCCCGGGTTCTTGCAGGGCCTGCGGGCGTTGGCCACCGCGCACCAGGTGGTGCTCGTCTTCGACGAGATGATCACCGGGCTGCGCTGGGACGTCCACGGTGCCCAGGCGGTCTACGAGGTGACCCCGGACCTGTCGTGCTGGGGCAAGGCCCTGGGCAACGGGTTCTCGGTCTCGGCGCTGGCTGGGCGCCGCGACCTCATGGAGCTGGGCGGGCTGAACACCGACGAGAGACGGGTCTGGCTGTTGTCGAACACCCACGGCGCGGAGACCACAGGTCTGGCGGCGATGGGCGCGGTCTACGACGCCTACGACGCCCGTGACGTCGTCGGCCAGATGACCGCTGCTGGTGAGCGTCTGCGTGCCGGGTGGGTCCAGGCCGCCGCGGACGCTGGGGTCGGTGACCATGTGCCGGTGCTGGGCCGGGCCACGTGCATGGTGTTCGGCACCAAAGACGCCGACGGGGCCCCCTCGCAGCCGTACCGGACGTTGTTCATCGCCGAGATGATCCGCCGTGGGGTCCTGGCCCCGTCGCTGGTGGTCTCCGCGGCGCACACCGACGCTGAGATCGACCACACCATCGACGCGGCCCGCGGTGCGATGGGTGTGTACGCCCAGGCGCTGGACGCCGGGTCGGTCGACGGGTTCTTGGCCGGGCGGCCGGTGTGCCCGGCGGTCCGCGAGTACGCCGCCCCGCGGCGGTTGGGAGCCACACCATGAAAGTTGTGCTGTTCTGCGGCGGGATGGGTATGCGGATCCGTGAAGGTGGCGCCGACGTGCTGCCCAAGCCGATGACGCGGATCGGCGGCCAGCCGATGCTGTGGCACATCATGAAGTACTACGCGCACTTTGGGCACACCGAGTTCGTCCTCGCCCTGGGGTACGGTGCGGGCGTCATCAAGGACTACTTCTTGGGCTACCGCGAGACCGACACCAACGACTTCGTCCTGCACGACGGTGTCCAGCTGTGCTCGCAGGACGTGTCAGGCTGGACCATCACGTTCTGCGACACCGGTGCCGAGACGGCGATCGGCGAACGGCTGCGCCGGGTGCGGCACCACCTGCGCGACGACCCGGTGTTCTTGGCCAACTACGGTGACGGGCTGTCGGACGTCGACATCAACGACCTGGTCGCCCGCCTGCCGGCCGACCACGTCGGGTCGTTGCTCGCCGTGCGCCCCCAAGACTCGTTCCACGTCGTCCGCGCCGACGACGACGGTGTGCTCCAGGCCCTGGAGCCGGTCGGTGCAGCAGACATGCGCGTCAACGGCGGGTTCTTCGTGCTGCGCCAAGAGATCTTCGACTACATGGGCCCCGGGGAAGACCTTGTGCTCGACGCGTGCATGCGCGCCGCACGCGACCGCCGGTTCTCTGCGAACCGCTACGACGGGTTCTGGGCGTGCATGGACACCCAGAAAGAACGCCACGAGCT
>Ga0123353_10016142_pt1 | contig 10897 bp, 8 predicted proteins | sample TergutLab28metaG_3_FD_92763 | JGI IMG/M metagenome (GOLD analysis project Ga0123353, IMG submission 92763) | Labiotermes labralis P3 segment gut microbial communities from Petit-Saut dam, French Guiana - Lab288 P3 | ecosystem: Host-associated > Arthropoda: Insects > Digestive system > Gut ... | reverse complement strand
TTGGCAGGAAATCCGGCAAACATTGAGAGGTTATCATTGCAACCTTCCCTGTTACATGTGGAGGTTGTGCCATTCATATATGGTTAGTATGATGAGACTGTGGTGGGTGGGGATTGCCACGCAGTGAATGTGCTGAAATTGAGGATTCACATCTAATCCAATGTTGAGCAGTAAATAATGAAATAATAAAGCAAGTGACATCAAGTTGGTCTCCATTTATTAAAAAATCTGAATTACTTTCCAAATAACATTTACACAACACAAACCAACGAAATGTATATTTTCTAAATTAGTAGTTTAATTTTTTAAGTTTGATGTCTTCCACCTGTTTCGAACCCGAAGGGTCATCTTCAGGAAGACGGCTGTATATACAGTTACGGCACGGTAGTGTGGTACTGTTACGTGCTGAAATTACAATAAAAGACCTGAATGAAATATGCAATTATAAAATATTGCATTTATTCAATATATCGATTTAAACATGTGTTTTATGTTCATATCGATAAAGTAAAATGTAAAGTTTTCCCGTTACAGGCCCGGTGTGGCCCAGAGGGTGGGTAGAGGTATAGCCCTACTCTTACATGACCGCGGCACTAGAAAGGGGTGAGTGGTCAGCAGCACGCCCCGGTCGCAATTTACCCCTGGAAAAGACCCGGTACCCATTTTACAGGATGCTGGGTGGGCCCCAGGAATGGTCTGGACGGACGGAAAATCTCGTCCCCAACGGGATTCGATCCCGGACTGTCCTGCCCATAGTCAGTCGCTATACCGACTGAGCCTCCGGGCCCACTTGTGTTCATATCGATAAATTTTAAATGTAAACCTAACTGTAAATACAGCCGTCTTCCTGAAGATGACCCCTCGGGTTCAAAACATGTAGAAGACATCAAAGTTAAAAATAAAACTACTAATTTAGAGAATGTGCATTTTGTTGGTTTGTATTGTGTCATTATATAAAAATGCGAAGTGCAAAACACATAAAATATCCAATAATACTCGTTACAAATACATACAGTCTACCATATCACCGTATTCACATTACATTAACTTGACTCTAACCTCGCATGACGCCTCTCTTTAACAGGCCGTTAACTAGAAGTACAACGAACACTCTTTCGTGTCTCCAGTACGCCGAATTCCCAGCTTACATCACCGCCTCAGCCTCCAAAGCAATCAGCAATGGCGGTACTGCGCTCGTTATACATATACGTTCTCGTTGTAATGAGTATCGACTTAGTTGGACTTCAGTCTAACAGCCTCAACGTCTGGCACTGCCAATTGCTCGATCTTGACAAGGTAATGAATTGCATCTATTTAGTTTAGAGATTCTCCCATTATCAGGGGTTCTTGAAAGTAATAGGAGGGAGGCGCCACCCCCTCAAGACTAATGTCACAACTACCCCTCAACTGCTTGCGATAATTTAAATGGAACTAGCGGCGTTGTAGAAAGAGGCTCCGACTTTACACACAGCATGTGTATAAGAAAGGTCGCTTGCTTGGTGATGGTCTGAGCACTGCCAGCATTTCCGTCCGTCAATCCATCGTCTCTTAAGACAACATGATCCATATCTGCTCCTTTAAGATAACCCGGCTTCCAGAAGAAGTTAAGTCTACGAAGGAGAAAGATGTCTTTCCTGCCCTACGAGCGCCCAACTGCTACCATTTTTCTGCAGCGTCTCCCTTTCGCTTGCCACTGTCTCAGAACACTAACATCGCTGCCCCTCATTCGTTTCCACATGCCGTCAGTAAACACCGCCCTTAAGGCATATACGTGAATTAAACAGGGATGTGCAGTCGACGGCAGAGACCTCTATTAACCGTTTCCATGGCGACTTAGAAATTTCCGCCCCTTTACTCAGAACGATTACACAGTGCCAGGCATAAACGCAGGCCTGTGTACATTTGTATATATTCTGTTGCATTTAAAGACGCTCTGAACTGCAAAAATATTGACGCTATAGAGGAAAAGAGTAAATAGGTTAATGAAACAGTTTGAAACTTGGTTTACAAACATTAGCCTTATCATTAATGCTGACAAAATGTTATTTCACTTTAACATATCTTGCAAATTAGTAAAGCTTAAGACAGTTTTTTAAAATGGTGAAATTAGTTACACATCCGAAGTGAAGGTCTTAGGAATTAACATTTCAAATAATCTAAAATGAAAACCCACATTCAGTTTTATATGCTCATGGTTTAAAACGGTATCTTATATGATGACGTCACTGACTTAAGCTCATTTATGTTAACAAATACATATATTTCGCAATATTTCAGTCCTTAGTAAGGTATGTTACAGCTGTACGAGGTGGGGAAATTGACAAAGTAAAGGTACCAAAAATTACAAACAGGGTACTCAGTTAAACTTTAGACGCCTAACGTCAACTATAGTTGACGTACCGCACCGCTAACCTCTAAAGTTGTATTTTATATATTTATTCAACAAATATAGGTACTGAATATTTTAAACATGGTATATATTCTCCGTTTTTTTCCCTTCAAAATGCAGCTTGTTTCATAATTCTTACGTATTTGGTTCCTGTATTATTCACATTTTATATACAGGGTGTGCTAAAATTAAAAAAGTAATTCCGGCGCCAAAAGGTTAAATTACAGGGCTTAATTCAGGATAGTTTTAGGCCAATTTTTAAAGAGTTAAATATTCTCAAAGTGACCACAATACATGTCTTGGAGGTGTTGTGTTACATTGAAAAAAACACGTATTTAAGAAGGAATTTAGACGTGTATGAACACAATAGGAGAAGAAAATGTGATATCCATGTTCCGAGTTGTGATATATGCTCTTTGAGAGGAGTGTGATAAACTTAGGAATTAGACTGTACAGCAAGACGTCGACTGGAATGAAGTAATTGGAAAGTTTTAGGGATTTTAAATAAAGACTAAAGTTATTCTTAAAAGATCATTTTTAATCGTTAAATGGGTTTTCTATATTCCAAGAAGACAAAAGAATCAATAATTAATAACATAAAGTACGATGAAATTGGACTATTGTGTAGTTAGATGACTGAATTTGCACGGTTCTTGTAGGTTTTGTTGACAAGAACTTGGCTAATTCTTCACAATGACACTTCCATGGCGTCAGTAGGGCCAAGTTACTTCTCAAGGACTCTGTTCCATAGTAAGCCCAAGTTACTTCTCAAAGATTCTGTTCCATAAAGTCAGTACGCCCAAGTTACTTCTTAAGGACTCTGTTCCATAAAGTAAGTCCAAGTTACTTCTAAAGGATTCTGTTCCATAAAGTCTGTAAGCCAAAAATTAATTCTCAAGGACTCTGTTCCATAGTTAGTAAGCCCAAGTTACTTCTTAAGGACTCTGTTCCATAAAGTCAGTAAGCCCAAGTTACTACTCAAGGACTCTGTTCCATAAAGTCAGTAAGCCAAAAATTACTTCTCAAGTACTCTGTTCCACAATCAGTAAGCCCAAGTTACTTCTCAAGGATTCTGTTCCATAAAGTCAGTACGCCCAAGTTACTTCTCAAAGACTCTGTTCCATAAAGTCGGTAAGCCAAAAATTACTTCTCAAGGACTCTGTTCCATAGTAAGCCCAAGTTACTTCTCAAGGACTGTTTCATAAAGTCAGTAATTCCAAGTTACTTCTCAAGGACTCTGTTCCATAAAGAAAGTCCAAGTTACTTCTGAAGGATTCTGTTCCATAAAGTCTGTACGCCCAAGTTACTTCTCAAGGGTTCTGTTCCATAAAGTCAGTAAGCCAAAAATTACTTCTGAAGGAGTCTGTTCCATAGTCAGTACGCCCAAGTTACTTGTCAAACACTCCGTTCCATAACGTTAGTAAAACCAAGTTACTTAGGAACTGTTCCATAAAGTAAGAAAGCCCAAGTTACTTCTCAAGACTCTGTCGGTAGGCCCAAGTAAGCTCCTCAGGCCCAAGTTATTTCACAGGTTACTCGGTTAAGTTAACAATTCGGTGCCCCAGCTGCACAGCTGTCTGGTCAGTCGTGGGAGCTGCACGGTGCGTAGTGACCTAACGCTGCGAGGTCTGTGGCTCTCACCGCCGAGTTCCAACGGATTCCAGCCCCCTGCGATACGACGCTGTGCCGCTGTCCTATGGTTCCGAAGGGCCGCCGCAGTGTCTTCACCGGTAAGGGCCAGTTCTACTTATACGTACAGTACGAACCCCTTCAAGATGCTGACATACCTCACCTCCGAAACGTCTGAAGCCACTAGCCCAACGACACAGCATCACATTCCAACAGACCGACACCACCTCTGACGTAACACCGTCCGGCCGCACACACTGCCGTGCGCTCACACAGTGGCAAAGTTCGGAATTTTCCCCAAACAATAAACTGCTTAGGAGGATACAGTAAACCCCAGGTAATCCGTTATAATTTCACGACATCGTCTAGCAACTAATGCCGAGACTTCAAAAGCCATAATGTTCACGGCGCCTGCTCCCTCGGTATAACGAGCAATGCTTATTAATTAGCAAGATGTCACAACTGTAATTAAGAGGCTTTATACTCAACAGTTTACTTCTTTCATCGAATCGGAAGCAACTGCGAGCGCTACAAAGGGCGCCGCATCGCTGTTTTCGTACCCGCCAGCTACAGATCCAAGTGTCTACACTGACTCCTCCCACATCAACTACACAACCAATAAAAGCAGATATAGTACACTACGCAGCAGCACCTGTGTTGCCAAATTAAAACTCTATATCCTGATCAATATATTAGCAACATTAAAAATAAACATAATTCCTACCAGGCTACACAAAATCACGTTTGATAAAGACGATAACATTTATGAACATGTGGGTTTCCTTTTGCTGGTAGTGACTATAATTAGGGAGGAGACGGCGATGGGGTGGGAGTCAAGGGAATTCGGTGAAGAAGAAGGCGGCACTACTGTAGTTAACTAAAAACAGACACAGCGGGCGTCTTTCTGCTACAACATCATGTTTAAAAAAGTGGGACAGGTGTACAGAAATCAAAGGGCTACACAGGTCGCCTGCCGCCTGCTGCCTGCGTCGAACTTCGTCGCAACGCTGTAACATACATACAAAACAAGGTTCTGACACAAAACATAGCCGTATTTCAGCTACACTCTTTACAGAACACATAAAGTGTTGCGGGACTTCTGTTCACCACAAGAGAATACCAAAAATAAAGACGGAACAGTTGTCTTGCACGTTAATTTGCTACGGTTGTGGGACCTGGTCTGGGGGGGACCAGCTTTTTGTAACAGAAACTGTGAATACGAAAGGCTGAACAAAAAGATCCTTCGTTCTATTGTTCAAATACGCAGTGAAAAGAGTAAATTACGTAACGAGGGGCTTTATGTGTTTGTTACTCAACTGCTAACCTTACAAACAACACTACCGGGGTGCTGATAAGTCCTTAGCCCGACCGGAATGCACGTCAGGTACGCGCGCGATTTCAGTAACATCGAGATACGTGCTGTCATCAAGTTTTGTTTCCTGCAAAGCAAGGCGCCGAAGGAAATTCACGCCATTCTGACAGAAACATTAACTTGTTTCCTTCCTGGTCGGGCTAAGGACTTATCAGCACCCCTGTATGTGTGGTCTGCTGTAACATTAACATTCACCGATTGTGGAATATACCACAGATCGACGATCAATCAACTGAATATATCACAATGTACAGTTGAAAGACAGAATTCGTATTACTGTCTCAATGAACCTGATTCCATGTTGTATGGTAGATCGGTGAAAGTAAATTATTATGCAAATGAAGTCAACAGTCCACAGCTCACCATGCACATAATAATTACATGGCAGCACAAAGGGATGTGACTTGCTACGGGGTGGACGGTCCGGGGATCGAATCCCGGTGGGGGCGACATTTTCCGCACCTATCCAGACCGGCCCTGGGGCCCACCCAGCCTCCTGTACAATGGGTACCGGGTGTTTCCCCGGGTAAAGAGCGGCCGGGGCGTGACGTTGACCCCTCACCCCTTCTAGTGCCGTGGTCAAGAAAGAGTAGAGCCATACCTCTACTCCCCCTATGGGCCGTACGACCTGTACAGAGCCTCAGTGAATGTACAAGGGGTGCACTTTACCTTACAAAGGGATGTCTAACCTCAAGAAGTGAGAGCACAGTTCACCCTAAACAGGCCAAGAAGGCCCAGAAAGGCACAAAAGGCATACCTCTACTCTATAACCTCGGCGCTAGATGGGGGTGGGTATTCAACGCCACGGACCGGCCGCTTTACCCCCGGTAAAGACCCGGTACCCACTGTACAGGAGGCGTGGTGGGCCCCAGGGCCGGTTTGGACGGGTGCGAAAAATCTCGCCCCCACCGGGATTCGATCCCCGGACCGTCCAGCCCGTAGGAATCGTTATACCGAATGAGCTACCTCTGCTCACTTGGTATATATGCATGAGCCATAATAAAACAGTAGGTGTTTATGAAAAGCTGATATCCACCAGATTGCACGGCGTCACACTGTAGACCACCACCGCAGGGTCACGATTATGGAAGCGTCACATTTCGAAAGGTGGCATGATTGAAATGATGCAGAAGGAAGTGGTCGTGGAGTATTTCACTACCCTGTACGGTACATGGTGGCAGAACTTGGGACGGTTACAAGATCGGTGAACTTACAAGCAAGTACTGAGTTAAGAGATTGAAAATCCTAAACAGGACTTACTGATCCTAACGTTCGTTAAGCAAAGCAGCTCAGTTAACCCGGACAGCGCTAACGATCCTAGAGAACCCGACAGTCACTGGTCAAGAAATGCCTCTGCTGTTACGGAACGCTACGGCTCATCACTGTTACAAACCTCCTTACTCACTTGCTTATTTGTGTTAATTTCTGATTTATTTAGGGTCACGCTGACAGTGGCTCAGATTACATTGTTTAAAAAGAGGGTGACGAAATAATGACGAATGAGGATGGACGCCGTAGCAAGCAAGACGTTGCGGCCTGTACGATATTAGTGGTCCTGTAAACAGTGGTGGTGAAGCTGCAGTATTGTGAGATGCTACACCAGTCGAATAATGAACAGCAGGACTCCTGGGACGTTGTGACTCCGGTTTCAGCGTCAGGCAGTCTTCTCAGCCTGCTGGATTTTCAAAATGGAGGCAATACGCTTCTCCGAAACGTCGGTAAGCATTCGCCGTTCGATAAGTTTTGTGTGTAAATGTGTACTGTACTGTACTGTACTGTACTGCACTGCACTGCACTGCACCGTACTATACACTGCACTGTACTGTATTGTACTGCACTGTACTGTACTACTGCCACCGGGTGGCAACAGAAACGCAGTTAACAAATATATCATATCGTATCATATCATTTCAATTGTAACGCAATTTACAATTTTTAGGTGTCAGCAAAATATTCTGAGGTACCAAACCATCACATGCAAGATATCATCCCAATATTTTAAGGCACCAGTGTAATACTGCAAGGTAAATAGGTAAAAAAAGGTAAAGGTAAAGTGTTCCCGTTACAGGCCCGGTGTGGCCCAGAGGGTGGGTAGAGGTATAGCTCTACTCTTACATGACCGCAGCACTAGAAGGGGGTGAGTGGTCAGCAACATGCCCCGGCCTCACTTTACCCCCGGGAAAGACCTGGTACCCATTTTACAGGAGGCTGGGTGGGCCCCAGTGCCGGTCTGGACGGGCGGAAAATCTCGTCCCCACGGGGATTCGATCCCGGACCGTCCAATCCGTAGCTCAGTCGCTATACTGACTGAGCTACCCGGCCCACAATACTGTAAGGTACCATGTCGATATTTAGGGTGCCAACCCACGTGCTTAAGTTACCAACCCACTAGTCGTATGGAATAACTGATGAAACCACCGAACGCCTATATCAAGATGATCGTCGTCTCAGCCCAGATTAGAACACAACGGTTTCACTACAGAGGTCGGAAATATTACAACACCGATATTTGTTTGATTAATCGTGGTGTTTGCGGGGGTTTCAGCTCTGTCCTTTCCACACGACACATCTTAATGTTACAGCCGCACTGGACGATTCGTTTCGTACTCCACGTACCTACAATGTGTTCAGTTCGTACCGCACAGTGAACGCAGTCCGTCGTCTTTACAAAGACCAGCCAGTTAACGCTGATTGCGAGAATAGTTGCTGTTCCCCGTCAGAATCGCACGGAGCCCCTCAATAAATAAGTCGTGTGGGCAGAATGAAAATTTTCCCCGTGTGGTGAATGTCAATACTTCTGTTGCATAAAAAGTCACGATGTGCCTAAGAGCGCCTGTAAAGCCTTACCGAATGAACTGCCGTAAAATACAGCCTGTCCTTTCCACATTCTGTTTGCCGTGTGCGGCTGAACGAGTCAGCTCGCCGTCTCTGCCCGCACGACGACATTATGTGCCGGTGCGTGACGAACAGAAGAACGTGATTTGACACCGCGGCCATGACTACCGCAATTAAGCACTTCACACTGGCTCAAGCGCGACACTTGCTTTCCGTGTCCAGTTGGAGAAACAAACCGTAACAACCTCGCCCACAAGCTATGTAAATAAAATTAATTTACATGTGTACCATAAATGAAACACCCTGTATCAACTACGGGTACTTAAAATTTAAGACAGATTATAACGTACATGGGCATTGAAGTTCTTATGGCTGGGTGGGCCCCAGGGCCGGTTTGGACGGGTGCGGAAAATCTCGCCCCCACCGGGATTAGATACCCGGACCGCCCAGCCCGTAGCGAGTCGCTATACCAACTGAGCTATCCCAGTCCACCAGCAAAACTAATATAAGAAAAAATGTTGATGGAATATCGGTTTATTTAAAGACTATGAATCTACTACACGTACTGTGGAAACTAAGAGCATTTGGAAAAAGTAATCATGGCATATCTAAAAACACTGCATCAAAATGTATGCCTAGCCTAAAGGACTGAGTAAGACCACGAAAACCCGGGACGTACGCAGCCACGGTCCAAACAACAACTGCGCAATACTGTCAAAATATATTTGGAGTGTAAAAACGTCACTTTGGTAAGGCGAAGCGCAGGCCGGTTGCGATACTGTGTGTCAGCACTTAAACCTGTTTAGGGAAATAACCGCTAATTATTGTGATAATCATACGAAAACGTCATGACGAAGCAGGCGGTATTTACAGTTACCACCATGAACTGAGCCGATCCCAGTGGCCGCGCGGTCTAAGGCGTAGGCCTGCTGAGATTGTGGGTTCGAATCCCGCCGTGGGCACTGATGTTTGTCTTTTGTGAGTGTTGTGTGTTGTCAGGTAGAGGTCTATGCGTCGGGCTGATCACTCGCCCAGAGGAGTCCTACCGACTGTGGTGTGTCGTTGTGTGTGATCTAGAAACCTCGTAAATGAGGAGGCCATGGCCCACTGGGGGCTGTCGCGCCAAGAACAAACTATGAACTGAAGGGGTGAGAATGAGCAGAGAAAGGGCAGTATTTTGATCACAGGTACATCATAATGTAATGTAATTTATTTATTTACTGCGGCTGAACTAACGCTCTCAGGGTTTGAAACCACGTGGCGTCGATAAGGTATAAGAAACAGCAAATGATGCGAAACGAAGCGCCAGCAGCCTAACTTCATGAACCACCCGATTTCGTAAAGAAATATAAACTCTAGCTGGCTGGATTTCCGCCGAAGGCTCGTCACGTGCCATGATATCATTTGTAAAGGTACAGGTAAAAGTAAACTTGTCCCTAAATATGCCTTGAAGGCTTAGAGGGCTCCACTCATTCTTAACCCTGGCATTAGATGGAGGTTCAGTGGTCTATTGCACTCAACGAGCAGTTTAACGACGCATAAAATTGTTCACACAACCCACTGAACAGGAAGTATGGTATGCCCCAAATTCGAAATAAACCTCCCGGCGGCGAGAAACTCTCGTCCCTACCAGGAATCGAAATATGATTCAGCGACAGAAAGCTCACAGCCTGGTCACTGTACTGCCTGAGCTATCCCGGGTCAATTCTTCCTATTCGTTCTGTAATAAAACACACGTAGACAGGAATGAACTAAAAGCGGAATGCATGTCAAGAAAAGTATAAAAGAAATAATTAGCAAGGATGAAAGAATCGTAACCTTGCAATTCCTGAGAACTGCGCTCTTCTGGGTTATTACGCAGCGAGCGGTGGTAATTCCTTACCGACGTTTCGGGACAGTCTATCGGTCCAGTCTTCAAGGATAAAGAATACAAAATCCCTTTGAAGATGGGAGCGATAGGTTGTCCCGAAACGTCGGGAAGGACTTACCACCGCTTGCTGCGTAATAACCCAGAAAAGCGCTTTTCTACTTCGCGGCGAGAGCCTGAAATCACGCTTGTAATTCCTGCCCGTGTAGCCCCTCTCTTTGGCTAGAACTGAACCCGGGACCTTCCAAACACAAACCAACAGTGCTACCAACATGAGCGCAACTTTCAGTTTTGCGGGCCCTAAAGTTGGCAACGGCCTGTCAAACGGACGGCGGCTTTAAAACAAGACACTTTGCGCTCCATTTGAAAAAGTACGGGGCAAAGTGGCAACACTTTTTGAATGCATAATTTATTTATATTAATTCCACGCTCCCTGCTTCCATTACTCGTTGGTGGCTGCACTTCAAATGCAGAAATAAAAAGCAGAGATCACAGTTATGGCGCATTAACACTGTGGCAGTTCGGACAGAAGTACAGCACCGTCCGAAAGTTATGAAACACCGCTCCAAGTGCTCCACACAAAACCAACAGAAGCGTTACATATAGTAACTCATAAACACTGACACACACACACACACACCTTACTATCGCCAGACACAGCACCTTCAACTGCCAACAGAGTATCACAGTACCATCAAGACACACACACACATAAACACACCACACACCCACCCACACACACACACCCACCACACACACACACACACAATTACACAACCCACACACACACACCCACACACACACA
>Ga0123353_10016141_pt1 | contig 10897 bp, 6 predicted proteins | sample TergutLab28metaG_3_FD_92763 | JGI IMG/M metagenome (GOLD analysis project Ga0123353, IMG submission 92763) | Labiotermes labralis P3 segment gut microbial communities from Petit-Saut dam, French Guiana - Lab288 P3 | ecosystem: Host-associated > Arthropoda: Insects > Digestive system > Gut ... | reverse complement strand
TGCCGGATACGGAATTGAAGAAAATCGGCGCGAAGAACCCAATGACCACGGCAGGCATGGGGAATCCCCAATACGCCGGCACCGGCGCCGGCGCCGGCTGGTCCGGTTTTTCCGCCCACGTAACGCCGGCGTCGCCTTATTCCAGCGTGCCAAATTTTCATTATCTTACGAAACCAGGCGATCCAAGCCAGTCGGACGGCCCGATGGACCTGGTCAACGCGCTGTTCTATTCCCTGGACGCCGTGATTGATGGAATTGCGAAAGAGCCCGTCGGCAAGATATTGGAAATTTTGCCGAACCTGGCCTATGCTCTTTCCAACGACAGGGTAAAGCCTTTGCTGGATTCCCTGGACCTGATTCTTCAGGCGCGGCTTCGCACGCCAGGCGTTTTAGGGTCGAACGTAGGCGTACAGAAGAATTTGGTCATGCGGATCAACGTGATTCAAGAGCTATCCGGAGGCGGAAACGCGGGGGCCGTGATTGACAATGTTACAAACCTTGACGGTTTGGTGCAGCAATTTGGGCTTGACAAATATTTGCGCGACTTTGACCTGAAGCGTCTGGCTCAGTTCGGCGCGCTCAAAATTATGCCGGCCGACGCAAGGGAAACCAACCGCTGGGGCGGCTGGCCCGACAAGCTGGTGTTTACCACCCGCAATAACAAACCGATCATTCATGGCGGAGCCCAAGATCAGTTTGACAGGTTTGGCACCGATGAGGACCATGTGGACATCTACAATGATGTTTATGATCCGGTGCGTTATTGGGTGGAACCAAACAAGCCTGACGTACTCAAGGATCTACTGCACTGGCTGGTGGGCAGCGGTTATATACCGCTGACGATGCACTCCGATTCCGACTGGGAAGTGGTCGCGGCGCTCGCGGAGCTTGTGCTGCCAAAAGAGTACCCGGCGAAGCCGGTGGCATACGGCGCGCCAAACCTTGGGCCAGATCCCTTCCCGGATTGGTGGGGCGCTGGATCAGCGGCCAAGGCCAGAAGCGATGGCAAATTCATCGTGGACAATGCCGACGCGGTGCTCACCGCGGTTTTCCGTGATGTATTGCTAAAAGGCGAGCGATTCAGCGATTTCCTCGAAGATATGCTGCAAGGCGTGTTGACCATGGATACGTTTGAAGATATCACAGGGAAAATATATGGATTGCTGGAACCTGTAGATAAATTCATCGCTGAAAACGATTATGCCAGCTTGCTGGAGGATCAGCTGCTCATTGGCGGCAGCGTATTCAACGTGATCGACGCTGTTGATGAAGTCAAGACATTCGACACGGGCACGGTTACTATCAATGACCCCATAAGCTTTGCAAAAGCCTTCGCGAAGTATTTAGAGCCCATCGGCCCCATTTTGGACTTCTTGCTCGCGGGCCCGGGCAATGGGGACCTTGAATTGCTGAATGTCCGCAATAAAAATGGCGTGGTCAAAGTGCTTGCTGGTTCAGGCTATGAGCTGGCGCTGGTGCCGCTCCTGAAAATCTTAACCGATCCGCTCGGGCTCAGCGGCAAAATTTGGAGCGCCGCCGACTGGATCGCTTTGGGCGACAACTATGTCGCGAAGCTTGAGGCGATACTGGAACCCATATTAGCGGTATACGACAGGGTTCTGGAATTCCCGGTTGACAGCCTCCTGGCGATCATTCCGAATCTCATCTACTTCATATCGGATTCCGCGGATGGCGCGAGCCCCCTGCAGCAGGTTGTAGACGCATTGCTCGCCCCAGCCTATGTTTTAATTGATACCGCGCGCCCAGTCATTGATGTGCTTGGGTTGGATGCCGTAAGCAACTTGCTTGCAAACCTGCCCGTAGGCCTCGCGATTGACCAAAGCGGCGTGACAGTTGACGCGATCGCCCTGGCAAACAGTTTCCTGGACGATTTGGTGATCGAAGGCCTGCCGCTGAACATCAATATTGATTTGGGTGCGCTCCTGCTTGGCGAATTCAAAGGCGCTTTTGTTGCGGCGGATAAGCCTGCCTTGTTATGGGCTCTGCTGAATGCCGCTGGCATAACGGAACTCATTGAAGACAAAAGCCTGACCAGCCTGTTCAATTTGCTCAACAACCCGGACAGGATCAAAGCTTCCGCGCGAAAGCCAGACTACTCTATGGCGCCCGGTGTGTCCGCAGTGGCGTACCCCGATTGGTTCAAGCCAGCCCACGCGCAGTTCCTGGTGGACAACGCGGATGCTGTGGTCAACTGGGCCTGGCGCGAGCTGTTCGCGGGGAACCCGGAGGGCAAGCTGTATGTGGAAGATTATGTTAACAAAATGCTGAATCCCAAGCCTGCTCCTGCTCCCGCTCCTAATCCCGACCCCGGCCCGGCGCCAGCCCCCGCCAACGCGGGCAGGGAATCGGTCGCGATGCAAGCCATCAACAATATTCTGTTCCCTGTTAGCGTAGTGATGGAAACAGACGGGTTGTTCGGGCTCCTGGAATTGATCAGCGACTTAACGGCCAATGAACCCGGCGAGCCCGGTGACCCCGGTGACCCAGGCGAGCCCAAAGACCCCATCAAGATTGCATTCATGAAGGACTCCCTGGAAGATACCATTCAAGGCATCTTCGGCGTCGATTACTTTGTCAAGGATAACCTGACAAAATTCGTGAACCTTATGGTTGGAATCAAAGGAACCCTTGATGGTATTGCGATTGCGGGCCAAAGCATTGATGCGATTTTGGCGAAGCTGGTGCTCATCGATGGCTTTGTGCCGAGCCTGGACGCCATATTTGCCCCGTTCGCGGCATATGATCCCGCAGCGGTGACCATCAAAAACAAAAATGACTTTATGGCGGAAGCCACGAAGCTGCTGCGCAACTTCATTCCGTTGCTGGATGTGTTCCTTGCGGACAGCAGCCTGCTGGTGATCAACGACGCCGACGTCAACGCCGGCAATGGCTTCCTGAAGCTCGATGGCTCCAATGGCTATGAAACCGGATTGCTGCCGCTCCTCATGGGTATTGGCGCGGACGTCCCCGGATTTATGGATGTGCTGGTGCCTTACAACCAGTTTAAGGTTGCGAGCGGCGACGCGAGGCTCGCGGCGATCCTCAACCCCATCTTCTTCCTGTTTGATTCGCTGGCGAAAAATCCGGTGAACACAGTGTTGGATGTGGTTCCCAACCTGATCTATCTCACCAGCGACGCCACAGGCAATCTGCTGGGCGACATGTTCCTGGACAATTTGTTAAGCGGCTTGAATCTGAATTTCAAGCTGGAAGATCTGATTGTTGGCGGGATCACCGAGTTCAAGGTGCCCTGGAATGAGATTGGTCTGGATGATGCAGCTTCTTATGTCGCTGTCAACAAGGCCGATCTGCTCACCCAAATACTCAGTATCAGCGGCGCTTTCAACCTGCTGGAAGAAAACAATCTGACCAACCTGATTGCGCTCATCGGCAACGTGGCACCGGATAAGCCCAGTTATGTTGCTTATCCAACAGTGGCTGGCAAGGCGCCAATATATACTTGGGTGTGGACAGAGCGCAACGCGCGAGCGCTGGCCAATAACGCGGAGGATTTCCTGAACAAAGCATTCCAGATTTTCTTTGGCAAACCCTTCGGCACGCTGCCGCTGGAAGCGGGCCAGGCAGCGGATACCTTCCTCAATGATCTTCTGGGTAATGCATTGTATACGGATGACAACTTCAAAAAATTGCTTGCGCTGGTGCAGAACAATATTCCGGATATTGATGCAATTCTGGACACGCAAATCGTTCCTAACAGAACCGTTGCCGATATCTTGAAAAACATTGTAACCGTAGGAGGCAATCATATTGACGCGGTCGCAATCCTGAAGCACCTGAAGACTTGGAAGCCAGCGGCAAAAGCGGATGGGCAAACAGCCTTCATTGCCGCCTTGGTCGCTTACCTGACGCCTGCTATGCCGATCGCAGACTTTGTCCTGAGCGGCGCAGACATCGGCATCCTTGTTGACGACACGATCAATGGCGGCAAAGGGCTGATCAATCTCTATGGCTACGATGGCTATCAATTTGGCCTCATCCCCATTTACGAAGCGTTATTGATGCCTTTGGACGCGCAGAATAAAATCACGTCAGCCGCCACCTTCAAAAAGTTGAACAATGGAGCAAAGGCGCAAGCCCTGGTGAACCCGCTTCTCTACGTGATTGAAGCTCTTGTTGGCAATCCGATGGAAACCCTGCTGAAGATGGTTCCCAACCTGGCGTACGTGCTCTATGACGCCAAAGGGCCCTCGATCATCAATCAAAGTGTGGATCGTGCGCTCTTCTCAGTCAATCAGCTGCTTTCTCTGTTTGGGGCAGCGCCCATCTCCTTTGATGTTGGCGCAGAGGTGAATCAATTGCTGAAAACAGTGAATCTGGACATCAATACTATATATGAGATGATGATTGGCACGTCAACCGCTTATGAATCGCTCTCCGGCAACAAAGCTGCCAAGTATCTGCGGATCAGCGGCAGAAGCAAGGCTGACCTCGTAACAGTAGTTATGCGTTTGCTGATCAATGTGCTCAAGAATGATCCGCAAATGCGTAACATGATCCTGGATCTGTTGATGGATGCTGCCGGCATTTCTGGCTTCCTGGCAACCATAATGAAGCTGATTTTCCGCATCGCTCTTTGGTTTGCCAGATGGATGCCTTGGGGCACGGACGGCTTGCTGCGCACCATATTTGGGTGGCTCAGAGCCTTCTACTTTGTGATGCCGGTCATCGCTTTCTTCCAAAGGCTCTTCTAGTCAGGAGAAGCTCATCCCGCACGCCCCCTCTTCAGCAATGGAGAGGGGGGCGGCAAAACTTAAGAAAGAAGGAAACATTATGCGTAAGATTTGTTCCGTTTTTATGGCGTTCCTTATGCTTATGGGCGTTTTCGCTATAGGCGCGGCGGCAATTGACACGGAAACCACTCCCATTGATCTGACGGAAACGCTGTACATTCAACGCGGGATCACTGCGGATCGCACCATCAATCTGCGTTATTTTGAAAAGCTGGACACCGATGATATCTTTTGGATTGTCGTGAATGACAGGCTCTTTACCATTGACAACGACGGCGTGATTACATTCTACAAGTTTGCCGCCTTTTTCGGCGGTACGACGGTTGTGCAGGCGCTGGATAAAGATGGAGACTTGATAGGGCAAACCAAAGTCATCGTCACATGGAAGTGGTTCTATTACCTCATTTCCGCCATTCCGGCTTTTACCCGGCCGGGCAGATGGATATGGTGGCTAATCTGAACAACGGTTGCTGTTGTTTGCGGTCTTAAATAAAATCAAGAAAAGGAGTCTCAGTATGAAGAAGATATTTCGCGCGTCAGATTTGCGCAGTCTTTTTAGCGTGCTGCTCACGTTAACGATGCTGATTGGCATGCTTGTGCTGGGCAGTGTTCCAGGGCAAGCCACTCTGAGCAGGGAGCCCGGCGCATTTCCAGATACTGTCTTCGTTGTGCCGGAGTCGGTCTATTTAAGGGGCAGGCTTGAGGGCGATCCAACGTATATTGACTGGTATGTCAACAACGATGAGGAAGGCAATCCCGTCCCCTCTGTTCAGGGGTCAGGAAACAGCTTGGATCCGACAGAATCTCCTTCGAATGGCCGCGCCGCTGTCCATGCATCGGTGCCCGGAGCCAAAAGCCTGTTACTCTCCCTGGAGCTGGCGGACGGGCAAATCCAAACCTGGAGTGCTCTCAAAAATTCCTTTCCTGACACATGGCGGCGGCTTGACTTGAATGCCACAGATTTGGAATTTGTCGCGGGCGAGCAAAACTCCGCTACCATGATGAAGTGGACGCTGAGCGCGGAAGTTGATCCTGCAATGTATGGCTTTGATACGCTCACATACATTAATTATTCCGCGGTATACAGCCCGTTGTATGTGCCGTCGGCTTATATTCTAGACGCGGGCAGTGGCCGAGGCGCTATGCAATCCGTCACAACGCTCAACGGCCTGCATAAAAACTTTGGAGGAAACCAAAAACTTTACGAAGATCCAACAAACGCAGCCAAAAACAAGCTGCTTGATTTGGCGGATGCTTTTAATAAAGATTATGATATGCTAGGCACGGCAACTGACCGGCCCGAGAATGCGGAACAGTTTCGCATAGCAAATACTCCAGGCAGTGTCAGCCTTGGCCGTAGCGTCGTGACGGGCAACGCCAACGCGCAGCAGATATTTGGCGCCACTGCCCTTATCGACGGAGTAGGCGGTTCAACGGCAGTCAGGCTTGGGGCAGGAACCAGCAGCAAGGGCGAAATTCATGTCGATATCTCGCGCTATTCGCAATATGGGCAAGTTCCGAATTTGTATGTCGCAAACATGAGGATATACAACAGAGGAACATTCTATTCAACGAACAGCTCGACTCTGATGGTATTTGCGTCATCGCCCACGGCTCATAATTCTACGGGAACAAATATCAATGTCAGAAATACAGCAAACGACAACGTATTTGGTTCTGATACATTTTGGACCAGCGGCTTGGGAACCCACCCAACCAATAGCGATAATTTGTTCCTTGGCGTAAGAGAAGTTGGCACCTACGGAAATTTGATAGGAAACAATAATGTTCAGATCCTTCAGCCTTTTGATGTTATCGTAAACCGCAGCGACAAAAGCTTGCTGCGCAGCGCCATCTTCGAAACTGTCGGCGCAATACCCAACGAGTTCCGGGTCGATGCCGAAGCGTACGACACAGCCCTATACGAGGCCTGCGAGCTGGCCGGCACCCCGTTTATGCTCGCTGACAATGGGCTGGACGACACGCCCGGCAGCAGCCCCAAAGCCAACGCGCTGCTCGATTGGAAAGATGACAGGGTTCCGTATGTGATCGGGATCGCTACCATTGATCATATCAACAATTCCAACGGAGCGACTATCACAACGGAAACATTGACCTATCATTTGGGCGATGCCCTTGAAGCCACACGCCTCATTGATGCCGTGCTGGAAGATGATATCGGCACCCCTGGCGAGGTGGATTATGCTACCATAAGCAATGATGCCAGTTTTGGCCCTGGTTTTTATAGCTACGCCAATCACGAGCGCGGCGGCGTAAGCAGCAGTGCGATATCCTCTATCGTCAATGCCGCTCTTGAAGAGAGCTATTCCTGGGAATTCTACTACGATCCTATTTTCAACCTGGTATATCATGCGAACGAAGGCACTGGCGCGATTGCGCCCGCAAACAATGTTGTATATAATGAAACCCGCAAGTTTGACAGACCCGCAAATCCGAATGACTTCGAGCGCGAGGGCTATACGGCCTTGGGATGGCATATCTCCCCGGATGCCGCACCGGAAGATGCTGTTACCACAATGGCTGCCATACAGGATTTGAAGGTTGATGGCATTGATGGCGGCGAAACGATTACACTATATGCAATTTGGAAGAAGAATCCGGTTACCATCATGTTCCGAACCGGCGTCGCCGGCCTGCCGAATCCCGAAATGAAAGTTTCGGGTATCGGTGAGGTCTATGGCCCGCTGCCCATTTTGGATCGTCCGGGCCATACATTCTTAGGCTGGTTTACCGCTGATGGCACGGAAATTACCGAAGCAAGCATTGTCCCCGTCTCGAGCCAAACCCTTTACGCGAAATGGAGCGATACGCAAACCGGAACTGTTACCTTCGACTCAAATGAAGGCAGCAAGCCGTCCCCCGGGTCAAAGGCATTTACGTTCGGCACGCAGTACGGTGCCTTGCCTCCCGTCACCCGCGTAGGTTATGATTTCGATGGCTGGTATACGGACGACGGCAAAAAAATCACAGCCGCAAGCATAGTCTCCATTCCGGAAAACCATACATTGTCCGCGCGGTGGACTGCGCGAACGATGGCGGTTGCTTTTGATTCGCGCGGTGGCACGCCGGCAGACGCGATCACGGTAACATTCGGCGAACCATATGGCGTCCTGCCCACTGTGACCCGTGAAGGATTCAACTTTGATGGCTGGTTTACAATGCCTGTCAACGGCGATCAAATCACTGCCGTAAGCATTGCGACTGCGGCCGGTGACCACACTTTGTTTGCGCAATGGACCGCAATCACCACAGGGAAATTGCAGCCCCCTGTCCTTGTTGGTAGCGATACCATCAAAATCAGATACCGCAGCAGGCTCGCCATTTTCCCGGATGTGATCCAAGGCAAAAACTTGGTATGGTCCAGCAACAGCGATCTTGTTACGGTTGATCAAGACGGAAACATTGAATCTATGAGAAAACGCTTCTTGAAATCTAACGAAGCTATCATTACAGCCAGCAATGGTGCGGGTTCCGTTTCTGTAACTGTGGTTGTGCAACCGACGATCTGGCAAATGTTTGTCACGCTCTTCTTATTCGGGTGGCTTTGGTTTTAACATCTAATAATAAAAGCAGGCGGGTGATTGATTTCACCCGCCTGCGGTTTTTCAGCAGGGACGCATTGCTTTAATGTGACGTCTGTTACCAGTCGAGATGAAACTGGAGGAGTTTGAAGGCTGGCTGAAGGAACACTAAAAGCGAAGCGCCCCGGCAGGATTCAATTCCTGCCGGGGCGTGCATTGTTCAATCTTTATGTGCTGCTTGAAGCCTTTTACGGTATGCAAGTTTCTTTTCGAAAACATAGGACTTGTCAATCAATCTTTTCAGCTCATTCTTGAGTTTGTTCTGACTTTCCCATGTCCATATTCTGGCAAGGCTGCGTATGCAGGGGGTTCGTCGACAGGCTGAATCTACCGGCTATGCCGGTAGATTTTTATCATAGGTGGTCGCGCATTTGGCGCTAACATCGCCGTGTCATTTTTATAAAGTATATCTCGTCGCTGTCAATGAGCGTATCTATCGCAAAAAACTTTTGAAATTGATTCGCTTCAACCGCGGCGCTCTCCAACGGGGTTGAAAATTTTGAAACGCTTTCACTTTTATGCATCTCGTTTATTTTTGTTTTTCCCAGGCTGTGGGCGATGATCATTGCGCCGCCTTTTTTCAGAGCTCGTGACAGTTTTTCGGCCAGCGCTTCTTTTTCCAAAAAGTGAGGATACGAATTGAAAAAAACAGCCGCGTCCAGCATGGGCAGGGCAACATCCAAAAAATCCCCATGCACATACGCAAGGCGATGGTCGCTGCAGCGCTCTGCTGCCAGCCGTATCATTTCGCCGGATGCATCCACGGCGATGATCTTCGCGGGATCGGTTTTTAGCAGGTGCTCAAACAGAACGCCCTTGCCGCAGCCGATGTCCGCGATCACGCTGTTCTGCGATAAGCCCATGAGGGAAACCAGTTTTTCCCGCGTTTCATATTCAGCGGGCGCATGGTCCCACGCCGGCGCCAATGCATCGAAAAACGCCGCCATCTCTTGATTCATCGGCAGTACCCGTTAATCATAAACGCTTTCTTTGTCAATATAAACTTTCTTAAATACCTTCCACATGTTGATGGGCCGGATCATGCGGATCACGTGCCAAATCACCACCGACGCCGCCGCGCCAATGGGGACCAGCAAACAGATGAATAGTTTTTTCATATGCTCTCCTCCTGTGATTGCAATTGAGTTTGTTTCCATGCCGCGACTTCACGGCGCAGCCAATCCGTCCATTGGCTCATATGCAGCCCGGTTTTTGCGGAGAGCTCAAATATTTCAATTGACGGATTTAGCTTTTGCGCTCGCTCTTTTAGGGCCTCCACGTCGAAGTCAAAATAATCGAGACAGTCCATCTTGCTGATGACCAACGCGTCCGCCACGCGGAACATCAGCGGATATTTCAGCGGCTTGTCGTCGCCTTCCGGTACGCTGAGCAGCATCACGCTTTTGGAAGCGCCCGTATCGAATTCCGCGGGGCAAACCAGATTGCCCACGTTTTCCAAAATCACCAGAACCAAGTCGTCTGCGCCAAGGTCTTCTAGTCCCTGCCTTGTCATGCCGGCGTCAAGATGGCACATGCCTCCCGTGTGCAGCTGGATGGTCCTTACGCCTGTTTGGGCGACTTTGTCGGCGTCGACGGCGGAATCGATATCCGCTTCCATCACGCCGATACGCAGGTCGTCCTTCAAAAGCGCAATCGTTTCGAGCAGCAGGGTGGTTTTTCCGCTGCCCGGGCTGCTCATGACGTTCAGCAGAAAAATGCCCTTCGCTTTCAGCTCATCGCGCAGGATATCCGCCTCGCGATTGTTGTCATCAAAGACGCTCTTCTTGAGATCAATGATCTTGACCGCCATTGTTATTCTCCTGTTTCTACCGTGATTTCCCGGATGACAAGCTCCGTTCCGCTGATGATCGTCTTGTTTCTGCTTTTGCAGGATGGACAAATGCCTTCGTTTTTGAACACATTGTACATATTATTGCAGTCATCGCAAAGCCCTCTGCCCGGCCTGACGGCGACGACGAGCTCCGCGTCCTGAAACAGGGGCCGGTCTTCGATGAGCATGGGAAAAAACGTTTCGAACACGCTGGGGAGGATGCCGGTGAGCTCGCCAACCTCCAAAACGATTTTGGAAACGCGCCGCGCGTTGTCTTCCCGCGCGGCATCCTCAATGGTGTTCAGCGCGTGGTGCAACACGCTAATCTCGTGCATTTTTTGTAGCTTCCTTTATCTTCTCTTTCACCACCCTGGCAACAATCCGTCCTTCGCGGGCAACCGCCTCTCCTACCACCTTGAGCGGCAGCAGCTCGTAGGGCACGCCCCGGGCGTTGAATTTTTTGTCCAGATGGATCGCGTCGAACTTGCAATGTGCCGTACAAAGCCCGCACCCGATGCAGACGTTTTGGTCCACCCGCGCGGCCCCGCACTTCAGGCAGCGGGCGGCCTCCCGCTTGACCTGCTCCTCGGTGAACAGCTCCCTGCCGTCCTGGAACGTGAACGCTTTCTTCGCGTCATAGGCGGGCTTCTGGCGGGGAGTCGAATCGTAATCCCCGATGACCATGTTGTTTT
>Ga0123353_10016140_pt1 | contig 10897 bp, 9 predicted proteins | sample TergutLab28metaG_3_FD_92763 | JGI IMG/M metagenome (GOLD analysis project Ga0123353, IMG submission 92763) | Labiotermes labralis P3 segment gut microbial communities from Petit-Saut dam, French Guiana - Lab288 P3 | ecosystem: Host-associated > Arthropoda: Insects > Digestive system > Gut ... | reverse complement strand
GGAGAAAATTCTCCCTTCCATGTATCAGAAAAAACTCCCTTCAGTACCATGGGAAATTCTCCCTTCTACCTATTGAAAAATTCTTTCTTCCAAACTTGAGAAAAAAGTGCTTGACATTTGCATTTGCCCGCGTAGCGCCATCGTCATAAGATATAGGCGCTGGTTGTCGATGCCCGCCATTTTCATTTTACGTTTAATTACATAATGCTCGTCCTCGTTCACGCGGAATGTCAGCGCGATGGGTCGTAATAAATTCTGTTTCATAATGGTGAATACCTCCTTGATTTTTGATTATTTGGACACTAAAAAACCGCCTGCAATCGTTATGATTACAGGCGGCTATGTGATTACCGCTTCACGCGGCGGGTTTAGGTTGTGGTTGCGCTGTTTCCGGTGTTGGTACGGGTGATGATTTTTCTGCGGCAATGCGTTTTTCTTTGTTTTTTCGACGCCACTCACGATTATACTCGCGTTTTTGTGCGGCTTTCGCTTCTTGAACCTCCGGTGGCTCTGCGAGCAGTTTTTCTTTGGCTCTGTAGTAAATCTCTCGCCATTGTTTCCGGCGATGCGCTACAAGGTCAAACGGCTCCGGCTCGGCTTGCCCCGGTATGCTGAACTTGCCGATGAAGCTGAAATAAATGTCTACATCCTGTTCGCGCCGACCGTTTGACTTATCAGCTTCGTAAACGACAATCTTTTCGATGTATTCATTCAATATCGTTCCGATAAGTTCGGGGAACTCGGTATAACGGCGCACTAAGCGGATGAATCGTTCGGCGTTGTCACTTTCGGCATCGAAAGCGGCAAGCCCCTCTTGCAACACGGTAATCTGCCGCTCCAATCCCTCTTGCTCAGTTTCGTATTCGCCGGAAAGGATTTCAAAGCGTTTTGCCGTCAACTCTCCCCTGACCTTATCCTCATAAAGCTGTTTTATCAGCGAATCCAACTCCCTGTGGCGTTTTTGAGCCTGCGCAAGCTGTCTTTGCTGAACCTTTGTCGTTTCCGCGCTCTGGATGTCGTGCAGTTCGCGTACATGGCGCACAAAGTCATCTTCGTTCTCCCGGACATACCCGGCGACGGCGCGGATAGCATCCAACGCAAGTCCCTCCAACGTTGATGTCCTTATAAAGTGATGGGTGCATTTCTTGGGGTATTTGTTGTACTGCGGGCAGCTATAGAAGTCATCCGAATCGTGCTGCGCGTCTTTGCGTATGTGATTATACAGACGACTTCCGCAGTCGGCACAGAGAACCAATCCCGTCAGCGGATTTGTTGTACCTTTGGAATTGGTGCGGCGTTTAACAGTCCGGCAACTCTGCGCGGTGTGCCATGTCTCCCGGTCTACGATGGGCGGATGCGTGTTCTCAAAGATGACCCATTTGTCTTTCGGGTTTCGGGTTTCGGACATGGTACTGGTCTTTGAAAGATGGTCTGTGCGTTCTGAAGTTCACTGTATCGCCCATATATTCGGGTTTGTCGAGGATACATTGAATTGCCGCTCCGTGCCAGTTGTACTTATCGTCCGGGAACAGAACTTCGTTGCCGTCTCTAAGCGCAATGTATGCTGAGGGACGCAAGTGGACTTTTTCATCGGTCAGCGTCCGAGCGATTTGATACGCGCCTTTACCCTCGATGGTCATTTTGAAGATGCGGCGGACATTTGCGGCGGTGGTTTCGTCTAAAAGCCATACGTTTTTATCATCGGGACTTTTATAATAACCGTATATAGCGGCGTTGGTCATGCGCTTGCCGCTGTTACCTTTGGCGTGCAGCACCGTTTTAATTTTGCGGCTCGTGTCCCTTGCGTGCCACTCACTAAAAATATTGAGAAACGGTGCAAATTCGGTGCTTTCCTGTATGTCGCTGTCGATATTGTTGCTGATGGCGGTAAACCTTACATTATGCTTGCGGAAAACGACTTCCGTATGGAATCCGACTTGTAGGTGGTCGCGTCCTAAACGGGAAAGGTCTTTCGTAATCACGCAATCCACTTTATCGGCTTCGATATCCGCTATCATGCGTTTCCAGTCGGGTCTCGAAAAATCTGTACCCGACCAGCCATCGTCAATATAGTGGACTAAGTTGGTGAATCCTTGCTTTTTTGCGTAATCCTCAAGGATTGACCGTTGGTTTTCGATGCTCAGGCTCTCGCCTGAGCGTTCGTCGTCTTTACTCAGACGTGTAACCTATTTATTGTGATGCACAAGAAAACCATGGTAAACAGCCGAACACCTAAATATACATACGATAACGATTTCAGTTATTGACAAAGCAGAGAGCAACCATGCTCTCTGCTTTCTTGTTGACATTGATTTCTGTGATATACAACGTATTATGAAAACTTATGTCGATTTACTATTTGATGTTTCATTTGTTTGACCAAATGAGGACTAATTGTAAATTGATTATAACCAATATTTATCAATTTTGTAAGTGCTTCAGGATAAATTGGTAATTGACCACCCATGCGAATCGGCTTTGACTCCGCAGCACGTTTTATATCTGAAAGGACGCTCCAAAAGTTCTCATCGTCTAATATACGCGCCATTTGTTCAGGATCGAAAACGTGCGTACGATTCATATCATAAAAAGAGTGTATCAAGTCATTAGAGCCAACAGAGAAAAAATCTACAGATTCTAACATTCTATACATTTGTTTCACTGCAGGAACATTTTCGATCATTGCGCCAAGTTTAATACGATCACTATAAGAAGGTGCGACGTCATCAATGCATTTGCGAATATAATGGATATCTTCTGCGCTTCTTACATATGGGATAAGGATTGAAATTGGATATTGCCTTCTTACTAAGTCGAAAAGACATCGTAATTGCTCTTCAAGATACGGAAGGAAAAAACGTTCAAATAATGGATGGTCATAATTACCCAACTTCACTCCACGAAGCCACTTTGGTATTTTATCATGATTTATGTCAAAAAGCCTAACAGTATAATTGCCATTTTTATTTCTATTGATTATTGTTTCCAATACCTTGCGTTGCTCGTTTTTTGTTGGATATTTGACACTATCAAAGAAAAGAAATTCCGAAAAAATTAACCCTACACCATCAGCATCAACAGATGTAAAACCAACTTCATCTTTAGACTTAACAGATGTGCGTACTTTAAACCCCTCAATATCGTTGATTTGAGAAGTATCATGCTGATGTTTGTATGATTCAATATTCCCGGAATACACAATGCTGAGAAGCGTGTCAACAGTTATCCACTCCAAGCCTCTCACGTCTTCTAAAACAGATATGGATTTACTACGAATATTATCTGCCAGACTATGTGTTTGTTCGTAGTAAGTAACATATTTCCGGCATCTGTTTTCTGGCATAAAATATAATGGTATTGAAAACATTTGCATATATGATGGAATATGAGTGAAAATAAGGTTATAATCAGAAATCGCTGCAACTGGATTTAATTTTTTTATTTCTTCAAGATATGAAAAACAACCCTCGTCAAGGATGAGGATATAATCCTGTCCATCTTGAGGAATATCGTTAATATTTGATACTGGCTTCCCTGATATATACCGATTCATTTTCAACCTCCTCTTGGGGCAGGGTCTTGGCATCTGCTTTTGAATGTGTTCTATGCAGATTCTTCCTCTGGGTAACTTTTTGAATTATTTAATATGCTATTGAAATAATGTTCATACGCAGTATATGCACTGCCACCACTTTTATTCTTTCTATATTTGAAGTGTTTAACGTCGTTGAGTTTTCCGGCTTTCGGATATGTGGACACATATACAAAATCGTCTATAAAAATTAAACGAGAGGAAAGATCCTGTTCGTGGAATTTTAATCGTATTTTTCCCTCTACTTCGCTACCATTATCCGTCAATCCTAAAGCATAGTAAAGACCGGATGTTTGTACCAGTTTTGTTCTGTACACATGATCATCTTCGCCAAGAGCCTTTCTTCGTTTTTCAATAGCATCATTATTTGTTAGGCTTGATATTATAATTGTGGCTTTTGCAGCTCCTTTTTCAAGTAATTCGTCGAGTGCCTCTCCAACTGTTTCGCCTCGCATACTCAAAATCCTAACACTCTCTGCATTCATTGCATCTTCTTTTAGTGCCTCAATTAATTTTTCTTGCCCATGGTATGTATGAGCAAGTTCTGTTTGAAATCTATCGAACCACCATCTCCGGGTAATATAGGCAAGAAATGCTGCAATAGCGGTCGCTATTAAAGAGCCTATAAAGCCATGAAGTATTGAAAAAAACCAACCCATTATGTAGCACATCCTTTTTGAAATATTCGAGCAAAAAAATTATAGAGATAAAACATATTCTACCACACTTCGCTCTTTTTCGCAATCCTAAATTGTCCCGATTTTCTTTCTCCCCAAGCATACGTCCAAGCCCTCCCAACATAGCCTTGGTAAGTGAACAAGCTCTAAGGAGGGAACACCATGCACACACGCTTCCCCCGCGAACTCGCAGCCTTGCCGCAGTGGGTGAACTGGCGGCTCGAACCGGACAAAAAGTCAGACCGCACCATGAAAATCCCCTACAACCCGCACACCGGATATAAAGCCTCCCCGTCAAACCCGAATACATGGGGGACACTGGAACAGGCACTGTTTGCTAAAGAAAAGTACCTTTCTGCCGGAATAGGCTTTGTTTTTACAGCCGAATCCGGTATAATCGGGATAGATATAGACAACTGCATCGCAGACGGCAAACCCAACGACATCGCCGCTGACATCCTCGCGCATCTGCCACCGACGTACATCGAATACTCGCCGTCCGGCAAAGGACTCCACATCTTCCTCAAGGGGAAACTGCCGTCTGGCGGCAACCGAAACAGTAAAACAGGCGTGGAGATGTATGCCAAAAGCCGCTACTTCACCATGACGGGCAAAACCTATGAAAAGTCCTCTGATTGTATTGCCGTTGGGGACGATGCAATCAAGTATATCCACGGAAAATACGTGTCCAATCAAAAGAAAACCAAGTCTCAATCAAGCTATAATCCGCTCAATCCCTTGCCGGACGAGGAGCTTCTGATTCTTGCGGAAAAGTCCAAAGACGGCACTGTTTTTTCAGAACTTTTCAAAGGGGTTTGGAAGGAAAAGTACAAATCGCAGTCCGAGGCGGACTTTTCATTCTGCCGTAAACTTGCCTTCTGGTCAGGGCGTAATGAAGCGCAGATGGATCGTTTATTCCGGCGCAGCGGACTCATGCGCGATAAATGGGACTCCCGGCATAACGCCAATGGGCAGACTTATGGTGAACAAACCGTCCAGAATGCTTGCAACATGACCGATCAAGTATATTCCCCGCCAAAGCAAAAGCGTGAGTCCGAGATATTCGAGCAGGGCGGTTGCTATTACCGCAGAAAAGGCGATAAATATTATCAAATCACCAACTTCATAGTAGAGCCCATCGAGATGGTGGTCGCGGAGGACGAAACACAACTAACCTGTGTCCTAATCACCGAAAGCGGCGAACGGTTCTCGCAAAGCCTTCTGTCAAGCGACTTTTCCACGCTCCCACGACTGAAAAATGTCCTCAATAAGAAAACAATCGCCCTGTCCTTCATGGGCGGTGAGGGGGACTTGGAACTCTTCAAAATCTACATCTATCAGCTAAATTGGGTGAAAAAGACAGGCAAAAGGGCGATGGGTATTTTTTCAAGGGACAAAAAACTAGTCTTTGTCGATACCAACGGCGCAGTCGGTGTCGGCGGCGTTAGGGTCACCGATATGGTACAAATGGAGCGGTTTCAGATTGCGGAGAGCAGCATCCTCAAAGCGGACTTCATCAGCGCAGACGGACTCCGGCAGTTAGGTGAGCATCTTTTTTCCTATAACGAACCCGCAAAGACCATCCCTGTGCTGGCATGGTCGGCAGCCTGTTTTATCAAGCCGCACCTCAAGCGATATGAGATAAAATTCCCGCATATCTTCCTCATCGGTGAGCAAGGCAGCGGCAAGTCAAGTACGGCAGAGCGCGTGATCAATCCGATATTTTCCCGCAGACGGATGCCCGCTGCTTCTCAGGTGACCGGGTTTTCGCTGATGAAGGAGTCGGCGTCCACGAATGTCATACCGCAAGCGATAGATGAACATAAACCGAGCAAGCTGAATCGGCAGCAGATTATATGGCTGCTCAATCACTTCCGTGATGTTTACGACGGTCACGAAGGCTTGCGCGGCAGGGCGGATCAGTCGGTTGTCACCTATAACCTCATCGCTCCGCTGATGGTTGTCGGGGAGGAAAGCCCGGATGAAGCGGCTGTCAGGGAACGTGCCATTGAGCTACTCTTTTCCAAGAAAGACATCCTCGGCAGTGACATAAGAGAGCATTTCTTATGGATATTGCAAAACAAATCCCTGCTGCAGTCGCTTGGGCGCAGCCTCCTCGATACCGCATTGGACACGTCGCCCGGTGAAGCCAAGACATGGTTTGACGACGGCAAAGAGTTCTTCTCAGACGAGCTGCCCATCAGGGTGCATGATAATCTGTGCTGTATCTACGCAGGGCTGTCATTGACGGCAAAGTTATGCGGGCGGTTGGGGCTGAATTGGGATTCAGTTTTTCCGTATGACCGCGACGCCTGTACCAAGCATATTCAGTTTGGCGCGCAAGAATATCTGTTGGACGGCGGGATGTATAACAAATCCGTGTTGGATCAGATCTTCGAGGTCATGGCGCGGATGAAGCTCAAGCCGGACGAGGACTACGCTTTTGAGAACAACGGTCAGTTCCTCTGCCTGTCCAATGTCTATGACCGTTATACCAAGTACCGCAAGGATTTCGCTGTTATCGGTGAGACGCTGACTTTCAATCAATTCCAAAAGCAGCTCTTCAAGAGCGAGTTCTTCATCGAGGGCAACAAAGCAAAGCGGATCGGCGGCGTTACCAAGAAGGTCTGGGTTCTCGACTTCGCCAAGCTCTCCCGAAGGTGTGATGTGGCAGGGTTTCTGCGCGACGAGCCTGAGCCTCTTCTATCTTAATATTAAATATATTTTTTTATTATATATGTAACTTGTAACCGTGTAACCCGGATTTAAGTAGGTGTGGTGGCTGAAGCGTGCATGACTATATTTCGCGTGCGTGCGCGTGCGTAATAAAAAGGACGATGATATAAACACAGGTTATGCAGTTACAGGTTACGCAAAGTTTGTGCAATATGACGGGGTAGGGTATCTTATTCTCTGTGCTTACCTGATTGTCAAACGGGCATGGGGCTTGCGTAAGTCTCCGCGCTTTCAAGATGGTCTGGCGCGTTTTCAAAACTTTTCACCTCCGGGATGCCTTGCCATTGCAGGGTTTCCGGGGGGTTCTTTATGCCTGTCCGGGGGGCTTCTTGAAAAGAATCAGACACTTTCAAGCAGGTAGAAATTTGGATAAATCTTTATGGGGTGCGGGGTCGGCAGCAGCAAATCGGGCGAGGACAAGCCGCCGCAGGGCAAACGGCGCGGCATTGTGTAAGCCGTTCTCGCATAAAGTGTTACGGGTGATAAAAATGGCGAACGGGCATGGAGGTTACAGACAGGGATCGGGCAGAAAGAAGAAGCCTTTGCATGAAAAACTGACGGAAGGCAATCCCGGCAAGCGTCCGAATAAGGTGCTGGGTTTTGCCGAGGGGTTGCCCGCTGAGATAGAGCCGCCGGAGTATATGTACGAATTCGGTGCGTTCGAGATTGAGCCGGACATGGACGGTTTCTACAAAAGCACTGCAAAATGGCTGCAGCGGACAGGGTGTCTGCATCTGATAAATCCCGACTTCATCGCGGAATATGCCATGCTGAAAACCCGGTGGCTTGAGTGCGAGTTGATGGTAAAATCGCTGATGTTGGTGCAGGACGCAAACGGGGTATGGATGGCGAAGGATGTAGCCGACGTGGGGCTGCGGTATCTCAAACAGGCTGATATGGTCTGGGGCAAGATTTGGAACATTGTTTCACAAAACTGTGAATATAGCTTCGGCAGCGAAAACCCGAATGCCGACATTATGGCGGTACTGTTGACCGCGAAACTGGAGTGATGATTATGCCGTGGAAATCTCAACGCCGCTGCGGGCAGCCGGGGTGCAAGGAGCTGGTGGATGCCGGGGTGGGTTATTGTCCAAAACACAAGGCGAAGTTTGCCCGTGTTGTTGACCAATCACATTATGGGCGCGGATGGCAAAAGGTGCGAACGGCATATTTATCCAAGCATCCCCTTTGCCATGAGTGTGAAAAAGCCGGGAAGCTCACACCGGGGACGGAAGTCCACCACATCATCCCGGTAGCTTCCGGTGGCACAGATCGGGACGATAATTTGCAATCACTGTGCAAATCGTGCCATTCAAGAATAACGGCAAAGGAGCATCGCTTTGGGTGGTAAGTATTCTCCGACACGCTTCATGCTGCCGGATTCACGATATAACGAAACGAAAGCTGATCATGCCGTTGCGTTCATTCAGCAATTAAAGCACATCAAGACCTCGGAATGGGCAGGCAAGAATTTTTTGCTTTTACCGTGGCAAGAGCAGATCGTGCGCGATGTCTTTGGGATTGTAAAACCTAACGGCGCGAGGCAGTTCCGTCATTGCTTTGTTGAAGTTCCGAAAAAGAGCGGCAAGAGTGAATTGGCTGCGGCTGTCGCTTTGTACCTCCTCTGCGCTGATCAGGAGCAGGGAGCTGAGATTTATTCTGTTGCTAATGACCGCGAACAGGCTGCGATTGTATCCAATCTGGCTGCCATGATGGTGCGGGATAATCCCACGCTGAATAAGGTTTGTAAGGTTATCGACTCGCAAAAACGCATTGTTTACAGCCCGACGCGCTCCTTTTATGTCGCTATATCGTCTGAGATCAAGAACAAATACGGCTTAAATTGTCACGGCATTATTTTTGATGAACTCTTGGGACAAACAGACCGTAAGCTGTACGACACCATGACCATCGGTTCAGGTTCGGCGCGTCGGCAACCGCTGAACTTCGTAATAACTACGGCAGGGCAAGATCGGAACAGCATTTGTTTTGAAGAACACAGTTATGCGCTTGACTTGCTGCATGGGCGTAAGGTTGATCCGAGTTATTATCCGGTAGTCTTTGCTGCCGAGGATGATGAAGATTGGACTGATCCGTCAGTATGGAAGCGGGTGAACCCATCTTTTGGCATTACAGTGCCGGAGGAGTTTTATCATAACTTCGTCAACCGGGCAAAGACGAATGTCGCGCTTGAGTCCGAGTTCCGCCAGTTCTATCTCAATCAATGGCTCAGTTCCGCCAAGCGGTGGCTGCCGATGGATAAGTATGATAAGGGCGGCACTCCGATTGATATTGAGTCGCTGAAGGGCAAGCCTTGTTATGGCGGACTCGACCTTGCCAGTACAGACGATATAGCCGCCTTCGTATTAGTGTTCCCGCCTGACGAGATGAATGGGTATTATCATGTTCTGCCATTCTTTTGGATTCCAGAGGAAAATATGCACCGGAAAGTGAAAGATCATCGTGTCCCTTACGATCAGTGGGCGAGGGATGGATTTCTCAACACCACCGAGGGTAATATCATTTATTACGATTTTATTGAGCGTAAAATCTCTGAGTTGGGTGAGATTTATAACATTAGGGAGATTTGCTACGACAAGTGGGGTGCGGAGCAGATGTCCCAACACTTGACCGATCAGGGATTCAAGATGATTGACTTTCAGCAGGGGTTTAAGTCGTTATCGCAGCCATCGAAGGAACTGCACAGGCTTATCTTGGATGAGCGTTTGATTCACGGCGGGCATCCGGTTTTAAGGTGGCACTTTGAAAATGTTTATATCGAAACAGATGCGGCTGCGAATATCAAGCCGTCCAAAAAGAAGAGCCGCGAGAAAATCGACGGCGCGGTAGCAACCGTTATGGCGTTAGATCGGGCGATTATCCGCGAGGACGAGAAGAAAACAGGCGGCAGTATCTTGATTTATGACCGTTCGACGGATACCTACACGCGCAATGGTGTGGAGATTGAGGTTAAGAAAAAAGAGGAAAAAGTAGAGACGCATCATGAGAAGTATGTACGTGAGATGATGGATGTCTTTCGGGATATGTAATGCTCATATCATCGTGCTTGTCCGCATATATATTTACTGCCGAGCCGCCGCAAGGCGGCTTACTCTTTTGCCGAGGTGCTGCACATGGGGATATTTTCAAGGCGCAAACAAAAAGATACTCCCAAGAATAGTTTATCCACCAACCGTCCGTTTTTCTTCGGGCGGTCAACATCGGATGTTTCGGTTAATGAGCGCACATCACTTCAAACTGCTGCGGTTTATGCTTGCGTAAGGGTGATTTCAGAAGCTGTAGCCTCGCTGCCTTTGCATCTTTATCGCTATGAAGGTAACGGTTCGCAGATTGACTATGAGCATCCGTTATACGATTTATTGCACGCAGTGCCGAACCCGGAAATGACCAGTTTTGTTTGGCGTGAGACGATGATGTCGCACATATTATTGTGGGGAAATTGCTTCGTTCAAATCGTCCGTGATGGCGCAGGGCGTATAAAATGGCTGTATCCGCTGATGCCGGATAAGATGGAGATTCAGCGTAATGAGCATGGTGAGCTGTACTATATTTATAACCGCGACAAAGACGAAACCCGTCCGCATGATAAAACGGGCGAGGTTGTGTTGAGTAAGCGGGATGTGCTGCATATACCCGGTCTTGGCTTTGACGGTCTGATCGGCTACTCTCCAATTGCCGCTGCGAAAAACGCAATCGGTATCTCAATCGCCGCTGAGAATTATGGTGCTACATTTTTTGCGAACGGTGCGAATCCAAGTGGTGTCTTGATGCACGCCGGAACATTGAACGATCCGCCTAAAATCCGAGATATGTGGGAGTCGATTTATCGGGGCAAGGGGCAGAACAGGATTGCAGTTCTTGAGGATGGACT
>Ga0123353_10016138_pt1 | contig 10898 bp, 7 predicted proteins | sample TergutLab28metaG_3_FD_92763 | JGI IMG/M metagenome (GOLD analysis project Ga0123353, IMG submission 92763) | Labiotermes labralis P3 segment gut microbial communities from Petit-Saut dam, French Guiana - Lab288 P3 | ecosystem: Host-associated > Arthropoda: Insects > Digestive system > Gut ... | reverse complement strand
TAGACGAGATGCCCAGAACTCGTGGGACAGATTGAAAGATTTCTGAAAAAATGCAGTTGATCAGTGCATTGCAATTTGTTTGTTTTGTGGTTTACAAAATATACAGCTATTTGTTTGAACAGTTTTTTCGAATATAATATAGGAATTTTGAATCTATTAGCAAGAACTATCCAATGCCACTGACGATATTACCCTGATAGCAACGAAAGCAGAAGTCTAGGATGTAGTAGCATATGACATTGAACTTTCACTGCTTCGTCATTAAAAATATGAAACTGCAACAGAGTGTGTGTGATATGTATCGTTATGTCGTAGGAGAGGAGCATGAAATTACTCATGTCGCATACAAGAGGTATTTCAGCCTGGATCTTCCCGGCTATAATTTTGCACTTGCCGGAAGCAGGTGACTATTTGGTTTGGCGACCCACCTGTGTCATAAGGCACGTGACCTTTCACCCCATAGGGAGTATTGCAGAAGGCAATTAACTGGCTAAGGAGGATCCGTGACAGGTGGTGTCTTATGACGCCAGAGTATCATAAGAAGGCCTCTTGTAGACCGGATTAAGAACATAAAAATTAACCAATAGCTTTACTTGGCCGCACCCTTAGATTGTATTAATAGTAATTTCAGCCAATGACATGTTTGGCCACGCCCTCGTGTCGCCGTGCGATTTTTCCCACTGACTTTTAATCCCTATATAAGATAATGTAATGATGTCGCGTGGGAACACTCCGGACACTGCTCTCAGCTTTGAGTTCGACACCTTGTTCGTCATTCTGTACCACTCTGTACCACCATCTGCAATAAAATACAACACTGAACTGATCTGAGAAAACAGCCATCAATCACCTAAAGAGGCGTTTTTTTCTCAGCTCTAAGAATTCAGAGCCTTAAAGACTACCAAAATTAAATTTGCTGTAAGCAGTGGTGCAATAATTTGTGACTTTCTTATATCGGCTGTGTTATGACGTCGATAGAAACAATTGCTGGTTTGTACAGAGCCGAAATATAATTCGTTACAGACAGTTTGGTAATTAACAGCTGACAGCACGAAAAGTGTGCAGATGGCCGTAGAATTAACTTGTGGAGAAGAAGCATTATTACGTATGTAGAAGGTACTGCAGTGTTATGACATCGACATCGACACCCGCTTTAGTGATAACTGCGAAACGCCGTAATGGATTTAGCCTTCGTCATCTTAGCTCTCGTGACAAATATTGAAAAGTTCTTGAAACTGAGTTTATTGTTACATTCTGTCTGATTTTTTATAGGCTACTCTTTAGAGATGTGCCCATTTGTGAATGGAATTAGCTGAGATCTGATAGGTAAGACCTATGGAACGTAATCTGATACTCCAAAAAATTAGTTGTTCTACAATTTGTATTTCGAGATTTAATGTCATATGTTTAAGAGTCCCTGTACGATCCAGTAACAACGACTTAGGCTTAAAGGTTTACCCTCAGATCGTACGGTAGTTACTGTCCGCTACGTTACCAGTAATGTAATTCTCAGTTTGTTTGGTTAGAGAGTTAGACCAACCGCTACATGTTACATGAAGACCTTCGATGTGAAATTGCCATACAGGTTATTCAATAGAAGCGACTTAGGGCTGAGGTGTTCGCTCTTCAAACATATTTCGCTGTATTGATCGGTAGTTAGGTTCCAAGCATGACATGCAAAGAAGAAGATGGGAACGGGAGGCTGTCCAGTAACATCGTTAACAAACTGCCAATTAACGCTGAGTAACATACCAGAAGAGTGATGTCCTTATTCATATTGTGGCGAAACCCTGAAATTGCTTGTTATGAAGTTGTTACGATAGCCGAAGGGATAGAAACTAACGCGAACGCTGTACTGACTGGATGCACTACTGAACATCCAGTCAATGCTGTTAACCGTGCGAAGTGCAGCAATAAAATATTAACCGCTGTAGACAGCTAGACCGAAGATATGTTCAACACAGAAAGCTGCATATTGTTGCATATTGTTAAGGAATGCTTGCAGGTTTACCTTCGCGAAAATACATAACGCTTGCCATCAGCGAATTTTTGAATAATTGGAAACAGGCACAGAATTTGTGTGAGCAACATTTTCTACTTATCATAATGCAGCAGATCAAACATTTGAACTAATCAATCCATTTGTTTTGCTGTTCCGCTGTGTATATTGCATGCTAAAGTATCTAAAATCAATAAGCATTGTATAGGGTTTAAAACACGTGGAACAGAATGTTTTTTAGCTTTGAAAGTGGAACACAGAAATTTATGTAACGAACGAAGCTTTCTGTGGCTAAGGAGAGAACAAAGTTTTAATATTACAATGTTAGCTATAGAATACAATTTATTATTTTAATTTTTTTTCACAATTTACATTCACAAATTCACTTTGTTTCAAGTGACGCAATGACGTTAATTGTAATTATATACAATAGCTGAAGGCCCATATTCACATCGATCCAACACACATTTAATTGTGACAACTGCTGTTGTGTTGAATGGAAGATTCTTGCGATCTTGGATGCTGCTTGCTAACCTGATGTGGTCTTCCGTAGACCTACTGAAGGCCGTGACGGCTCCAGCATTTGCTATGCTAATTCACTTCCCGTAATGAATTACGACTTGCTATATGACGTAAATTTTGTTACGTAAATGTAACTCAGCAAACCTGAAAGCTTTTGTTTTAATAAGCACCATAATCTTAGGGTTACTGTAAACATAACGATTATTGCTTGGTTTATTTGTCCAGATAAGGAATGGTACTTAGCCGCTGACTTTCCAAACCGCTGCTCACCGTTCATTAAACATGACACTTAATCTGTGAATGCGTGCTTAAGGCGGACGGTGATTTTCCCCACTTTTATTATCAGGACTTTTGGGCTGAACAGTGTGACTTTTGCACTATTTGCAACAGTCTCAAATTGTCTATCGTGTTGTGAAACCCTAAGCTAGTGTGGTGATTGGAAATCTTGTTACGTCCTCATTATTTGTATCATTCACACATACATGGATTCTGTCACTCGGCGAAAGAATAAAAACCACACTTCCTCTTTCTGTAAACGTTATTAATTTGCACAACACAGTTAGAGAAGAGGAAGTTCGTTGGACTTAATTTGGAGTCTTTAATTTTTGTTTTCCTTAAACTTTTGATTTTTCTAAACTGTATGTGTGGGCCGGGTAGCTCAGTCGGTGTAGCGACTGACTACGGGCTGGAAGGTCCGGGATCGATTCCCGGTGGGAGCGAGGTTTTCCGCCCGTCCAGACCTGCTCCGTAGCCCACCCAGCCTCCTGTAAAATGGATACTGGGTCTTTCCCGGGAGTAAAATGTGGCCGTAGCGTGCTGCTGACCACTCATCACCTTCTATTGCCGCTGTCATGGAAGAGTAGAGCTATAATTGTACCCACACTCTGGGCCAACCCGGACCTGTAACGGGAACTCTTTTTACCTTCATTAGTGTAATTTTCTACTTACCTGTGTTTAAATACTGTCTATTTCAGTAAAATTGTAAGGACTCTTGAAGATCCGTATCTGACGTCAATATTCCCACATGTTTGTATTTAATGCAGATTTATACGTTGAGTTTTATTTGTCTTTCGTCAATTTGAGTTCAGTAAAAAACGTGTTTGTAGTTGGGAATTGTATTATCAAGTTCGACAAATCATTTCTAATTAACCTATTTTACAAAACAAAACAAGAAACGATCGAACTCACAGCGTCGTGCCTGAAGTGTCTGTCTGTGATCCTCGAGCCCAGTAACTTAGTTAGGAAAGCTAAGGCGCCGTGAGTAGACTGAAGTTTGCTACAAATGAGACCCTGTTGAACTCGCGGTTCAAAATTACTCGTAATTGCGGAAAAAATATCCAGATCGGACGTCGGTGAGTTCAATGTACTTTCCATATTGGCGTACCTGATATAATGATCAAGGCACGATTTACCTGATCCTGGGTCATGTTAATCTGGATAGATGGCATTTCGAATGCTAACCTCTCTACTGGACACCACAGTAATTTACTAAAGCCATTTTTAAAATCAAGCGTAGCTTTTCATTGTGTCAAATGCACTCGACAAACTTTGACCGGCGAATAGTACTTTTACTGCTTGGAAAACCAAAGCTAACTTTTGTTCCTCTTGCGTTTTTTTTTTCAGGGAGAAGTATTTGGTACATTGGCACTGTCATTTTTAATGTGCAAGGAGAATAAAGTACCTGACCTGATCTGAGAAAACAGCGACTGATCACACATAAAGGCTCCCATTTCACAGCTGTAGAATTCCATTGTCGTAAACACTGCGAAAGGTAAAATTTTTGCCATACATCTGGCAAGGTTTTACACGCTTATATTGGCAGTGTTAAGACGTCGATAGAAAACAGTGATACGTTTTAAAGAGCCGATATATTGATGTGCCAATGCAAACTAGGCCACTCCATTCGAGCCAGTTTGGTAATGGAAAGCAGACACAGAACGAAACAATGCAGGTGGCCGTAGAATTAGCTTATGAAGGAGACACATTGTTACATTTGTAGAACCTGCTAGAGGACACATTGACTCCTGATTTAGTGTTACTGCGAAACGCCATAACTGCCTTCTCCTTCGTAATCTTCATTATACTGACAAACAGTTGTCATGGCTGGACCCTCAAATTGCTGTAACTTTGTGTGAGTTTTGTGATAAGACTAATATTTTGATTTTGTCTATTTGAGATGGAGATTAGCTGAAGTTGGTAAGTAAGGCGGATGGAACCCATTGTAAACCCCAGAAAATAATTAAGTGTTTATTAGATAGTGTGAGATTTGATGGCAAGCATTAAAAAGAGCTCCTACTCGAACTCATACCAACGATTTAGCCTAAACCCATGTAACTTAGACCGTATGGTATATGCTCTCAGCTACATTACCAGTAATACAAGCGTGAAGGTATCTGGGGACGGAGTTAGGACCACCAGAATTTGTAAGATGAAGACTTGAGTAGCCGACCTTCTATGGTACTCTTCGATAAGAATCACCATTAAAGCGCTGCTCCCTTCGAGAGAAGTGGCATCGAGTTGAGGTGTTCGCCTGTCTAGAAAGTTACCATTCGTTGATTGGTAGGTAATTCCCGACGTTTCGTGACATACTATCGTTACCACTTCTTACTTCCACGTAGATGGGAACAGTAGGTTGTACAGAAACGTCTGCAACTACCAATCAACTTTGCGTAACGTCTCAGAAAGCGCAGTCGTCAGCTACGTTACCCGCGGTATCATGTTGTTAGACAACCGGTAGGGTATAAACGTTAAGCGGCAGGGTGACAATGTTACGTTTCAGTACAAGGCCTATCTTGTTTTACCAAATGTCTGGTCGCGGATCTCGTAAATTTTGTTTATTTGTCAAACGGAATCTTCTCCCGAGTCATCGGTATTTTTGTCATATGACCTGTTATACTGGATGATTTTCTAAAGCACAGGGTAAGCCAGACATTTAGTGCTCTACAAATCATCATCCACTCAAAGTTTCCAGCCTTTAGAAACGTAATAACCAAATATTAACCGTTGTGGCAATTATGCTGAAACGGTGGTAAATACAGAAGGCTGCACAATTTTAACGACCGGCTGACAAAGTTGTTCGGGAAAGAAGCAGAAAACCTGTCGTCATCGGATTTTGCATGACGGGAAAAAGGCGTTGAAAAAAACACAAAAAATGCTGTGAGCGAAGTACTTATATAATACAGCAGATCAAAAGATTGAAATTGATCCACTCTTTTCTTTTCTATTCCATAGCGGAGTTTACGTGCTAAAGAATATAAAATCAATAAGGAACTTGAAATGTTTAGAAATAACAAACGAAGCAGCCGGCCGTATTTCACATTGAAATTAGTACACAGACATAATGAAGGAAACTTTCTGTGGCAAATGAGTGGAGAAATTTGTGACAGCACACCTTTTGTAATATAAGGTTGTTTTATAATATTTCTTTCGCAATTTTTATTGCCAATTTCACACTTTGGATCCAAATGTCTGAAAAACATTCATTTTAATTGTGTACCGATTAAGGGCCCTATTTCACACCGACCAAACGCGATGCTAATTTTGACGTCAGCTGTTGAGTTAAATGAGGGCAGTCACGTGCCGCTGGTGCTGCTGGCCACCCTGATGTGGCCTTCTGTGTTCCTGCTCAGGGCTGTGGCGCCACATGCATTTGTTGTGTTACTTCACATTGTGTAACGGCTTCTGAAGGCTTGAATTATGAAGTAATATTTTGTTGCTTAGGTTTAAATGAAAGCAACTGTTAATGTAAGCTTTATAACCGTTACGTTACTTTAAACGTACACGGCACAATTACTGACGGAATATGACGTTTCGAATTTCTGTGTTCCCTGTAATGTATGATTTTTCAATATTCTAGGTGCAGATAATCTGCTATTAAATGTTTTACGCTTGATTCGAATTTTCAATACTATTGAATATGTGAAGATGACGTCAAAACGCCTAAACATATGTGCTTAACAGCGATATATACTATGAATATACTTTCTGAACTATGTTCAAGTCGAGCTAAGAGAAAGTATGTTTGTTTATGGAAGTAATATTTTGAAGTGTTATACAGAAGTAACTCACATTTTTGCGTCAAGTATACTTTGTTTTTCAGATGTTCTGGTGTTTGTGTATGTTTTCTGTGATTGCTGACATAATCCTATTGAAATTTAAAAAAAAATTCCCTGTACCAGAAGAGACATAATCAATAACTTGAACAGCCTTTAACAGCATTCTCCTGTACATACCGTTAAAGAAGCAGAAGGACCGCTACTTACTGCACTAAATACTGAAACTGTTGAAAGTGAACACTAGACTGTTTTTCAGCCGTGCGTCTGAGTTCAACCGTGGCGTCCTTCTGCAGAATTTCCTGATTTGCCTACTTTTGGGGAATTAAGCCTCGTGCGTCACATTCTGGAACATTACAATCGATGAGAAAACTTATCATAATTCAGGGCAAGCAGTGAAAAAGAAGTCGCTTGTCAATACTGAAAGTAGAACACAGAAATTTACATAATGGGCCAAACTTGCTGTAGCACAGGATTGGACAAAATTTTGAGAACGCACCTTTGGTAATAGAGAATTATTGTCGTATATGAATTTCACAATTTGCTATTCGATTTTGAAATTTCCGCTCCGAATGACAGAAGGCAGTACATTTTGATTCTACAGTCGCGCTTGGAACGATCCAGTGCACATTTAACTGTTGTTACGGTCTCTGTTGTTTCCATTAGCTCTCGCAGTATGAGGAAAATGCAGATTTAGGGAAACGCAGGGCCAACGAATTACATTTAAGTGCTGCTCAGAAATTTCTGTCGGAGGTCACTGGGCTGTCTGCACGAAACATAGTCCATGGCGTTTGTGTGACAAAATTACATGCAATTGACAAGTGCAAGCATCTTGAAGTTCTCTTTGTGGCAGTTATACAAAACAGACTTTCTTCACTTTTTAAGTCAGAATAAGCGTAAATCCTACGGGTACAGACACATTAATACTTTATGCATATGTTGTCCGTGTTGTTGCACAGACTTGGAACGAATATATTTAGAATATTATCAACATATTATTGTCAACAGCCACGTCATAAAACTGTTTGTCTAAACGAGTGTTTCGTAAATTTATTTTTTCCTAATGATCCTCCACGTCCCACCCACCCATTTGTTTTATTGTGTTTCGCTCCGTCCCTCGAGGATGTTCCTACTTAGAAAAAATTGTTTCCACATTGTTAATTTCAGTATTGGAATAAATTAACATTAATTTTACTTACAGTTTTGTATTTCTTATAAATACGTTATTGAGATATAGCACGTTGCTTATTTACACAAGTAAAAATATTCTGTTTATAACTGGCACTATACTCAGTGTGTTCCTCAGGCCTGATAGACACTTGCATACTTTGAATGTCCGGTTAAAATTTATCACCTGTCCTTCGATCCGTAACGAGGTTGGCTACTGTTGGCAGCAAATAAGTCACGCAGACGGAACAAGATTCAAGTAAAGGAGATGTGGAAACAGCAATAAATTAAAATTTATCTTCTGTACTGCGGTGGCTGCATGGGAGAAGGGGACCTTTAATTCAGTTTTAAATTTGAAATATTTCATTCGGACAGTGAAGTTTCGGTGGCCCACTCGGAAATTAAACTGTCCAATTAGAAATTTGGCGTGGCCCTCTCGGGGGCATTATGGCCAAATTTGAGAACCATTGGTCTGAAAGAAGGGGACCGCAAAGGAGAAAGTTAGGTAAAGCATTCCAAGTACAGTCCTGTTAGAAACCCAGAGAGATCAAGGAGTTTGAAAATCCCAGATTTGTGGAAATTCGGCACGTGAAATTGGCAAATTAGTCGGCCTTACGCACCAGACGACTTTACCTCCAGGAAATATTTCTAGTACTCATTTCGGTCGGAGGCTGATTCGATCGCAGTGTTAAAGTACGGCCGGAAGGAATATGTAAATAAAAATTTCCTGTGATTCCATACGGATTCGAACGAGCGTCCTTCCGGCTTGTATTGCAATGCCTCAACCAACTGCGCCTCCACGTACTGGAGGGAAAAATCACTTATTTTTGCAAAAATTAATTTAATCAGCGTTGCCAACATTCCGAAATTTATCATTGTAACACTAACCTTTATGATAGCTACAGCAAGATGTTCTTCAACACAGCAAGCTGCATGTTGGTGCCGACTGCTTGCAGCAGATCGGGGTACAGGAAGTGATCTGTCCATTTGTTTTGCTGTTACGTCACGGGTATTGCTTTCTACAGAACATAAAATCAATAAGGGTACTTGTAATGTTTAAAGATAAGAAATAGTAGGGTAGGTCATTTATATAACGATCGAAACTTTCTGTGACGTAGGGGTGAACAAAGCTATAATGGCACACGTTTAGTAATACAGGATGTTTTAGAAAGACTTCTGTGTCTTGGGAAACTGATAGCCAGTATTGTAAATCTCATATTTCATTACTATGTTCAAAACAGCTCAACAATTGCCTGATTTGTCCATTCCAAACATTACAGCCCTGATTCTTGAAGTTTAATTTCCATATTTTCTCCCGTGTACGTCTAGATTCTGAAGCTGTCAGCTCTGTTTAGATACTCTCAACAAAATTGTTTAAATAATTCCCTTCTCTACCACGTCGTTATGATGAAAAGAACATTGAATTTTAGTTATAATTTCTTGACTTACTTCTTGTACCTAATTAACTTAATTTTTGGATATTCTTGTTGCACCTGACCACACTCACTGATACACACACACACACACACACACACACACACACACACTCACAAAAAAACACACATTCGGTAGGACTCCTCTGTGCGAGAGATCGGCCCCTCGCAACGCACAACATTCACTAGATAACATCTATACCAACGGCCATATTCCAACTCGCATTGCCAGTAACCAAGCTGCCGCAGACCTACGCCTTAGAGCGCGCGGCAACTGGAATTGGCGACTGTGGAGTTACAAGCTTGAAAGCGTCAGATTGGGAGTGGAAGTTTGATAGTGAAATGAGCATTGCTATTGAACAGATGAAGGCTACGTGTGGGCACATTATAAGTGAGCAGTTACCGTACTAATGTTTTGTAATCAGGTTGTGTTCTGTGCATCTTTACACAGTGCGAGCCTGAATTTTCCGCACTGGGTCAGTGTGAGAGTGGTTCTTGTTGGTACCTCCTGTGCTGCGGAGAATGCAGGGAAGAAAGGAAATTTTGAATTAGTTTTAAAATTTTAAATATTTCAATCGGGCAGTGAATTTTCGGTGGCGAACTCTGGAGTTACTGTGGCACCTTAGAAACTTGGCGTGGCACTCTCGGAGGTCATATGGCCAACTTTTAGAAACACTGGCTTGAAGGAAGTGGGCAGCACAGGAGAGACTAACGTTAAACTCTCCCTGTACTCTCCTATTACAGCCCCATATGTTTCCAGGAATTTGAATTCTAGACAGTCTGCAATCGAAGGTGTTGAATTTGTTAGCAGAACGCACCAGTCTCCTTTACGTCTAGAAAATATTTCTGGTACTCATTTCTGGCAGGAACTGAGCAGATTCTAGGGTTATAGAGCGGCCGGAAGATTTGGTAAATTAAATATTCCAATGATACCACCGGGAATCGAACCCGATACTTTCCGGCATGTAGTGCAATGCCTCAACCAACTGCGCCTCAGCGAAATGGAGAAAAAGCATAACTTTTTTTTCTAAACAAATGTACTTATTTATTTAGTCAACTTTGCCAACCTTATGAGATTTTGTAATGAAATACAAACAATTATGATAGCTACGACAAGGCGATGTTCAACACAGCAAGCTGCATGTTGGTACCGACTGCTTGCAGCAGATCGGGGCACTGGAACTGATCTGTTCATTTGTTTTGTTGTTACGACATGGGGTTTGCCTCCTACAGAACATAAAATCATTAAGATAACTTGCAAAGTGGAAAGATAAAGAAATGGAACGCCAGGTCATTTATATAACGAGAAAACTTTCTGTGACGAAGGAGTGAACAAAGTTGTAATGGCACACGTTTAGTGATACAGGGTGTTTTAGTAGGATTTCTGCATCTTGGGAAGCTGATGGCTCCTCGGAGAATGTTTTATTTATAATTCGAATATTCATGACCGTGTTCAAAACAGTCCAACGCCTGTCTGATTTGTCTGTTCCAAACATTTCAGCCCTGATTTTTGAAGTTTAATTTCCATATTTTCTCCCATGTACGTATAGATTGTGAGGCTGTCAGTTTTATTTAGTTATACCCATGAACAATTTTATTAATTTCTCCCCTGTATCACGTCCTTTTAATGAATAGAACATTGACTTCTCAGTCAGATTTTCTTAACTTGGTTCACCATATCCCTTCTTCTTTTGCACATTTGCAATTAAAATTAAAATTACAAAT
>Ga0123353_10016137_pt1 | contig 10898 bp, 8 predicted proteins | sample TergutLab28metaG_3_FD_92763 | JGI IMG/M metagenome (GOLD analysis project Ga0123353, IMG submission 92763) | Labiotermes labralis P3 segment gut microbial communities from Petit-Saut dam, French Guiana - Lab288 P3 | ecosystem: Host-associated > Arthropoda: Insects > Digestive system > Gut ... | reverse complement strand
TCGGATAATTGCTTGAGCGAAAGCTTGCTCGCCTTTCGGCGCGCCCGCACATTCTTTGCAATTATATGACCGAGTTCACCCGGCGTTTTGAAGTTATTGCCATTCATGGTCAATATATTAGCCTATTTCGCGTGTTTTGTCAACTATTGGATAATATATTGACCACTTGCAGTAGTTACCAAGTTACATGTCACTCCCCGTCATTGCGGCCTCCGAGCCGCAATCCCCTGAATAATGCGCTTTTCCGCGGGGGATTGCGGGTCAAGCCCGCAATGACGATGCTTTGGCGTTTTCGGGTTTAAGGGCGACCAGTAACGCTGCCAATATCACAGCGCGGCCCGGTAGATCGCCTTCATGTCCTCGACGCCGAGGACCTTGAACGCCCCTATCGTGCGGGTATGGTAGAATGAGCATAGCTCCGCCAGCGCGTCGATATCGTCTTCGGTAACCTCGCCCAACGCTTCTGTCAGGCTGACAGGCGCCTCTATCCCTTTGAAAAAGCTTTTCGTCATCGATATCCCGAACAGCGCCGCCTCAATGTCGTCGTGGCTCGAGGCGCCCCAGACATTTCTCGCGTACCGCGCAAAGCGCGTGGGGTCGTCGGCATAGACATACATGGCCCACGACGCCCACATTATCGAAAGGCTTTCGCCATGCGGTACGTCGTATCTGCCGGACAGCGCCTGCCCCAGTTGATGCACAGAAAAATCCAATGTCTGCCCGAGCCCGGTAAGCCCGTTGTGGGCCAGGCTCCCCGCCCACATCAGTTCCGACCTGACTTTGTAGTCGCGCAGATCATCCATGGCCTCCATCCCGTATCTGAGGGTGATGCGCATCACTGCTTCAGCCAACTCGTCCGTGAGCGCGTTATCCGCGTCAGGCGCAAAATACCGGTCCAACGAATGCATCAGGATATCGACTATACCGCAGACTGTTTCGCGCATAGGCAGTGTTAAAGTCAGCTCTGGGTCCATTACCGCGAATGCCGGACGGTTAAACGGGGAAAGGAAACCGCGCTTTATCCCGATCGACTGGTTTGTCAGGACGGCGGACTGGCTCGTTTCGCTCCCCGCGGCTGCAATCGTGAGGACGACGCCGACAGGCAGGGAAGCCTTGACGGTTTCCTTTACGCAGAAATAGTCCCAGATCGGGACTTCCGGGGAAGCGAGCCCGTTCGCGACTGTTTTTGCGGTATCGATAACGCTGCCACCGCCGACTGCAAGGACGAAATCGATGCCTTTGTCCCTGAAATCATCCACAATCTTTTGCGCGAACTCAGCCAAAGGGTTGGGCTGGACGCCGCCAACGCAGGTATACTTTATCCCTTCAGCCGACAGCGCCGCCGTGACAGTGTCTAGTACGCCGCTCTTTACCGCGCTGCCCATGCCATAGAGCACAAGGGTGTTAGTACAGCCAAACGCTTTCGCCTCGACGCCCGCCTGCCCGACAGTGCCCGCCCCAAAAACCACCTTTGTAGGGCTCCAATACGTAAAACTGTTCATTGTATTTCCTCCAATAGTTAGTCGATCGTGTTCATTCGTTTACGCCTAGTACCTAATCGGTATCAGTTCCAGATAATCGTCCAGCGTGGCGTCGTTGTAGCAGCATTCAATGATCTTTTTGCCGAGCGGATGAAGTTCCGGGACATCATACTTTGCGAGTTCCTTCTTGGCGAACTCTCTGATTTGTTTCGCCCCCTGATCGTACCCCTCCAACCCCATTTCAGGCTGCATCTCGGGTCTGAGAAAAGCCGCGCTGATGTACTGCCCGTCAATTTTCAGGCTGTTCAGGCAATACCCGAGCAGCGAAAGGCGCGCCGGCACCAAATGGTTGACCCTGAATTTCGCGCTGCCCCGAAACGCGAGGTATTCGCGCATCAGCCACTGCGGCATAAACCCTACCTTGTAGCAGCCGATATGCTGGTTCGGGATCAGGACATATCTTGTGTTCAGCGAGTTCAGTATTTGCTCCAGCAGCAAGTTGGCATGAGTCACGCATTTTCCTGTCAGGAACGGGCCGTAAGAACCGATACCCTCGCTCGTCATACCTTCGCTATCTATAATGCTCGGATTATTGTGCCCCCTCGGGGCGATAAGCCTCCATAACCAAGCGAGCGCCGGCGGCAGGATATGCAGTATCCCCAGTATGCCATAGGTAGGATGCTCCGCAGTGCACGGCGGGGTGCGTATGCCAAAGCTCCGCACGTCCACCTCGATAGGGTCGGACACGACGCCGGGGACCATCCTGCGCGGCAGGATCACGCGCGGGTTCGGACAAGGCTTGCCATTCGAATCGATCGTATGCTCCCAAACAAGGCAGGTCGCCGTCGGCACCGCCTGGATATTCAGAAAAACAAGCGGTTCGGAAGGCTGGGTGAATATCTTCTCGTGAAAAGGCTCTGTCCCGTATTCCTTTATATGGTCGAGCCTCAGGAACCACCCGTCTTCCGCATCGCGAATGACAAGTTTTTTGCTATTGTTTTGGATAGACGTATGGCACAGCGCCATATCGTCCGCTATCGGCCCCAACTGGCACGATTCTTCGAGGTTGAGATAGAATTTTTCCCCGGTTATGAGGTGCTCGCCAATGACTATCTTCCCGTCGGGTTCGCGATGGAGGCTTTCGCCCATTTCACTCTTCCCGCCGCCTGAAGCGCCCTCATGCATGAAGACGATTTCGTTCTCGTACGGTGTGGTGATCTTGACCGCAGAGGCATGTGCGGTGACCCAGCCTTCCTTTTCGCCTATGTCGAGCAGGAACCCGTACACCCCTTTCTTGGCGCTCGGCCCCGGATAGAGGTTATATGAGAACATCTCGTAGAGGTTGGGCGTGCGGTTATGTACGACGACCTGCTTGCCGTCAAAATACGTGTGCCTGAAGGGCGGGGCCAGGATAATAGCCAGTTTGGGCTCAAAAACCTCCTCAAACTCATCGATTCCGACAAAATACTGCAAACCTGCAAGCGCCGCGCCAAAGAAAGCGGCGTACTTTGGGGCGATCAGAACCGAATGATACCCGCCGAACGTACCCCCCGAGAGAAACGGGACGATGATCAGATCCTGTTCCGACAGCCAGCTATATGTTTTCTCCCTCAGTATTGAAAAGTCTTCCCCATATTCCTCCGTGAACCGCGGCTTGTCCGTCGGCAGGTCGTCCGCGATGATCAGGCAGTCCGGATCCCGTCTCCTCATGTAATCTTCCGCATAGTTGACAGCCACCCCGTTCTTGCATCGGACAATGGATATCTCATCTATCAGTTTCCCTTCAACTTCGATGCGCACGTCGATAGTATTAGCGCCGGGAGGATACAGCGTCATGGCAATGATCTCTTCCCTGCTATTCGGGATAGTGACCGACTTGCAGTTGTCGATCACTTGTGATATCTCTTCCGAGAACTTAAACTTTCTGAGATTCAATAAGCTCAAAACACTATCACCTTTCTATTATTTTTCCTCGACATTTTATAACTTTTAACACGCTTTTACAATATGCAAATATGGAAACAGTTCCTTTTTAAAAAATACAATAAAAACACGATGAAATGCGATGAAAATACCAAACTTTTCTTATCCTTTGCTTGCCTTTTGCTCGCAAATATGCTTATAATAGGGATTGGCTGTTTTGGGGGCCTTCCGATTTGACATGCTTGTTGCGAGACGGAGAGCGCCCCTATAAGGCAGTTACAAGAAAAATAAACATCACTCAGGAGGATCACTATGGCAAGTGGAAACAAGAGCGAGTGGGAAGAACGGACTCTGGCGCCTTCCCTGGCGAAGGGCGGGGAACGCAAGAGCAGTTTCCGTTCGAGTTCAGGAATCGAACAGGACCGCCTGTACGCGCCCGACGACATGTCCGGATGGGCGTATGGTGAAAAACTGGGCTATCCGGGCGAATACCCGTTCACGAGGGGCATACAGCCCACAATGTACCGGGGCAGGCTCTGGACGATGCGCCAGTATGCGGGCTTCGCCACGGCGGAGGAAAGCAACATCCGCTACAAATACCTTTTAGAGCAAGGCCAGACGGGGCTATCTGTTGCGTTCGACCTGCCAACGCAGATAGGCTATGACTCGGACGACGCCATGTCCGAGGGCGAGGTCGGCAAGGTCGGCGTGGCTATCGACTCCCTGGAGGACGTCGAGACGCTGTTCAACGGGATACCTCTGGACAAGGTGTCCACCTCGATGACGATAAACTCGACGGCGGGCATCCTCCTGGCATACTACATAGTCGCGGCGGAGAAACAGGGCGTTTCCCCGGACAAACTCAACGGCACGATCCAAAACGACATACTCAAGGAGTACGCGGCGCGGGGAACGTACATATATCCGCCGGAGCCCTCGATGCGGCTCATCAACAACATATTCGAATACTGCGCGAAAAACGTGCCGGCGTGGAACACGATCTCCATCTCCGGCTACCATATCCGTGAGGCGGGCAGCACGGCAGCCCAGGAAATCGCGTTCACGCTTGCTGACGGCATAGCTTACGTCGAGGCGGCGCTGTCCGCGGGCCTTGACATCGACGGCTTCGCGGGGCGCATGACGTTCTTCTTCAACGCCCATAACGACCTGTTTGAGGAAGTCGCCAAGTTCCGCGCCGCGCGCAGGCTGTGGGCAAAAATAATGAAGGAGAGGTTCGGCGCGAAGAAGCCACGCTCCATGATGCTCAGGTTCCACACTCAGACGGGCGGCTCGACGCTGACTGCACAGCAGCCGGACAACAACATCGTCCGCGTGACAATACAGACCCTGGCGGCGGTCCTGGGCGGGACCCAGAGCCTCCACACGAACAGCCGCGACGAGGCCCTTACGCTTCCCACGGAAGATTCCGTCAGGATCGCCCTGCGCACACAGCAGATCGCCGCGTACGAGAGCGGCGCCGCCGACACGGTCGACCCATTGGCGGGAAGCTACTATGTAGAGAGCCTTACCGACAATCTGGAGATGCTGGCCTCCGAATACATCGAAAAAATCGATGAAATGGGCGGCGCGATCAAAGCTATCGAGCGCGGGTACATCCAGAGGGAAATAGCCGAGAGCGCATACCGCTACCAGATGGAAATAGAGTCTGGCGACCGTGTGGTCGTCGGCCTTAACAAATTCAGAATAGAAGGCGAAACGCCTCCCGAACTTTTAAAGATCGGCTCCCAGGCGGGGGACATCCAGAAGGCAAAGCTCAAGAGCCTGCGGGAGCGGCGGGATTCCGAAAAAGCGCAGGCGGCGCTTGGCGCCCTCGGGAACGCCGCCAAAGGCACGGAGAACCTTATGCCCTATATTCTGGACTGCGCCCGCGCGTACTGCACGATCGGCGAGATATCGAACGAGCTCAGGGCAGTATTCGGGGAATATCGTTCAACGGAGGTGATATAGTTTGAATAGTACAAATACGATTGGAAGGGTACTAATGGCAAAGCCGGGGCTGGACGGCCACGACAGGGGCGTTAAGGTAGTATCACGCGCGCTTCGCGACGCCGGGTTCGAGGTCATATACACGGGCCTGCGCCAGACTCCGGAACAGATAGTAAACGCAGCCATCGAAGAAGATGTCCACGCCATAGGGCTGAGCATTCTGTCGGGCGCCCATAACACGCTGTTTCCAAGGGTGGTCGAACTGCTCAAGGAAAAAGGCGCGGACGACATCGTCGTGTTCGGCGGCGGGATAATCCCGGAAGCGGACATACCCGGGCTCCTCGAAGCCGGCGTCGCCGCGATCTTTACGCCGGGCACCCCCACCACCGACACAGTGGAGTTCCTGCGCGGCAAGCTGGGCTGTGCGTAGCAAATTGAAAATTGAAAATGATAATTGAGAATATGAATATCCTGGCGCAATTACCGGAACAGGCGAAAAACGGCGACAAACGGGCGCTTTCCAAGCTTATTAGCGCCGTCGAGGCCGGGGGCGCCGAAGCTCTTGAGGTGGAGGCGGCCTTGCTCGGGAAAACAGGCAATGGCAGGGTCATCGGCATAACGGGCCCCCCGGGTTCGGGCAAGTCCACCCTGACGAACCGCCTTATCCACGAACTACGCAAACGCGGCAGAAAAGTCGGCGTTATCGCGGTCGACCCCACGAGCCCCTTCACGGGCGGCGCCATCCTCGGCGACAGGGTCCGAATGTCCGCCGAACCCGACCCGGGGCTCTACATAAGGTCGATGGGCAGCCGGGGCGCTTACGGGGGACTGTCGGCGGCGACGCGAAGCGCCGTGAACGTGCTGGACGCCTGCGGCTTTGACGAAATAATCGTCGAATCCGTCGGCGTGGGCCAAAACGACGTGGACATAATAAACCACGCGGACGTCGTGCTCCTGCTGGCCGTGCCGGGCCTTGGGGACGACATACAAAGCATCAAAGCCGGCATTTTGGAAATCGGAGACGTGTTCGTCGTCAACAAGCGCGATTTACCGGGGGCGGACCGGGTATCGGCGGAACTCCAGGGCGCCCTGTCGCTGGCGCCGGACGGCAGCCGCCGCCAACCCCCCGTAATAATGGTCTCGGCGATGACCGGCGAGGGCATACCGGAAATGCTGGCAGCGATGGACGCACAGTTCGAAACAATAGAAAAGTCTGGCGAACTATCCCTGAGGCGGATATCGCGAATAAGCGGCGGCCGTATCTCGGAGCTTGACGCCATAAAGAAAGGAGAAAGTATGAATTGTCTAAACATTGACCACATCGGCATTGCTGTAAACGACATCGAGCAGGCGGCGGAATTCTACGAACAGATTTTGGGAATAAAACGCGCCGGGGTCGAGGAAGTGGCCGAACAGAAGGTAAAAGTAATGTTCCTGCCCTGCGGCGACTGCGAGGTCGAGCTCCTGCAGTCAACTGCAGAAGGGAGCGCAATCGACCGTTTCATCACTAAAAACGGCGAAGGCGTACAGCACATCGCGATCCGCGTAGAGAACATCGAGGCAGCGCTTGCGGAACTCAAAGACAGAGGAGTCCGGCTGATCGACGAGACGCCGCGTTACGGCGCCGGCGAAGGGAGGATAGCATTCATCCACCCGAAAGCGACCAACGGGGTTTTGATAGAATTATGCGAGAGGAAGGGCTTGGTATGACAACTGCTGAGAAAATTGACCTGCTTTATGAGAAGGACGCGCAAGCGCTGGCCCAGGGAGGCGAGAAGGCTGTCGCAAAGCAGTATTCTTTAGGGAAAATGACCGCCCGCGAACGAATCGACTATCTGCTTGACCCGGGGACCTTCTGCGAGGTGGACCGCTTTGTAGCCCACCGCTGCACGGACTTTGGAATGGAGAGCAAGGAAGTCGCCGCGGACGGCGTAGTGACAGGCTACGGCCAGATCGACGGAAGGCCCGTCTACATCTTTGCCCAGGATTTCACGTCGATCGGCGGCTCCATGGGCGAGATGACCGCTAAAAAGATATGCAAAATAATGGACATGGCTGCCAAAATGGGCGCGCCGGTGATCGGGCTCAACGACTCCGGCGGCGCAAGAATCCAGGAAGGCGTGGACTCCCTTTCCGGGTACGGCCAGATATTTTACCGCAACTCCATATATTCCGGCCGCGTGCCGCAAGTATCCGTCATAATGGGCCCCTGCGCGGGCGGCGCCGTGTATTCCCCCGCCCTGATGGATCTGGTAGTGATGGTTTCCGGCAGCAGCAGGATGTTCATTACGGGGCCCGCTGTCGTAAAGGCCGTGACGGGCGAGGCTGTATCCGAGGAAGAGCTTGGCGGGGCATATGTGCAGTCTTCAAAAAGCGGCGTGTCCCATCTGATGGCCGGGTCCGAGGAGGAGGCTCTGGAATATGTCCGGTGTTTCCTGAGCTATCTGCCGTCGAGCGCCGAAGCCGAGCTGCCGGTATACGACTACGAGCCCGGCGACGAATTGAGGCCGTGTCTCGACACGATCATCCCTGACAGCGACCGCCGCTTGTACGACATAAGGAATGTCATTTCAGAGCTTGTGGATACGGACAGTTTCCTGGAACTCCAGCCCATATACGCGACAAACATAGTCACCGGCTTAGGCAGGGTCGGGGGCCGCAGCATCGGCATTATCGCCAACCAGCCCTCCGCGCTGGGGGGATGCCTGGATATTAACGCTTCTGACAAAGCCTCAAGGTTCATCCAGATGTGCGACGCCTTTAAAGTGCCCCTGCTGAACCTTGTCGACGTGCCCGGATTCCTGCCGGGCGTGGACCAGGAGCATGGAGGCATAATCCGCCACGGCGCAAAGCTCCTATACATATACTCGGTCGCAGAAGTCCCCAAAATCACGGTGATCCTGCGCAAAGCTTACGGGGGCAGCTACCTTGCCATGTGCTCCAGGGACCTCGGCGCCGACCTGGTCCTTGCCTGGCCGACGGCACAGATCGCCGTCATGGGGGCCGACGGCGCGGCGAATATTATTTTCCGCAAAGAAATCGAAAAAGCGGAAGACAAGGAAGCTAAGCGCCAGGAGATGATCGATTTGTACAGCAATAAATTCTCCACGCCGTACATCGCCGCAGGCCGCGGGTTCGTTGACATGGTGATTACGCCGAGCGAGACCAGGGCACACATAATGTACGCCCTGGAACAGTTCGGAAACAAAAAGCGCGACGACCGTATAAGAGGCAATATGCCATTATAACCATTATTAATTGTTAATCAAAAAGGTGAGGTGATCAATATATCCAGTAATCTGATAAAAGCCGGGGAACCATTGGTCGATGGCAAAAAACTATGCATAACAGATACTATCCTGCGCGACGCGCACCAGTCGCAGGCTGCGACCAGGATGCGGACCGAAGACATGCTCCCCGCGTGCGAGGTGCTTGACAGCATCGGGTACTGGTCGCTCGAATGCTGGGGCGGCGCCACTTTCGACGCCTGCATACGGTTTCTAGACGAGGACCCGTGGGAAAGGCTGCGCTTGCTGCGGGCGGCCTTGCCAAACACTAAACTGCAAATGTTATTACGCGGCCAGAACATCCTCGGTTACCGCCACTATTCCGACGACGTCGTCGACCGCTACTGTAAAAAATCCATTGAGAACGGGATCGACATTGTCCGCATATTCGACGCCCTCAACGACGTTCGCAACGTACAGCAAGCCATGAAAAGCGTCAAGGAGTACGGCGGCTTATGCGAGCCCGCTATGGCCTACACTATCAGCCCCGTCCACAACGAGCAGTACTGGATCGACCTGGCGATGCGGCTCGAGGACATGGGCGCCGACACGATATGCATAAAAGATATGGCGAACCTGCTCCTGCCGATGGTGACGCACAGCCTTATATCCAAGCTGAAAGAGCGGGTAAGCGTCCCGATCCACCTCCACACGCATAACTCATGCGGGACGGGCGATATGGTCTACCTCATGGCAGCCCTTGCGGGCGTGGACATCGTTGACTGCGCTCTCTCCCCTCTTGGCAACGGCACGGCGCAGCCCGCGACTGAATCCCTCGTAGCGACATTCAATGGCCATGAACGCGACACAGGCCTGAGCCTCGAAAAGATGAGCGACGCCGCCAAGTATTTCAGGACCGTTGCCGAAAAGCTCAAGGCGCAGGGCCACCTCGACCCGCGCGTACTGCAAGTGGACACTAACTCGCTTATCTACCAGGTTCCCGGCGGGATGCTTTCGAATCTGATATCGCAACTCAAGGAAGCCAAAGCCGAAGACAAGTACTACGATGTTTTAGCGGAGATACCGCGCATAAAAGAAGAATCCGGCTTTCCGCCGCTCGTCACGCCGACCAGCCAGATCGTCGGGACGCAGGCGGTCATGAACATCCTTGGCGGTGAGCGCTACAAGATGGTCGGGAAGGAATTCCGGGCTATGATGCGAGGCGAGTACGGCGAGTTGCCAGCGCCGGTCAACGAAGATATCCGGAGAAAGTGCATAGGCGACGACGAAGTCATAACATGCCGCCCCGCCGACCTGCTCCCGCCGGAATTTGACAAGCTGGCGCAGGAAATCGGGGAACTTGCGCGCTGCGAGGAGGACGTGCTAACCTACGCGCTGTTCCCCAAAGTGGCAACGGATTTCTTTAAGAAAAGGCAGAAGAAGGAAAGCGGCGTGGAGGACGAGGAACTGGTAGCGGCAATAACCGCCGCGATACAGGCCTATGGCGCGTAGAACGCCATAAACAATGCGTAATGCGCGATGCATAAACAATCGCTGATCGTCAGCAGATAATCGATAATAATAAAAATGGAGGATAAAGCAACAATGAAAAACTATAAAGTAACTGTAAATGGAAACACGTATGAAGTCGGCGTCGAGGAGATCGGCGGAACAGCCGCAGTCAGGTCTATCCATGCTGTACCGGCGCCGAGAGCCGCGCCGCCCCCTCCGCACCAAGCGCCCGCGCCAAGGCCCGCACCCGTAGCCGCGCCCGCGCCAGCACCAGCGCCCGCACCCGCACCAGCGCCCGCACCTGTAGCCGCGCCTTCGCCGATTCCGGCGGGGCCAATCGAGGACGTGCTCTCCCCCCTTCCGGGCATTGTGCTGTCCGTCAACGTTCAAGTCGGCGAAGCGGTTAAGGTTGGCCAGGTCCTGCTTATTTTTGAAGCCATGAAGATGGAAAATGAGATCGTAGCCAGCCGCGACGGCACAGTAGCAAAGATATACGTAGCCAAAGGCGAAGCGCTGGAAAGCGGTAAACCCGTAATCGCGCTTGCTTAAACGGTACCGGCCAGCCGGTACCCTGCGCCTTCATAATACTATACTGATATAGGATTCGGACGGCATTTTGCCGCCCGAGTTCTATACATGTGCCGGGAACACCGCGGGGTAATCCCCCGCCGGCACATTTTTCAATTCTTCAATTCACCCGCTGCAATTGCGTTTCCTATAGGTATTCCTTGAGCTTTCCGATCACCTCGTCGATATTGACCGGTTTCCCCAGGTGGCTGTTCATCCCGGCGGAAAGACATCGTTGCAC
>Ga0123353_10016136_pt1 | contig 10898 bp, 7 predicted proteins | sample TergutLab28metaG_3_FD_92763 | JGI IMG/M metagenome (GOLD analysis project Ga0123353, IMG submission 92763) | Labiotermes labralis P3 segment gut microbial communities from Petit-Saut dam, French Guiana - Lab288 P3 | ecosystem: Host-associated > Arthropoda: Insects > Digestive system > Gut ... | reverse complement strand
CGGAAGCGGAAAAAGTTCATTGGCATTCGACACCATCTTTGCCGAAGGACAGCGACAGTATCTCGAATCGCTCTCCCTTCGTACCCGGCAGTTCTTGCGGCAACTCGACCGACCCGACGTGGATCGCATCACCGGCTTGCAACCGACCGTCGCCATCGATCAACGCGGACGCACTGCCAATTCCCGAAGCACCGTCGGAACACTCACCGAAATCTATGACTTCCTGCGTCTGCTCTATGCACGATGCGGACTCGTACATTGCTTTCAGTGCAGCAGACCCATTCGGCAAACGCCGCCAGTGCGGATTGTCAATTCCCTTATGGAATTGCCGGAGAATACCCGATTGATGTTGCTTGCGCCCAAAAACAAAGCCGCAATTTTTAGATTGCGCAACACGACGCAATCTAAAGATTGCGGCTCTGATTACGACGACCTCTTCCAAAAGATCATCAAGTCGGGCTTCTTTCGTGTTCGAGTGAATGGACAATTTCTTGACCTCGAACAACCGCCGAAGTTAGACGATGCTGTGCCGCATGACATCGAAGTCGTCATTGACCGGCTTGTCATCCGAGAAGATGCTCGACCGCGTCTTGCCGAGTCGCTTCAACTTGCCCTCAAACATGGCGACGATTCGGTCATTGCCGTTTATGAGACGGAGAAAGATTCTTGGTCGGATTTGCCTTTTTGTACTCGATATGCTTGTCCGCATTGCAATATCAGTTACACCGAATTGGAGCCGCGGACATTTAGTTTTAACAGTCCCCACGGAGCATGTCCGAAGTGCGAAGGAACCGGCTGCGTGGAGTGCGGCGGCAGTCGATTGCGAGCAGAAGCGAGAAATGTAACCTTTGCCGAACGAAGGATTTACGAAATCTGTGCGTTGCCGATTGAAGATGCGTTGGATTTTTTTAGGGTAGGCAGTCGACCTCTGGAACATCAAAAAGTCTCCGAAACGATAATTGCACAAATCACATTCCGGCTTGAATTCTTGTGCCGTCTTGGTCTTTCGTATCTTACTCTTGACCGTCCTGCTGACACGTTGAGCGGCGGAGAGTTGCAGCGAGTTCGGCTCGCGACGGGACTCGGCGGAGGACTGACGGGAGTCTGTTACGTGTTAGACGAACCGACCATCGGACTGCATCCGCGCGATACCCGGCAGTTGATTGAGTCGATCAGAGCGTTACAGCAACGGGGCAACACTGTCATTGTCGTGGAGCATGACGACGCAGTCATTCGTGAATCGGACTATCGAATCGAAATCGGACCCGGTTCGGGACGATTCGGCGGAGAGTTGGTCACAGAGCCGCAATCGTTAGATTGCGCAACGCCTACGCAATCTAACGATTGCGGCTCTGATTACTTAACCCTCGAAAACGTCACTACGCACAATCTCAAAAACGTTACGGTCTCTTTCCCTTTGCAAAAATTGATTTGCGTCACCGGCGTGAGCGGCAGTGGAAAGAGTTCACTGATCGATGCAACGCTGGTGCCGATTGTTCGGAAAAAGGTAGGCAACCGACCGCCGGGCGGTTGCGTTGGCGATAGCCGACCGGTAATACCAAGTGCGGAGTACCGCACGTTGCCGCCCGGCGGTCGGCAACCTACCACCAATTTGACGGGCACCGCACAGATCGATAGACTCATCGAAGTCGATCAATCTCCATTGGGACGTTCTTCGCGGAGCAATCCGGCGACGTACAGCGGTCTGTTCGACGAACTGCGTAAACTCTTCGCCAGCACGAAAGATGCCAAGCGGCGAGGCTATAAAGCAAGCCGATTCAGTTTCAACGCCGCCGGAGGACGATGCGAAACATGTCAAGGACTTGGAACGCAAAAAATCGAAACCGACTTCCTGAACAATTACCACGTCGTTTGTCCTGCTTGCAACGGCAAACGATTTAATCGGCAAACGCTCATGGTCAAATACAAAGGAAAATCCATTGCGAACGTTTTGGACATGTCCATCGAAGAAGCGGCAACATTTTTCGAGAACATTCCGAAGATCGACCGGATTTTGCAGGCGATGTTGAGAATCGGACTCGGCTATCTGGCTTTGGGACAACCGTCGTCGATGTTGTCCGGCGGCGAAGCGCAACGTGTCAAATTGGCAACGGAACTGGCGAAGCCAGAGACGGGAAAAACGTTGTATGTGTTGGACGAGCCGACGACGGGCTTGCATCGCTCGGATGTATTACGGCTATTGGATGTACTCTCGGATTTAACAGCGAAGGGAAACACGGTCATTGTGATTGAGCACAATCTTGACGTGATGGTGCGTTCGGATTGGATGATTGATTTGGGACCGGAGGGCGGCGAACGTGGCGGATACATTTTGGCGACAGGTACGCCAGAGCAAATTGCCGCTCTGGAAGACAATCTGACGGGAACCTTCCTGCGGCAATACGTCTAGGCAGCCGACTCTGGGAGCAAAATTGCTCTTGACACCAATGGCGAAAATCGGCACCATTCCGCCACGTGTCGGAAAAAACGGAAAAAACGGAAAATTTGATTGAAGGATTTAGTCTAATTGTCCGATTGTACTGACAGTAGTAATTGTGCTGTCAAAAGACCGCTAACTTTTTCGCTGCTAACCTCACCCTAAACACTGTGCCAAACCGGCACAAAAAGCCCTTATCTAAGGTAGGAACACTGTTATGCGAGTTCATTTTTCATTCATTGTTACCATTTTCGTAGCGTTATCGCTTGTTTCAGGAACGGTCGGATGCCGTAGCAACGGCGGTCCCTGGTACAATCCGGCAACCTACTCGTTTTCGAAGCCCATGGGAAAAGGTGCCTCGGCATCTCCCAATTCGTCCGGTTTGGCGAATAGAAAGCCGAGTTTGGACGCTCAGCCGAACATCAGTACCGCGCCTGGCGGATATACCGATAGTTCCAGTTTGGCAGCCTCTCCCGCTTCGTCAGGAGGAACCGTAAGCAGTACTCCACCGGCACACTGGTCGCAACACAGCCCGACGATGCAACAGAGTGCGCCGAATTCCCTCGGCGGTTATACCGTTGCGAATCCCTCGCAGTACTCTCCCCAAACTTATACGGAGTCCTATGGTGGTCAAGGAGCCGTTGTTCCAGCAGCTCCTTACCAATATTCTGCAACTCAGGGACAGCAGTCCCCCTATCACTATCCGCCCGAGGCGGTTCAACAAGTCCAAGGTTCTGTTGCGATGCCATACGGCGAACAACACACGCAGGCGGCGTATCAGACGACCAGTGCTTACCAACAGCAGCCGATGCATAGTGTACCGGCAGGGATATACGGCACCATGGAGCAACCGAGTCAGTACGCTCCTCTCGGCACAACGTCTCCAAGTGATCCCTACACTGGTATGCAACAACCGACTGCAGTTCCGCCGTCAGGATTCGGTCAAGAGCAGCCGGTACCCTCTACCTACGTCTATCCGGGCGAAGGTATTCCGGTCGCTTCCCCTTATCAATCCTACCAGCCGTCTACGGCGAGCGGTACACACAGTTATTGACCCATCGAAACAAGTGACAGGGGTGTGAGTGACAACCGGAGCGAGAGTTCCGGTTGTTTTTTTGCGCTGTGCCGCTTTGAGGGCGGCGGTCCAAAAGCATGTCATTTTCTAGCGAAAACCTTACTGAGTCGATAGTACCGAGAGCGACTGCAATTCGTTTTCCTGCAACGGCAGCAACGGAGAGAGTCCGTCCCGCTGAAGGGGTTGTAGCGGTTGGAGAGGGGGTGCCGAAACTACTGCCACCGGAAACGGATCCGCCGGTGGAGCGGGTTCCGCCGCACGATCAGCCTCCGCCATGCTATTCCGGGCAAAATGGAGCATCGAAAGCATTTCATCGCTCTTGTCGAGGGTACTGACACTGGCAGGTTGCGGCGGAAAATCACGATTGATCGACTCAATCGCCACTGGCTTTTCGTTGACAACGGGACGCATCGGTTCGAATTTTTGCGGAGCGACGGGTGCCGGCGTGAGTATTTTTTCGTCTTCCGTTGTAATGGGAGAAACCGTTTTCGTTTTGTCTTGCTCTGCATTGAGTGCCGCCAGTGCTACGGGTGCCGTATAAGCCTGCGTGTACTTGTCCCCACCGCCGTCCAGTGCTGGCGCAACATCGAGCGTCGGCAGGGAGATTTCACCGGGAGCAAGCAGGGCAATCGATTCGTCCGGCAACGGTGGCACCGTCAAGGTTTTGTCCACCACTCCTGCGTGATAGAGTTCGTGGCTTTCGTTGCCCGTCGGCATTTTCCAGAAAACGGTGGCGATGCCCGCACCGGTAATCAAGATGACTGTCGCCGTAAAGAGTCGGGCGGTGGGCGTAATCAAATACTGCATCGACGTTCCACGTTCGGGAACGCATAGGGAGGGGGATGTCATTGTTATTCTCCTTTCGGTCTCGCTTGAGTCGGACTGCCGGAAACAACGTGTTGCAGGCAATAAATCGACTCGAAATTGCCGAAATATCACGAAAAACTTCGACGGTGCTACAATCGACATAGACCGCCGAAAGCGTCCAAAAAGGATTCTAGCGAAAATTCCCAAAATAGGAAAGAGCAATTTTGGATTTTTTTGAAAAGTTCGCGTGCGATCTTGATCGCCGTTGAGTGATACCTTACCCTTTACCTACTTTGTGATAAAATTGACCGCAAAGAACGAAAAGAAAAACATGATTATCATTTTGAAGCAGAATCCTGCTCCCAAGCAACTGGAATCCCTCAAAGACTGGATCAAAAAGATGGGGCTCGACATTCACGTCAGTGAAGGCACGAGTTCGACGATTCTCGGACTTGTCGGCGACACGTCCATCGTCGATATTGATTTAATCGGAGCGATGGAAATCGTCGAGTCGGTCAAACGGATTCAGGAGCCGTACAAAGCGGCAAATCGGAAGTTTCACCCTGACGATAGCATCATTGAATTTAGCGACGCAAAAGTCGGCGGCGGAAATTTTTTGATGATCGCGGGACCATGTTCCGTTGAATCACGTTCGCAGATTATGGAAGTCGCTCAAAAGGTCAAAGAAGCCGGTGCCGGTGCATTGCGCGGCGGAGCCTTTAAGCCGCGAACCTCGCCTTATGCTTTTCAAGGGATGGAAGCGGAAGGCATCCAACTACTGCTCGATGCAAAAAAGCAGACCGGTTTGCCCATCGTTACGGAAATCATGGACTTGTCCCAGATGCGGTTTTTTGACGAAGTGGATGTCATCCAAGTCGGTGCAAGGAACATGCAGAACTTCTTACTCTTGAAGGAGTTGGGGAAAACTCGGAAACCTATTTTACTCAAACGCGGTTTTTCCAACACGATTCAGGAGTTGCTGATGAGTGCGGAGTATATTTTATCGGGCGGAAATTCCAACGTTATTCTTTGTGAGCGGGGCATTCGCACGATTGAAACGGCGACGCGTAACACGCTTGACCTTTCGGCAATTCCTGTCATTAAAGAGTGTTCTCATTTGCCGGTGATTGTTGATCCTTCTCATGCGACGGGTTATGCCAAGTACGTCAAGTCGATGTCACTCGCTGCCGTTGCTGCCGGGGCCGACGGATTGATGATCGAAGTGCATAACAATCCGCACGAGGCACTGTGCGATGGGCAACAGTCCCTTACTCCCGAAGCATTTGCCCGACTCGCCACAGGTGTAAAAATTATTCGCGGCGAAATAATGAAAGAATGGAATTTGTGAACTATGACGATTGGAGGCGCGGAAGAAATTGTCCGAGTCGGAGAAGATGTCAAAAAACTCGAACGCCGAATTGGATCGGAACACAAGAAGACAAAAAAGAAAGCAATCAAATAGATTCAAATTCTTGCAAGATAGATGAAATTCGCTCATAAATCTATGAAATCACGATGTGGTGTGGTCGTTCCGTGCGAACCGCCGCTTGAAAATGAAGATTATCTTACGAAACAAATTCTTACCTACATCGGCAACAAACGTTCATTGTTAAAGTTTATCACAGAAGGCGTACATCTTGTCCGACAAAAACTCGGCAAGGACAAGTTGAACATTTTTGACGTTTTTAGCGGCAGCGGTATTGTTGCCCGATACTTCAAGCGATATGCTGACACTCTGTTCGTCAACGATTTAGAAAAGTATTCTCAAGTTACCAACGAATGTTATCTTGCCAACAGAGACGAGATTAACGTTGCAGAACTGCAAGAGATACACCGATATTTGCTCAATGCGATTTCAGCAAATCCGCTCCGAGAGGGATTTGTGACGGAATTATATGCTCCGAAAGATGACGACCACATTCAGGAAGGCGAACGTGTATTTTACACTCACCGAAACGCGATGTACATTGATACGATGCGGCAGTGGATTGACCGGATTGACGTTCCCTTGCAAAAGTTTTTTCTTGCGCCGTTGCTCTCCGAGGCATCAGTCCATTCCAACACATCGGGCATGTTCAAGGGTTTTCACAAAAATCCCAAAACGGGCATTGGACAATTTGGCGGCGGCAATCGAGACGCTCTCTTTCGTATCAAAGGAGAGATCGAATTGCCTTTCCCCGTGTTCAGCAATTTTCAATGCAATTCCGTGATTTACAGCGGCAATTCTAACGAAGTAATCCGAACTGCTCCCGAAGTTGATTTGGCGTATCTTGACCCGCCGTACAATCAGCACCCTTACGGTTCGAACTATTTTATGTTGAACTTGATTGTAGCAAACAAGCGTCCAGAAGCGGTGAGTCCCATATCGGGCATTGCCGAAGGTTGGAATCGGTCGGCATACAATAAGAAGCAATTCGCCTATGATGCGCTCACGGATTTGGCAACGAATATCAAGGCGAAGTATGTGTTGATTTCGTTCAATTCCGAAGGTTTTATCACTCTTGATGAGATGCAAGCGATGTTGACAAAAATCGGCAAGGTTGAAGTGTTGGAAACAAAATACAACACGTTCCGAGGTTGCCGCAATTTGGCAAATCGCGAGATTCATGTCAAGGAATACCTTTTCTTGCTGAAAAAATAGAAAAGTCCGAAACGATTGCAATACCAGGAATAACTGCTAAAATACAGTCATGGACAAGGACGTAGCCCGACAGAAAATTGTTGAACTCGCCCAAATATACGCTTCACAAGCCGAAACGTACGAACATGTGGACTACAATGAAGCACGAGAACGACTGGACTTCATCAATCCGCTGTTCAAAATACTGGGCTGGGACATCGACAACGAAAAAGGAATGATGCAGTACCTACGCGAAGTCATTCTAGAAGACCGAGTCAGTGTGGACGGCAGAGTCAAGCATCCCGATTATTCGTTCCGGCTAGGCAATACCATTCTGTTTTACGTCGAAGCGAAAAAGCCGAGCGTTAATATCAAAGACGACAAAGAGTCGGCGTTGCAGTTGAGGCATTACGGCTGGAACAGAGGACTGACAATGAGTCTCTTGACCAACTTTCGGGAGTTCGCCGTCTACGATTGCCGTGTAAAGCCGGACAGAAAAGACAAAGCACACGTAGCACGATTGACGTATTTTACGTATCAAGACTTGCTAGAAAAGTCAGGCGTATTCGGCGACTTGAGGGACGGTTTCGATTTTCTATGGGACACCTTCACGCAAGAAAATATCAGCAGAGGCAGTTTTGAGAAGTTTATCAAAGACGACGGCGACCGATTCAAACGAGGAGTGATGACCGTCGATCAGGATTTTCTGCTCTTTTTAGAGGACTGGCGACAAAAGTTTGCGACATCCATTTTTCGTGTCAACAAAAATCTGACAGAAGGAGAACTAAACTTTGCGGTGCAACATATACTGGATCGTGTGGTGTTTTTACGTTTTGCCGAGTCTCGTAGTATTGAACCTCATGACAATTTGGCGAAGGCGATGAACACGCATGAGGCTGGTGAGTGCTACAAAAATCTCTATGGATTATTTGAGCAGGCAGACGACAAATATAATTCCGGCATATTTGATATGCAAAAGGACAGCGTGTGTCGGAGTCTTGTTGTCGATAATAAACTTCTCAAACAATTTGTCTCTGGTTTTTACTATCCGAATCCTTATGATTTTCAAACGATGCCAGTCGAGATTTTGGGCAGTGCGTATGAGCGTTTTTTAGGCAAAACGATACGCATTGTTTCCGGCAGATATGCGACCGTTGAAGAGAAGCCGGAGGTTCGCAAGGCGGGCGGCGTGTATTATACACCGCAGTATATTGTCGATTACATTGTTGAACATACTGTTGGTAAATTGCTTGAAGGCAAGACACCGAAGGAAGCCAGCAAGATTAAAATTGTCGATCCCGCCTGCGGTAGTGGTAGTTTTTTGTTGGGCGCATATCAGTATTTGCTTGACTGGCATCGCAATTATTATGCGCAACATTTACCTCCATCGAAAGGCTTGCGAACTGACCCTCTCATGCCGGATGGTCATTTGTCGATTGACGAGAAAAAACGTATTTTGGCAAACAACATTTTTGGTGTTGACATCGACTTGAATGCCGTTGAATTCACCAAGTTGAGTCTCCTGCTGAAATGTATGGAAGGTGAACATGCCAACGTGTTCGAGCGTCTGAAAATTTATAAAGAACGACTGCTACCGAATATCGATGGGAATATCCCAGTAGGTAATTCGCTTATCGACACGGATTTTTACGACTTGGGGTTAGGCGAAGCAGTCGAGCAAATGATCAAGCCATTTAACTGGCAAAGGACATTCCCAGATGTGTTCAAACAAGGCGGATTCGACATTGTAATTGGCAATCCGCCGTATGTTAAAAAAGAGCATTTTTCCGAAGAAACAACGACAGCATTGCAAGCGATGTGGAATTACGTTGCTGACTTATATGTCCATTTTATTTTCAAGAATTACGGGTTAGCAAAAACAGACGGATTGATTTCGCTCATTGTTAATGACGGATTTATGGGATTTAGAAGTACAGCAAAAATCCGAGAACTGTTCATTGAAAACGATTTGCAAAAAATTATACAATGTCCTGCCGACACATTTCCACAGGCAACGATTTACACAGCAGTTTTCGTTTTGTGCAAACGACCAAGCCCTAGCCGCATCTACGAAACAAGTCGATTCGTCTGTGTATCGGAAAAATCAGATAAAAACCTTGTGCGTAATTTCAAGCGGGTTGATTGCGGTGAAGTGCCATATAATTTATCATCGCATCTTGTACACAATCGTCTCATCATCGGAAACGATTTTGTTCCGATTTTCAACAATTTCACCAAGTTCGGCAGATTGAAAAATATTTGTTCTGTTTTGGATACAGGTATGCATACAGGTAACTGTCGCAGTCAACTTTTGTTCAAAACAAAGGAACGTAGCGGGCTGAAAAAGGTTTTGCAGGGACGGCAAATTGCAAGATATTGTTTCGATTGGAATTCGTCCAACGCTAAATATAAATGGTGTGATATAAATTATGTTCCTTTGAATAAGCCGGGAATCGGTCGCGGCGGAAAGAAAAGTAAACAGAAAGAATACTGGCATTGGTGCGGTGATATAAACAATCATTTGGCGGCTGAAAAAATTTTGTTGCGTCAGACAGATGATGATCTCATGGCTTGTTATATCAACAAGGAAAAAGACGGTTTATATTATACGGACAACACGTTACACACCGTTTTACCCAAAGACGGTTTTTCGCTAAAATTTGTCTTGGGGCTATTAAATAGCAAACTCTTGAATCGAATCTATCATTTTATTTCGCAGGAACATGGCAAAGCGATGGCACAAGTAAAGACACAAGTCGTGGAATCAATTCCGTTTCCTCAATTTGATTTGTCGAAAAAGTCAGATAAGGTTATTCATGATAAAATTGTTTATGCAGTAGAGCAGTTACTTGACCTTTATCCGAAACTACCTGTGGCGGTATTAGCAGAACGGCAGCGGTTCGAAGGAAAAATTGCCCATTTTGAAACACGAATCGATGAACTGGTCTATAGTCTATACGGTTTGTCCCTCGACGAAATCGCGATTGTGGAGGGAAATACATGAGACCGGAAGACCTCGGAGCGTATTACGAATCGATTCTCGATAAAGAGGTCCGAAAAGAAGGCGGAATTTACTATACGCCGCAGTATATCGTAGATTACATCGTCGAACACACTGTCGGAAAATGTTTGGATGGTAAGACACCAGCGGAGATAACGAAGATTAAAATCGTTGATCCGGCATGTGGTGCTGGTATATTTTTGCTCGGTGCGTATCAGTATTCTAACAGATGGGACAAGAACTATTGGATTCTTTATGGACAAAATTTAGCCGCTCCACGTGATCCTGCAATTTTTTCAGCGGCTGAAAAGATCGTCGTTCGTCAAACCGGTGATTCTCTGATTGCAACGTTAATAGGAAAACATATCATCTGTCGAAAGAATTTACATAAACTCGTCTATCAACTGTACGGTTTGACTGACAAGGAAATAGCAGTAGTCGAAAACCTTAACAGGAGTGAACAATGAACCGAATTATATGTCCCCTTTTCCTTCTTGCCGTTTGCTTGGCAATGGGAATTTTCGTGTCCTTTGCTTATGCGGAACTGCCGGAAAAAATCACGTTGCGGCACTTGGCAACCTTTCCGCACGATAACAAAGCCTTCACGCAGGGATTGCTCTGGGACGACGGATTCCTCTACGAAAGTGCGGGACAGTACGGATCATCATCGCTCCGGCGAGTCGAACCTAAGACCGGTAAGGTCACGGCAAGAGTCGATCTGCCGCAACAGTTCTTCGCCGAAGGACTGGCACTCGTCGGCGATTCACTTTTTCAACTGACCTGGCAAGAGAACGTGTGCTTCGTCTATGACAAAAAAACGTTCCAGTTAACCGGTCGATTCCAATATCCCGGCGAAGGCTGGGGACTCACCTACGACGGAAAACATCTGATTTTGAGCGATGGCACGCACGTACTTCGGTTTTACGATCCCAAGACGTTCAAACTCCAGAACCGACTG
>Ga0123353_10016135_pt1 | contig 10899 bp, 8 predicted proteins | sample TergutLab28metaG_3_FD_92763 | JGI IMG/M metagenome (GOLD analysis project Ga0123353, IMG submission 92763) | Labiotermes labralis P3 segment gut microbial communities from Petit-Saut dam, French Guiana - Lab288 P3 | ecosystem: Host-associated > Arthropoda: Insects > Digestive system > Gut ... | reverse complement strand
CCGTCATAGTCTTCGGGATACCTTTGCGCCTCCATTAAAGCCTGCTGCCCGCCCGTCGAGCCGCCAAAAAAGTATGAATACTTTGCCGCCTTTCCGTAAAAAGCCTTTATCAACTGCTTGCATACGGTCGTCATCAAGTGCGTGGCGCGGTATCCGTAATCTATCCACCGTTCCCGTTTGCCAACCAATTCGTCGGTGTTAAGAGAACTTCCCATATCAGTATTAAGGTCGCGTATCCTCTGCTTGTGCCGTTAATAAGGGCAATCGGGTCAATTCTTCCGGCCGGGCCGCCGCTGCCCATACCAAGGAAATTGCCGTTCCATTCCTTTGTCGGCAGACACAAATCAAACTTTATATCTGAAACGGGCGAGGGGCGCAACTTTACGCTCACACGGCAAATATCGGGAACTGCCGCAAACTTTATACCCATGAACGGGTCGGGAGTTTTTGCGGGCATAAACTCCAAAGCGGTAATTTCCCCGTTTTCAATTTTAACGTTCCTTAATTTCTTTTCTAAATTTTGATTTGTCATTTCCATATCCTCTTTCGGTTAAGATATTACTTTTTCGCGGCTTTTTTGTTTGGTATAAGGCGCAGCCTGTCGTCGATGTTTTCGATTTCCTTTTCCGACATTGCTATCGCCAAAAGCGCATCTCTTAGCCTAAGGTGTGTACGGAACAAACCGCCTAATGGTTCGGGGATTCCGGCTAATAACGGCTCAATAAGCATTAGTGCTTTTCCGTCCGCGCCAAGCTCCTCCTGATGGTCTTTCAATAGGCCCAAAGTACAGTCTACCGTAAGGCACGTTTCCAAATCGTCGATTACCCTTGAACCTACTTTCGGCTTGTTAAGCTCACCAGTGCCGAAGCTGCCGAAGGAACCGAAAATATCTTTCAGCCATTCAATGCTGTCATTTACCCAATTCGGAACCCTGCTGCACAGCCTGGTAAAACCGACTGCTTGATCCCCTGCGCCGAACCCGTGTCCGCCGTAAGCGTATATATGCGATTCAAATATGATTTTCTTTTCCGCTAATGCCCGCTGAAAATTGATAGTGTTCGTTATCGGTAAAAAATCGTCTACGGCCGCGAACAGAAAGCAAGGGCAGGTTTTCTCGTCAACACGGAGCGACGGAACCGCAATTCCTCCGGGTACAAATAAGTTTGACGTTTCGTCTAAAAGCGCATACCCCAGGATAGCCGCGTTCGGGCGGTTTTTACTGAAGGTAGCCGCGCAGCCTGCCAAATGGCCGCCCGCCGAGAAGCCTATCACCGCAATCTTATCGGGGTAGAGGTGCCATTCTGCGGCGTGTTCCTTGATATATTCCATCGCCTGCTCGTAATCGCAGAGAGGGTTAGGCCATGTATTGTGCCTTCCTACCGAATAACGCAAAACAAACGCTTGATAACCTGCTTTGACATAAGCAAGCGCTACGTGTTCGGCTTCGCATTCCGCAAGAGAAAGATACCCTCCGCCGGGAAGGACAAGAACGGACGGACGCCTTTTCACTCTGTTAAAATCACCGCCTACATCTTGCAGGATTGCCGTCAGCGTTACGTTCCTTTCCTCATTCAATACAATTTTTTTAAATTCCATCATTGTTTCTCTTTATATTATAAATCGTTATCCTTTTACGCCGCCTAAGATGACCGCTTTCTCGAAATTCTTTTGGAAAAACGGAAACGCGATGATTAAAGGAAGCGAAGAAGCTAAAATTGTCACCAACTGAATTGAATCCTTATAAAAGTCTACTACTATGCCCGACCCGCCCGTTATATCTTGAGTATTACCGCGAATAAGAATATCGCGGAGAATGAGCGCCAAGGGGTAAAGATCCTTCCTTGCCGCCGATATGAATATGGAAGCGAAAAGCCATGAATTCCAATGCCCTATAACTGAAAACATCATTACGACGCCGATATAAGGAACAATCAACGGCAAAACAATCCTTAATAAAACCGTCATGTGCCTTGCTCCGTCAATTTCGGCGGCCTCCAATATGGAATCGGGTAAACCGACAATACCTGCGCGCAGCAAAATAATATTAAAAACGCCGCAACATCCCGGTATGATCATGGCAAGGGGAGTATTTGTCATGCCTAAATTATAAACTACTATATAAAAAGGGATTATACCCGCGCCGACAAACATAGGTATTATTAAAAATATGAAAAAAGGAATTTTGAGCTTAGTATTTCTTGATAAAACATACGCTCCCAACAGTGCCAACAGCGTACCGATTAAAGTAGAGGAAACGGTATAAAATATTGTGTTTAAATACCCTCTTATAATAGTGTTTTTCGCAAAAACTATCTTCCAACCCTCGAAAGAAACCTTGCCGGCAGGGATAAAATGAAAATTCTTGCTTGCAGTAAGCGCTATAGGGTCGCTTATCGCGCCCATAAGAACGTGCCACATCGGAAGAATACAGACTAACGCGAGTCCGATCAGAACGGCTATTTTTAAAGTATCCGCTATAATATAGATAATTTTTCGTTTTCCTTTTACCATATCGCACTCCGTCAAATTATGCCGTAAGACGTAGTCTTTTTGCTCAAATAGTTAGCGATTAAAAGCAAAACTAAACTTACAACTGAATTAAATAAACCTATCGCGGTAGTATAACTGTATTCATTACCGGCCGCAACGCCGAGCCTGTATACATACGAACCCAGCACATCGGCCACAGGAAAAGTTTCCGGGCCGTATAAAAGCGCAATTTTTTCATAGCCTACGCTCAATAGAGAGCCGACCCTTAAGGTGAGCATCAACATAATCATGGGCAAAATAGACGGCAGCGTTATTTTAAATAGCTTAGATATTCTGCCCGCGCCGTCTATTGCCGCCGCTTCGTACAGCGTCTGATCGATAGAGGAAAGCGCGGCCACAAAAATAATGCTCCCAAAGCCGACACCCTGCCAAATATCCGATACGACGATAATCGGTCTAAAAAATTTAGGCAGCGTTAGGAGATGGGTTCCATCCTCGACAACCCCCAATTTGGCGAAAAACATTCCTATAAACCCGTCGTTTGAGACAAAATTCTTTATAAGCCCGCAAACGACTACAGTAGCGATAAAGAACGGCATATACACGCTGGTCTGTATCGTCCTTCTAAACAGCTTATTATGTACGGCGGTCAAAAGCAGGGCGAGTATTATCGGCATAGGGAAGACGAAAACTATGCTCAACAGGCTGAAAATTACCGTGTTTCCTATTAGCCGGCCAAAATACGGATCGGAAAAGAAATTTGCAAAATGTTTGAAACCGGCTCCGGGACTTCCGAACATACCTTTTACTATATCATAATCTTGGAAGGCCATTGAAACGCCTGCCATCGGCCAATAACTGAATAGGTCGAAATAAGCAAAGACCGGTATGAACAGAATGTAAACCGGATAATTTTTCCTGAAATCGCGTGACCATCCCGACTTTTTGGGTTTGACAAAACCGGCCGTTATACGCCGCGATTCAGTTGTCGCATTATTCTTCATAAATATCCTCATAGGGCGTGTTGAATAAATTGCAGATTTCGCCGCGAATTATTCAACACGCCCTTCATAAAAATCGCCAAGCGTCTTTTTAAGCCGTCGGAAGCGTCCTGTTTTTATACCTGTCATACGCGGCCTGCTGTATTTGAACCGCCACATCCAGACCCATCTCTTTTAATTCGGCAATATATTGATCCCATTGAGATAACGCTCTCGTTCCTTTGATGAACTTAACTATGTTTTCTGAAAAGTGCTGACCGATCGGCATGCCGATCCGCACCATTTCCGCGGCCTCGGCCGCCGTCGTCGTTATGGGGCCGGGCATCATCCAAGCGTTGTCGTCCTGTCCCGTCCACGCCGTCATGGCAAACTCCGGCATTGACGAATTTACTTGCAAAAATTCCCTTTCCCATATTTTAACGCTCGGAAGCTTGCATAATGTCTCTCTGGCCATCGCGCCCTGAATGTCGCCGCTTTTGACTATTTTGTCGGTATATGCCAGTTCGCCTCCGACCTTAGTATAGGTGTCGCCCTCGATCCCGTAGTTCGCCAGCATTATGCCTTCTTCGCTGAACATGAAATCTATCCATTTAATTACGTCCTCGGGTTTTTGACATTTATCGGTTATCATCATAGTAAGCCCGTCGTATCCGACGAACGGAACAAGGTGCAAGGTGTCCGAAGCATTTTTTCGTGGACGCGGCACGGGAACCAAATCATAACCTGCGGTTCCGAGCGAACGCGCGGCGGCGATCAACTGATCTATCATTGTATATACATAGGGGAAAACCGTATGGCCCGCATTATTGATGCAATCGGAAGTTTTAGGAATAAGAGCGTCCAGCCCGACATTGAGCGTATAGGACGAAGAAATGAATCCCGATTTATACCATCTGTTCATCATCGTAATGTATTCTTTCGCCCCGGCTGTGGCCTGACCGAATTCTACTACGCCGTCTTTTTGTAAATACAACTGGTTTGCGCTCGTAACGCCGTATCCCCCGTCAAGAAAGGCAAGAAAATCAAAACCGGTAGGCGAAATGAACAACGGAGTTTTATTGCCCTCATCGTTTTTAAAGACGCTTAAAACTTGCTCCCAATCGTCGTATGTAATCGGGATTTTACAGCCGTATATTTCGTCATAAGCGAAAGTAAACTTTGCCGCGTGTTTTACCAATAAATCCTTTCTCATAACATAGCCGTACCACGGCCCTTGTAAAGATGAAAAGACTTCGTATATGGCGCCGTTTTTACACGAATCGGTAACAACGTCGCGGTAAATCTTTTCGTCCGAGGTTATCAGTTTTTTGTAATTCGGCGCGTGTTCGTCGATCAAATCGGTCAAATCCAACAGAACGCCGTCGGCGATACCCTTTTCTATACCGCCTTGATAAGCGTTTGCTTGGTTAATGACAATAATGGCGTCTGGATACGATTTCGTGGAATAATCCATCTGTAAATCCGTACCCATAGTGAATTTAACCTTTTTCCCGGTTATTTCCTCAAGTTTTTTGTATATGGGTAACTTAGCGTAGTCATCCCATCGTTGGTGGCGCTCACCCATATCGTGAAGTCGCCCGCCGCCTCTTTTTTACAACCCGTGAAAGCGGGCAGCACCATTGTCGCAATGAGTGCAAAAGCAAGAATTTTCAGACCTTTTTTCATAGTTTCCTCCAAATTGTTTTTTCCGAAGTTTCGGCGTCTAACCGATACTTTTTATCATTAGAATTATAAGGCGAAAAAGAAAAAAAATCAAGAGCCAGCTTCTTACTTTTAGGCAAAAATCTTACATCATTTCAATACAGCGTTGTTTTGGCGTAAATATGCAAAAACTATTTCTATGCAATTTTCTTACTTTTTAACGGCATTATTACCGGATTAAGAAAGGGTATTGACACCCTTGAAAACGCATGATAATATTGTTAAAGAAATTTTTTAAATTTCAGGAGGATAACCTATGAAAATCAGAAAATCTTTTGTTGCCGCTTTGCTTGCAGTTTTGCTATCGTTGGCGCTCGTTTTCCCGTTCGGCGGATGTAAGAAAAACCCGCCGCCACCGCCACCGCCGCCACCGCCTTCCGGCAAGGTTTATTTTGAAACCGATACGGTTTTTTATACCGATATTAAGGCAAGTGTATTTTCTTCCGATATAGAGGAAATAAAGGGTTATATCGATGAAATTGCCGTCACTTGCAAAACAGACGGGAAGTTTTCGATGAAAACAACGTCTATTTTGGGCGTTGATGATAAAGAAGTGGGTACATACGAACTTCTTGAAAATAAAACAATATTACGGTTGTATGAAGAAGGAAGCCCAGACGCCGACTACGAACTCGAGTTTTTAGGAGACGGCAGCTTGAAGGGCGTCAAATACGGCGAAGAAGACGGGAAAGAACTTGTTACATATATTTATACAAATATAGATAATTTTGCAAGATTTATTTATCCCGAAGCTATTTTGGGCGAGCTAATTCCGTTTGAGAACGGCGCAAGCTTTGCTTTGGATTTAGGCTCAAGGTCGGGTTCGCTTGCATACGCTGCTGCAAGTATAATAGAATTTACCGAAGAAGGTTCGTATACGATGATGCTGGTTTTAGGGCAAACGCCTTTGGCTTTCAGCGGCGCATATAACCTTGTTTTAGACGAAAACGACGAAACCATTTTAGCGGTAAAAATGCTGATTGACGGCGGCGCCTCTAAGGATGTTGCAGAACATGAGATTATTACTAAAACAGGCGCGGACGATTTTGATTATATGATTCTTATATTCAAGACCGGAAAGGTGCTTACAAGCGAATTCTATTCCGACGCCAACGAAATGCCGGAAGTTGGGGAGTTCCCTGCGGCGCTCGGAACAAAGAATATCTTTTCAGCGAAGAAAGAGTTTGGATCCACGGTCGGCAGTTTTATATTCAGAGCGGACGGCAAATACAGCTTTAACCCTAACGCCATCGGAAATATGATGTCATTGCCGCCGGACGTAGGTTTCTATAATCTTAACGGGGACGGAGATGAATTAACGCTGTTATCGGATACCCACGGCGCCTATAACGGCGACTACGGACTTACGGACGTTGACGGTCAATTAGTGTTTGTAATAAACACTCTGCCTTTCACAGAGATCATTGAACCCGTAGAGGTCGAAGAAACCTATGAAGATGATTGGTTCAGTGAAGAAACAACGTTCGATATTGATTTGACAAAATCGGCGGAAGAAACCTGCGCCGCACTCGGAATGACCGCTGCGGAACTCTTTGTTTCGGGAAGCTATATATTTAATGCAGACGGTACATTTGCCTTTGACAGAATATGTAATAATCCTGCTTTTACCGTAGAAGGTGCTTCGGGAACATATAGTATCAGTAATACCGGAAAGACTATCAAACTGATTTTCGCTGACGACTCGGAGGAAGTTCTTGAATTCGATTTGGCCAACGGGATTATTTTACAAACAATAGAGGCAGTTCCGGGCGTACCAGCATTCAACGTATCGGTTTATTACAACATAGTGGGTGAAACCTATAACGACGATTGGTTCAACGCCGAAACAACGTTCGAGCTTGGCGCGATGGGTAAATATGTTTTAGGCCTTATCGGTATGAATGTCGATTCGATAGATTTCGTCTTCGATACGGACGGCACCTTCATTTATACGACTGTTTTAACCGCTATGCCGATGATGCCTATTATAGAAACCGGAACATATAGTATCAGCGTCAGCGGAGAGAGTATCAAGTTGATTTGGGATGAAGATTCTTCGGAGGAAATTCTTGCCTATAATTCGGCTACAGGGGTAGTTGCGCGGACCATATCCGGTACTGATTTTACTTTCAATATAGTGGTCGAAACCTATGAGGATGATTGGTTCAACGCCGAAACATCATTCGAGCTTGACGCGATGGGCAAAATGATTTTAGGATTTATCGGTATGAATGTCGATTCGATAGATTTCATCTTTGATACGAACGGGACGTTTACCTATACGACTGTTTTGACAGCTATGCCGATGATGCCTATTGTGGAAACCGGAACATACAGTATCAGCACCAGCGGAAAGAGTATCAAGCTGATTTGGGATGAAGATTCTGCGGAAGAAATTCTTGCCTATAATTCGGCAACAGGGGTTGTTGTACGGACAATATCCGGTACTGATTTCACTTTCAACATAGTTGTTTGATTAAAAAATCAAGAGAACTTGGATTCAAAGCAGCGGCGGCAAAAGCCGCCGCTGCTTAAATTCATTGCATTTAGTCAGCCAAAATTAACGCAATTAAAAACCAAACTAAAAACAAAAAGGAATTCAAATGTTATGAAAATTGATTTAACAGAGGGGAAATTCAAATCCGAAACAACATTTAAACTCGACCTCGTAAAAGATACCGGGCTATTCGGCACGAACGCCGGCGTTTTCTTTACGTCGGGCAGCTTTGTCTTTGACGACGGCGCGTTTGTTTTTACGAGGATAACAAAAGACGGTAAGGACGATATAAAGGGCGTCATCGGAACGCATACGGTGTGTGCTGACGGGAATGGTATTAAGCTGATTTTCGACGCTGACGGAAAGGAAGAACTCCTTGCGCTCGATCCCGGCGCCGGAACTCTCATCCAAACGGTACCTACGCCGGTCGGGGACGGCAAACTTTATTACACAGCGGATTAAAGTGCAAACATATAGAAAGCGGCCGTACAGAAAAAATGCGGCCGCTTTTTATTTATGTTTATACTTGGACGGCGTTTCCCCCTCGACTTTTTTGAACGTTCTTATGAACGTCCGGCTATCCAAATAACCCACCTTAACGGCTATATCGCCCACATTTTCTTTTTTAAGCAGCTCTTTCGCCACTTCTATCCGTTTTTCCTGTATATAATCGTATACCCCCGTTCCGGTTTCCTTTTTGAAAATGCGCGAAAAATAAGAAGGATTGAAATTGAAATTGTCTGCTAAAAAGCCTACGTTAAGATTTATGTCTGAATAATTTGCGGCGATGTAACTTTTAACCCTTTCGATCCATTCGGAGTTGTAATTCGCTTTTTCGCTTACATAATCATTCAGCGCTTTGAAAATTTCCGTCGTCGCCGTTTTCAGCGATTCAATGGACGATACGTTGAGCAGCTTGTTCGTAAAATCTATGCGCTGCAATAAATTATTATCGTAATACTGCGTTGCCTCGGCTAATTCGGCAATAAGCCTGTCTACGATAGAATAAATTTTACATCGCAGTTGCTTTGGGAGCAGCGCGGTTAATTCTTTCTGTATTAAAACGTTAAATTTTTCCGAAGCGGCGATATAATCTTTCGCTCTTATTGAATCCCGAATCCCTCTCAAATCGTATAATGCCGCGTCTGGGCTGTCACTTTTCGTGTTGATTTGATCATAAAAAAAGATTTCATTATCGCTGCCCAGCATTTCGATAAAGATACGGGTATCCTCGGCCTGCCGGTAAGCTCTGTGCAAATCGCCGGGCGAATCAATAATTCTGCTGATTGCGACCGATACGTAAATTGCATAAGTTTTATTCGTGCCGGTTTGATAGCCTTCTGCACAGCGTTTGATATTATCCAAAATAATGCCGTCATCGTCTTCCGCGCTATTGATAAGCGTAACGTAACAATGTCTTTCCGCGTCGGCTGTATAGAATGCCTCAAACTGTGAAAAATATTGCCCGATCATTCTGTGCCTTTCCTCGGTAATGCGGGAATATTCTTTCGATGCTTCCTCCGGAGATTCTATCGAATCTAAGTAATCAATGATATTTTGGCTTTCCAACGCAATCACGGCTATTTTTTTACCGAACAAATCGAAACCGTATTCGTTGCAGATATTACGCAATGTGTCGTGCAGCGGCTGGTTGCGCAAAATTCTTATGAGGATATTGTTTTTTAAAAGCTGTTTGTGCCTATCCAGCTTGTCCTCGTACTCCAATTTATTCTCGATCAATTTGGTAACGTTTTTATCAATCAGTTTAATATCGTCCGTTTCCCCGTCCTCCGATAAATTCAACCCGAGTAGTTTCTCCTTGATAGTAGAAATAGGCCGATAGCCTTTCCTTATATTGAGAATCATCATAACGGACGCAATGACAAGCGACGCGAATATGGATAAAAGCAAAAGAATACGCATGATAATAATTATGCCGCCGTAACTGCTCGAAGGTATATATGAATAAATTGTTAATCCCGTATCGGATAATCCGATTGTTTGGAAGTTTTTGTTTTTTAGGTAGCTCTGAAGATCGCCGCCGTGCCGCGTCCATTCGGTTTCCGCGCGAGTATCCCCGGACAATATCGCATTGCCGGCTTTGTCTTCCAATATTATTCCGCCCGCTTCGTATTGAGAAACCGATTTAATATACGAATTCAGCTTTGAATTATTGAAATACACGACAAAATCGAGCGATACCGATAAATAGGGGATATTTATATAACAAGCAGATACGGAATTGTCGGGGTAGAACGAAATATTATATCTGTTTTTTTCGGATAAACTGTCCCGCAATACAGCTTCATCTAATCCGTAATAAAACGTGCTATCGAAAAAGAACTGCTCGTAAGTGCGAAGATTTAAGTTTGTAAGGACAAATTTGTCTCCGAATACCATTGCGATCTCATGGACAAAACTTTTATCTTTTTTTATAAGATTGAGGCTTTTTTGAATATCGCTCAACTCTATATCTTGATCCAGCGGTTCCGACGATAATAATAACGTGTTGAAAGATTGCTGCTGCGTCATATTGTGCAACCCGTTGAAAACTTCGCCAAAATCCCTTTCTATGATCGAGGTAATGTTGTCAAAGGTTATCCTTTCGGCCTTAGCGATATTGTTTTCCAAAAAAATATAAAAAAGAACACATACGACAACGCTTGTCAAAGCCGGAATCAGCAAAATTGCAATGCCCGATGTTATTCTTTTTCGTAAAGCATAATTTTTTGGTGCTTTTGAGAGCATATCAATATTATAGCACATTTAACGAATTACTAAAAGCAATTACTCTCGGTTCAAGTTTGCCTGCTCATTTAGGAAATCCATCTGTCTTTTTATACACCCTTATACACCCGATTTTATACACCTTTTATACACCCGAACAGGATAAACAGGGTTATTTCTATTGGACAGAATGGACGAAATAGGTTATAATAATGCCGTAAACGGTGTAAAAACGATACAAAATGAACGAATTGAGCCTATTTGAACAGCTTAAAGCGCGTTTCAAGTTTCTCCTAAGGCGGGTGTCGGAGGTTCGAATCCTCTCGGGAACGCCAAAAAAGGCGCGGGCTTTATTAACGCCCGCGCCTTTTTACAAATGACTTTTTCATTCGCTCCGCGCTCCGCGCTGCTTTTTGATGTGTAAATGCTTGTGTAAATGCTATTGATATTCGGAGAAAGCGTGATATAATGGAAGTTGATGGG
>Ga0123353_10016132_pt1 | contig 10899 bp, 9 predicted proteins | sample TergutLab28metaG_3_FD_92763 | JGI IMG/M metagenome (GOLD analysis project Ga0123353, IMG submission 92763) | Labiotermes labralis P3 segment gut microbial communities from Petit-Saut dam, French Guiana - Lab288 P3 | ecosystem: Host-associated > Arthropoda: Insects > Digestive system > Gut ... | reverse complement strand
AGTATACACCATGTTTAAAATATTCAGTACCTATATTTGTTGAATAAATATATAAAATGCAACTTTAGAGGTTAGCGATGCGGTACGACCACTATAGTTGACATTAGGCGTCTAAAGGTTAATGGTGTTAGCTCTCCAAGACTGTTGTTTGTCTGGGATTTGGCACTGCATCACTGGGTGATTGGTGCCAGACATTCAGGGCAGCATAGTGATCTCATTTTCAAGGGTTGAATGTCCAGTGAATTTCGTGTCTTCATTGGACATTTGACTCTTGACGATGAGGTCACAGTATTGTCTCCAAACACGGACACCAATCACTCAATGACATGATGCAACATCCCAGAAGAATGAATACCTCAGGAACAGCTCTAATGTATTTTATATACATGGGTCCGTGCATCGTGAATCGAATTTAATAACTGTCCAACAAGATGCGACTTATTCAGTTTATTACATTTCTGTAGGCAACATAACAAATGAATACCTACCGTACAATACACATGAATCAGTGCCAACTCAACAACAAGAGCAGATGGTAGTAGATCTGGTTAATCAATACCAGAAGCTGTAATTACAGCTGTATGAGCTCCTGATGATGGGTGTCAACACCCGGAACATATAGAGCTGCCTACAGAAATGTAATAAACTGAATAAGTTGCATCTTGTTGGACAGTTATTAAATTAAAAAGCTCTAATGTAGTTTCGGTTCGTACATGTTGACTTGTTTTATTTGTAAGATGTAGATGTAAAATAAGTGTAATTGTCAGGTTTCTTACATTTTCAAGACCATTGGTAAAATGTGTGTTCATGCAAAGGACAAATTTTGTGTAATAATTTGTATTAATCATTACTTTCTTTTCTAAATTCATGTGTGCCAAGCATGGGCTCGAGATTAAAGGCGCGAAAAATTACGTCGTTGGCATCTCTCCTTTGTTTTCTGCGTGGCATGAGTCAGTTCAGCACGTAACTCCGAGCCACGAGGGCGCATAGTGAACATTAGCGAGTGCATATGTAACTCCCAGCCACAACGGCACATAGTTATCAGTGTAGCTTGTGTATTTGCAACATAAACCACTACAAGTATATTGCAAGGGACAATTATAAGTGTGTTACCATAAGGGTGATAACAGAACAATCCACAAATCAGTGTTAATATGTCAAGAGAACAGTGTAGCGAGTTCGTCTATAACTCCATGCCACTATGACACATCTGATTTGTGTTATGCACGAGGCAAACACCTGCTCCTACTACTTTATTACCATCTAGTTAACAGTGTGAACTAATTACAAGAAACATTAACCAGTTCTAGTGTACAAAATTACATTATTGGTGCTTAATAGTAAAATTAATTTACATTTGCTTTGACTGACATTTATTTATGAATAGATTAATTTCTGTTCACGCTTATATGTTCACCCGAGCCAGAGCAGGGTGCCTACAGTGCGCAGCCTTCGATTATTGATATTGTTCCAAAGTAGCCTTTTATCTTGTCGAAGAAAATTGTTGAATATTACGTTTTGTGTTACTGGCTGTTGTCTTTCTGTGATGAGTGCTTGATCACATTCTCAATGACTCTATGATATACATTTCTGTGTTTCCACAGGGTGCGCTGTCTCATGACACGCTAGGTCATGCCGTGTCTCCAAACACTGAGTTCACATCTGCTCTCATTGGTCTTATTGCTGCTGATGTGGTGTTTTTTCCAATGGAAACTATTTTGCACAGGTAAAAGTATTTGACACTTTCAGATGATAAGTATGTGTAGATGGTAGCTTTTATAGTAATTTTCCCTACCTGTCTCTGAACTCCTGAGTTGAGAGTTTTTTTGATCCACTAAAACTTCTTGCGTAATGCATGCATCGATTCTGTAAGGGTTTGGTGTAATTAATGTCAATATTATTGGCCATGACTATACAATAGGATAATACTACATAGTCTTGCTGTAAGTTCTGTTACAAGTACATAGTGACCTAGAAGGAAAATTAAACTAAACATCTACTTTTTGAGCCAAATAATTTATTTGCAGTAGTTTTAGGTTTTCATTTATAATAATGTTGCTCAAAACAGGCACCCTATATCTAGATGCAAGCCTTAAGACGTTCTGGCCACTCTGCTGTCGCCGTACCCTCTATCTCCAGGGGGATCTCTGACACTCCCTTGAAAAGGGATCTTCTTAGGCCTTCCAGGCTGTTGTGACACATTCGGCATGCCATGTTCTCCAAAACAGCCCACAGTTTATTGTCCAGGGGTTTGAGATCTTCATTTCCCAAGAGCCGATTCTTGGCGCTGATGAAGGCCAGAAGGTTCCTCCGCAGCCATTCCTTAGTTGTCTTGGCATTCTGGACAGGAACTGAGTCCAGCTGGAAGACCAATTCCTGACCACATGGTTTTCCTTGACACCCAACTCTGCGTTGATGCTGTGACAGACGTGAGCAAACTGCCTTGTCACAAGTATCTGAAGAGACAGTAGTCCAAAAAAAGCCATCCTTACAACCCTGCAACCTCACTGTGTCCAGCTTTGGACAAATTGAAAGTTGTAGCACAACTTATGACAGGACTATGTAGCATGGTATAAATGAAGGGTGTGATATTTTTCTTTTGGTAGAAGTTTGCCACACAATTAAATACCATTGTTAAGTTAACCTTTAAACATTGCCTTCTGTCAAAGAATTTTGAAGGCAGAATGATCGACAAGTAACTGTGCACAGAATGAACACACGGAGCAGTGTTCTTTGTAAATATAATTGGAGTTTACACTGAAATTATGGTTCTTTGAATATTTTTATTAATGTGCCTAGAATTAATTTTCCAAACATTTTCAGGTGAATGGTAATAAAGAGTGATGTTTGCCTTTTAGGATTGTCACACAGTATGTATGAGTGATATTCACTATTAAAATATTTCAGATATTAGATAGTACAAACAATGGTCAACTGTGTGACACTTATAAGGAGAAGTGAAAAGAAATTGAAAGAATTTGAAGGAATTAATATTCCAGACATACAAGTTGAATTTAAAATTATGCTTTTCCTATATAGGCTTCACTTGCAAGGCACAAGAACCATCATTGACAACTTAGACTCTGGGTATGAAGTGATCCCAATTCTAACGAGCTACGAGGGTGCATTGGACTGTTATGCGACGACGTTACAGCAGGAAGGTCGAGCAGGCTTATACAAGGGTTTTGGTGCCCTGGTTCTGCAGTTTGTAGCACATGTGGCTGTTATCAAACTAACAAAATTTGTGCTCACTGAGATAACGCATATGTTACGTCCTGCACGCAGACCACCTCCTACGTCTTCTTCACATCCTGCCCATGGGTACAGTTATACACAGCAGACTTACTTTCCTGATGAGTAGTATTTTGTATTTTTGTTATACATAGGAAGGCAGATTCCTTAAGCTGACTGCCAAAATTGAACTCTGTGTATGTGAGATGAAATGTAATATTTTGTAGAAGCTACTGTAAATTTTAATATGAAATGTTTATATTCGATTCACTACATTTGCATACTTAAAAGAGGTAGCCAGTTAGCGGTCGATTGGTCAAACAAATTGTAAGTAATGTCATCCTGATTTCGACGGAACTGATTGAAGAAGTAGTACTCAGGTTGAGCGAGATGAAATCTGGAGCAGAATTAATCATAAATAAACTGTGTCTCGATGCCTGCTCTGTAATTTGGATTGAATAAATTGATTCACAAAGAGATAAATAATGTAGTTATACTGTATATTTGAAGGCACATAAACATTTGCCAATATTGTGGTGGTGGTGTCTTTTATTAGCACATGATAATCCTTTTATTTTTTAAATTTTCGCACAACTTCCTGGATCACCTGTGTGATACAGTTATGTATGAAAACATGTATTTGTACAGAAGGTGATAATTGTACTTTGAGCATTAAAATTTGAAGCGTATAATCTTGCCCCTGCAGGTATATTTCATGACGAGTGCATAAGAGTTGTCATCTGTTGTGGAGATGGAGGAGATGGAACAGGTGCTGAGAGGCATTGACATTAAAAACTGAAACGTTAGCGGTGTGACATGCATGCTAGGGTAAGAACAGTGATGTGGGATGACCAAACAAGATGTGCTCATTCTGAAGAACGTGCAGTACAGGTGCTATGATGTGAATGGCTAAGGTCAGAAACCTGCCATTTTTGGATACTATAATTGGCACACAGGCTAAACTCTTAAGCGTGATAGAATGACTAACAATTACTAAGCATGGTAGGAAACAAAAAAGTACTTTTTTTTTCAACTGTTCTACGAGGGCTGTCCGGAAAATATACAGCCATTTTGAATATCTCGAGAACCGGTCGCGTGGCCTTGGTGTAACTTGGCAGCCAGTCAGTGGAGACCTTACTTTACATCCTTAAACAGTCACTGTCCCGTGGGGCTAGTCAGTCAGCAGTGAGACGCCATTTACTGAGCTTGTGAACTGTGTGAATGTCGCATTCACAAATCTCCTCCCTTTCAAAGGCGATTTTAGCTTTGGGAAAAGCCAGAAGTTGCAGGGAGACAAATCTGGGCTGTAGGGGTGCTGACAGACCTGGGTGATGTGATGCTTGGCCAAAAAAGCCTGCGCGAGAGCTGTAGAATGGGCAGGCGCATTGTCATGATGAAGCTGATCTGCTCACTCGGTCATTGTGAATGCAACGGTCACACAGTACACAAGCTCAGTCAACGGAGTCTCACTGCCGACTGACTATCCCCATGGGAGAATGACTGTTCACAGATGCACAGTAAGGTCTCCTCTTGACTGGCTGCCAAGTTACATTGAGGTTCTCGAGATATTCAAAATGGCTGGATACTTTCCGGAGAGCCCTGGTATATAACATTATTGAATAGTTACCATTCCTTTTTACGGTACTGTTGTTAGTCGAGAAAGATAAGTTTCTGGTACATTTAGGATCCATTGTAGGTAATCATTATTTAATAAGCAACTGCCAGAACACACGTATGGATATAACAAATGACTATTTTAACCTTCAGTGTAAAAGTATTTGTACCGCCAGAAAATTTGTTCCTTTGTAATACATTTTTTGCATTACATCAAGTTGCAGGCATTAAGACGGAAGTCCCAACGCCTGTCTGTGTATAGTGCCATGCTGATAATTTGCTTAGCTAACGCTGAATGTAGGACAAAGCCACAGTGTGAAATGAGTAGTTCAGTGATTGCAGCATGAAGTGTATGGAAGAGCCGACTGCCTGTCCGAAAACCTCTGTCTGAAGATTTCAAGTCTTTTGGGATGTTATAACATGTAAGAGTTAAAGTTCACCCTATAACAGGCCATGAAGTCCTGGAAGGGGAGTAGATATATAGCTCTACTCTTTCTTGAAGCTTGGTACTAGATGGGGGTGGCTATTTAATGGCACGTTCTGGCCATTGTACCCCCAGTAGAGAGACCCCGTACCCATATTTTAGGAGGGTGGGTGGTCCCCAGGGCCACTCTGGATGGGTGCAGAAAATCTCGCCTTCCAGAATTTGATCCCCGGACTGACTGTGCTATCCTGGCCCACTGTCATCACATGTTCTTCATTAAGTACTTTCCAAAGTTTCTGAGGCTATTTATCAGCGAACATAACATCCCAGAAGATGATGTCTTGAATCAGGACACGACCACTTCATTTCTCATTCTCTGCAGTTGTTTATTCACTCCTTAGACGTTGTACAGTCAGAGGCAATAACAATGTCGATAAGGTACAATTAGATAACAGATTTTCTAGACATTCTGCTTATGTGCTAGATACATGTTTAATCAAATGTTTTAACTATAGGAGGCATGAAATTTATTTAAGTAATATGTAAAAATTCAATTTCTACTTCACAAAATTGATTTCCTTTACACAGTCATTGCATTAGTGTGTATTATAGTACACGTTGGTACACTGTGAATGAAGTCGAGTGCCTTCTATTGCTGGAGAATATGGTACATATAGTAAACATAATGTTTTACAGGGTAAAGATAAAATTTCCTTAAACCAATTGTCTGAATAAAACAAACATTAAGCCATATGCCAAATTTATATGCAATATGAAATGTTACCTTCTTTTTCTTCATGTTGGTCGCTACTGACCCATCGGTGTGTTTGATTGTTACACCGAAGAAATGCTCGGCAATTCTAGACTTACAATATGCATGGAATGGAAGTTCAGTTCATCACACGGTATTTGCCGTCAACAACATTACAGAATGCAAGTACATACCCTGTTACCTCGAAGAATTGTTTGTGATGTGGCCTCGCAGTCCATAAGGCATTTACGAGGGTCGTACCGAAAGTCATGAGCAACAATTTTTTGTAAAGTAACATGCTTTATTATTGACAAACCAAATACACCACCTTGATCTTGGATGCTTGTGTTCCCATCTTTAAAATGTTTCACCCATCTCCGAACACTGCTCGCACCCATGCACACACTTCCATAAGCACGCTGAAGTCTCTGGTGAATTTCTGCAGCAGGATTTCCTCTTTAACGAGAAATTCGATGATAGCACGCTGTATCGTTGTCGGCCATTTTGTTAGGAATGATATTGGTCACGTGATGCAAGCTATTGACATCACGAGACACACAACAGCTGGTTCCATCTACCACCCTACTCTCCTTCGTCTGCTGTTCCCGGTTTGCATGCAAAAAATGGTTGCTCATGACTTTCGGTACGACCCTCGTATCTTCATAGAGATATCAATGCAAGCTTTATCTCATGTGCATGATGTCTATAGAATTCAAACCCAAAATCCGTTTGGACCATGAATTACTTTGAACAAAACTGTGGCAGCAAACCGTGTTTACCTAGGACACATTAAAGTCTTTAGGTCCAAACTTCTGTACCAAAATACCAAATTAAAACTACAGTGGGGTATGCTAGAACCTCGTTCGTTATAACATATATGTTCGTTCCAGCATAAATTGAAATATATGTATTTAGGGGTAATCCGTTTCATGCCTACGGCCTATAGCAAAGTTACCATCCAGCTTTCTCACTCTGTTTTGCCGGCTCATGGTTAAAATTATATAGCACAATAATTTAAGAGTATATTTTCACTGCCAAAGGAGCAGATGACTGAACTAAACTGATAACTGAACCTTACAAACAATAATAAAGATGAGGACTGATGCTCTAATCAAAGCGGGAAGGCCCGACACATCATGCGCACGCGCGCGCTACGTCGGCCGATAGTATCCTTCGCGTTCGTTGTAGCATCCTGATTTTATTGACAAAAACTGTTCGTTGTAGAATACCCGACTGTATATAATACGATCCATATGACCTACGTGGCAGAATCTTGGACAGTGACCGTGGAAGAAACGAGCGCGCTCAGAACATTTGAAAGGAAGATTATAAGAAAAATATATGAAGGAAAACGAACCCTGGAGAGTGAGAACAAACACGGAGATAAAGGACATATTACAGGAGGCAGGTATTGTAAAATTTATAAAATTCCTCAGACTAAGAGCGCCAAAACAAATGGTGACAGCAGCGATGGAAGGAAGTAGAAGAAGAGGAAGATGGAGAGATAAGGTAGAAGATGACTTATTTTAGTGGAAATAAAAAACAGACAGGCAATGGCCAGAGACCATCGGGAATGGAGGAAGATGTATTGGTAGTCAAGATTGACAGTGGACTGTAGCGCATGAGGAGGAGGAGGAGGAAGAGGAGGAGAAGATGAAGAAGCAGGAGGAAGAGAAGAAGAATAAGGAGGGGGAGGAGGAGAAGAAGAAGAAGAAGATGGAGATGTGTTGGTAGTCAAGATTCACAATGGACTGTAGCGCATGAGGAGGAGGAGGAGGAGAAGATAAAGATGAAGAAGCAGGAGGAGGGGGAGAATAAGAAGATGAAGATAAGGAGGAGGAAGAGAAGAAGGAGATGAGGATGAAGAAGAAGCAAGAAGAGGAGAAGAATAAGGAGGAGGAGGAGGGGGAGAAGAAGAAGATGAAGGAGGAGGAGGAGGTGAAGAAGAAGAAGATGGAGGGGAGTAGAAGAAGATGATGATGATGAAGAAGGAGGAGGAGGAGAAGAAGGAGGAGGAGAAGAAGAAGAAGATGATGAAGATGAAGAAGAAGAAGGAGGAGGAGGAGGAGATGAAGAAGAAGGAGGAGGAGAAGAAGAAGATGAAGATGATGAAGAAGAAGTAGGAGGAGAAGAAGAAGAAGAAGAAGTAGAATGAGAAGAAGAAGAAGATGAAGATGATGAAGAAGAAGGAGTAGGAGGAGGAGGAGAAGAAGAAGAAGAAGAAGTAGAATGAGAAGAAGAAGGAGGAGGAGGAGAATTACCCAGAACATTGTGTCCACGGGGTAACATGTATGCGTAGGTTTTGTGCATCACGGTTTTGGATTTAATTACAGATGGTCAGCAATAAAGACGCGTGTGGACGCCGAAGGCAATCTTAATGCACAGCTACCAGTAACTACACCGTCCGGTACCATTTAGGAACGGATATGTTACAAGCCAGATCTACAAACTTTCCGTTTTCTCTTTTCGTCTCTTCCTTGATGTTAAAACGGACAGCTTGTTTTCAGGAAGTTGAAGCTACTTACCGTAGCAGAACAAGCGGATGTAGTCGTGTTACAACTCAATGCGATTTCCGGAAACATGGCTTTTTGCGTATTGTAACGGATTTAAACTGAAGTGGAAATATGTGTCCCACACATGTTTCCTAAAACGCGCTCTTGACAATTTCGCATATTCTGTTCGTATTGATGTTTCTTATCAGGGGCGGCTCGTCCATAAGGCCTGTAACGACCCCAAACATTTCGAGCAAAATGAACTATATTATAAAAACATATGAATGAAATCATTTCAAATTCAAATACTCGAGACGGGCTGTAAGTGCTGCGGAAACCAGAGCGGGCTGTGCCCTATCCAGACGCTGCGCGCTGGCTTCAGCACAGTGCAAATGGTGGGAAGACTTACCGAGATAGGCCTGAGGATAGGCTGCAGTCAGCGCAGCGTTCGAAGGAGTACTTCGTATATCTGGACACCTAACTTAACTTCTCAAAATGTTTGATAACAAATTTTTACCGAGTTGTTTTCAAAACCACTGTGAATATTTTAATTTCTTTAGTTGCAAATTTAAGATAAACATGAACAAAAAAATGTGAAATGTTAAATGGACATCTTTTTTTTTTGCCATTATGGCGAACTCTTGCCAAGAAGACTCAGATCATGCAGCACCTCAGTATTTCGTAGTAATCATCGAGCATAATACACAGTTATTACGTACTTACTTACTTGCGGGTAGCTAAGTCGGTATAGCGACTGACTACAGGCTGGAAGGTCCGGGATCGAATCCCGATGGGGACGAGATTTTCCGCCCGTCCAGACCGGCCCTGGGACCCACCCAGCCTCCTGTACAATGAGTACCAGGTCTTTCCCGGAGGTAAAGTGCGGCCGGGGCGTGCTGCTGACCACTCACCACTTTCTAGTGCCGCGGTCATGGAAGAGTAGAGCTATACCTCTACCCACCCTCTGGGCCACACCGGGCCTGTAACTGGATCACTTTACCTTTACTTACTTCCTTACATACTTACGTACTTACTTATTTACTTACTTTTTCCATGGAACAGCGCCCTTCTCGAGAAGCTAACCGGTTTTCAGCCAGTCAAAAAATTCCCCGCATTTTATGGAACGAGAGGGTTCATTACCGCAATCATAAGTGCCCGCCACCAATCCCTATCCTGAACCAGCTCGATCCAATCCATGACCCCATATCCCACTTCCTGAAGATCAATCTTAATATTATATTCCCATCTATGCCTGTGTCTTCGAACTGGTCTTTTTCCCCTCACGTCTCCCCACCAAACCCTGTATACGTCTCTCCTTTCCCCTATAGTTCAACATACCCCGCCCATCTCATTCTTTTCGATTTAATCCCCCGAATAATATTTGGTGAGAAATTCGTATCATTAAGGTCCTCATTACGTAGTTTTCTCCACTTTCCTGCTACCTCGTCCCTCTTAGGCCCAAATATTCTCTTCAGCACCCTATTCTCAAACACCCTCAGTCTACGTTCCTCCCTCAATGTGAGCAACCAAGTTTAACACCCAAGTATACAGAGTTATATGAATAAATTTAACCCTTCTGTATACGCTAAATAGTAGTGGTTGTGTGGCTGTGCTGGAAGAATTTCTGTATTAATCCCGTCTGATAAATCATACAATAGCCATTTTCGCAGTCCTACTATCAGAAAATCCCACAAGCCGCCTCTGGTTCTTACTTTGCTTCAGAGATTCGAATAGCCGCATTTTAATATTGCCATTCTAACACAAACAAAGTAAAGAAAATACATGTTCTCCGCTATCTTTTTTAAAAAACCTAATTTTGATTAAATAATGGAATTGATTACTTATTACGTCCATCTTATGTAGGCCGTATTTATTTAATGAGCCGTGGTTTCGTTCTTGACACATTTCTATGCCCGCTCAACACCAGGTTGTTGCGGAAAGAAAGTGTCTTAAATGTATACGTCCTTTTGTTGGTCTAATCTATCATTTCACTGATAATTAAATTGCGTTAATTATGTAAATATACTGAGATAAATAAATTTATGTAACTATGTGGAATATTTTCTTTGGCCGAATTCTTGATTTCATATAATATTCAGACGAAGGGGGATTACACAGAAGAAAGCATACTACATTTAGCCTACTTCATTCGGTGCGCCGTCCATTGGATTTCCGACCAATGGCAGCAGTAGGCTGCTGGCGGAGGGGAATCAACTTTATAGGGTGCAGTTCAGTATCTAGTCGTCAGCCGCGTGTGCTTCGGTGGTGTTGGTGACTGGATTTGTTGTGCAACGTCTGGCATCGCAAGGTCGGTATGTCGACTTCGTTTGTTAGAGCGGGAATGATGATTACAGCATGCGAGGGGCGCTTTGTAGGTTTCCAGAATT